>Ga0209006_10000296_pt1 | contig 50358 bp, 53 predicted proteins | sample JacPin_JW_Ref_O2_FD_188567 | JGI IMG/M metagenome (GOLD analysis project Ga0209006, IMG submission 188567) | Forest soil microbial communities from Algoma, Ontario, Canada - Jack Pine, Ontario site 1_JW_Ref_O2 (SPAdes) (version 2) | ecosystem: Environmental > Terrestrial > Soil > Boreal...
TCCGAGAAGATCGAGATGAGCTACGGGCCGGCGAGCTTCGTTCAGCTCGCGAAGTTCTGAAGTCAGATGTCTGTCATCGGTTTTGGTGGCTTCGGGTCTTTGCTGTAGGTACGGCTGAAACCTGCTGTAAGGGCGTTTAACCACACCAGAAGTTTGCGACGGCGAACAAAACGCAAGACAAAGTGACGACGCCACAAGTTCCGACCTGTTTACGGCACCCAACCAAGGTCTGAGGCCCGGCGGCTTAGGTCCGTTCCCTACCTCTCCCCCTCAGGTATATACTCTTGTCGTTGGCTTACTGAGCGCCCGGCCCATGCCCCACGGAGCCGGGACGGGGCGCACATTCATTCCCCTAATTCATGCGCGTCCCGCATGCAAATGCGAAAGGCCGATCCCGTCCGGGGCGACGGCGATTCGGCACGGGTGCATCGCCTTAGTACTATGGGCATATGGGCAAACTGCATCCGCGGGGAGGTTTACCGTGGATCTTATTTTCGTACGTCTTCTTTTTATTACCGTTGTAGCTTTTACCTGCTTCGAAATCGGCCCTTTCGGCCTCACGCCCTTGCGTTCTGCCGGGGCGGGCGCTTTGATCGGAGCAGCAATCGTCCTGTTCGAATGGAAGCTCCGCACCGTCAGCCTTAAGCGGCTTATCGGGGCCGCCATCGGGAGCTTTCTCGGCATCTGCGGCGCTTACTTGTTTGCTCTGGTCATCCGCAATAGCATCCCCTCAGGACATACCCAGAGCTTCCTCCAGATCCTCGTCATGCTGCTCATGGCCTACGTCGGCTTGATCGTCGGAGCCAACAAGGGCGACCTGCTGAACCTCGCAGCGTTGGGGGGTATCTTCGGCGGCGAGAAGCAAGGCAAAAAAAGCTATAAGATTCTCGACACCAGCGTTATCATCGACGGCCGCATCGCCGACATTGCCGAGACCGGCTTCCTCGACGGCATCATCGTGACTCCGCAGTTCGTGCTACGTGAGCTGCAGCTGGTCGCCGATTCTGCCGACTCGCTCAAGCGCAACCGCGGGCGCCGCGGCCTTGACATCCTCCAGCGCCTGCAAAAGGTCGCAACCCTCACCATCCAGATCGTAGAGGACGATTTTCCTGCCGTTCGTGAAGTCGACCTGAAGCTGATCGAACTGGCCAAGGTCTACGAAGGCAAGATCATCACCAATGACTTCAACCTGAACAAGGTGGCACAGTTGCAGGGAGTCGAAGTCCTGAACATCAACGAACTGGCGAACTCGCTCAAGCCGATCGTTTTGCCCGGCGAGACCATGCGTGTCTTCATCTTGAAAGAGGGAAAGGAATACAACCAGGGCGTCGCTTACTTGGATGATGGCACGATGGTCGTGGTCGACAATGCTCGCAAGATGATCGGCAAGACCATCGACGTCTCGGTCACGTCCGTATTGCAGACGACCGCAGGGAAGATGATTTTCGGCAAGTGGGATGAGCGAGCGGCTTATTCACGGCAGACAGTTCCAGTATCCCCGCCCGCTCCTCCGCTGCCCCTAACTGGATCTGGGCCGACGCCCGTTCCAGCAACCACTGCGTTGGAGACGAAACAGGGGACCTCGTAATCAGTCGGACCGCCGGACTTGCTTCGCCGCCGCCGAAGATCGACCCCTCCCAGCGCGACGGGAGATTCGGCTTGAATACCTGCCACTTCGGAGCGGCTGCGTGGCTTTCAGGTCCCGTTATAAACGTACACCCAGTATTGCAGCTTGTTGCCATCGTCCATGGTTACAGGCCATGCCCGGCGAAGAAACAGGCTGGAACTCCGGTTATTCGGCTCGAAGCCCTCATAGCTGTCCAACGATGCCAGCGTGCTTCGAATCCCCGGGAAGTTCGAAGACCTCTCCGCGAATCACTGAACGCGACTTCTCGCTTAGGACCGCCCCGGGATACTCACCCAGATCGTGAGTCGACCGCGCACCGACGCCTGGCCCACCGGGCGAAGCCGCCGTACGGTGGCGGCGATCTCCAGGGGCGCGTGGCGCGGACAGAGTGTACCGTATGCGAAAAGATGGTGAGTCATGATCAGATCCTGTGATCTTCACAGGGAAAACGCGCCACCAGTCTCTTGAGGTAGCCGTAACCGTTCCTATCGTCCAGTACATATCTTCGCACGTTCTTGTGTTTCGAGAGAAGCCGCAGGTAATAGTCAAAAAGGGCCTCAACATCCTTCTTGCTCAGTTGTCTGCTCCCCTCAAGATACGCCATGAATTCGAAGAAATTCAGATAGTCAGTTAAATCGGAGTCTTCGGTTCGCACCAATTCGTCAACTTCTGGAGCATCAGAGGGATTATCGTCCAGAACCTTGCGAATCCTCTTCCGATCGGGCGCTTCGTAAAATTTTGAATAGAGGTGCGATAGCCAGGTCGCCCTCTCTAACGCCGACTTCCTACGGTAGATTCGCACGGCCAACAATACCCCGCGGCCGCCATCAAGCTGGAAATTCGTTCGGCCTTCCAAAATATCCACTGAAAACCCGCAGGCCGAAGTGCATGAAATGTCTCCCGGGGAGGGGATTTCTGCATTGTATGTCGACCAAGATGGTGATGCGCGTTCGAATGCACAGATTTGAACTCCCGACTCAGCACCCCGTATACTTACAGCCCGCCATGAAGGTCATCGTCATTATTCCGGCTGCAGGCCTCGGAACGCGCATGGCTCCCATGCCCAGTGCCCTTGACGCAAAAACAAAAAGCAAAAGACCGCATCCCTCCAAACAGTTCACGGATCTTGCAGGCACTCCGATCCTCATTCACACGCTCCGCAAGTTTGGCGCGGTCGATGCGGTCAGTGAGATCTGGATTGCCCTCCGCGAAAACGAAATCGAAGCATTCCGCGCACGTCTGCCCAAAGAAGCAGGCGACGTCCTGAAAAAGAAGAAAGTGGAACTGGTGGTCGGCGGCGAGCACCGCCAGCAATCCGTCGAACAAGCACTCAATGCTGTTTCTGCGGCCCCCGACGACATCGTTCTCGTGCACGACGCCGTGCGCCCCCTGGTCACTACCGAGATCATTGAACAAGTCATCGATGCCGCGAAGAAATATCGCGCCGCCATCGCCGGTCTTCCCGCAGTCGATACCGTCAAGCAAGTGGAGCGCACTGCCGAAGGCGCCATCGTCAAATCCACGATTCCCCGCGCCGGCATCGTTCTCGCCCAAACCCCGCAGGGATTTCACTACAGCGTCATCAAGAATGCCTTCGACGAGGCCGCCGCTGACGGATTCATGGGCACCGACGAAGCCTCGCTGGCCGAGCGCTCCGGCCACGAAGTCGCCGTCGTCATGGGCTCACCCAGAAATATAAAGATCACGACCCCCGCCGACATGGAACTAGCTGAATTCTATTTCGGGAAATGAGCCCCGGGTTGGCGCGGCTATGCGCGGATAAATCCTTACGGCTCGGCGTAGACTTTGGTGATGGAGAACTCGCCTCTTGGTCTGAAACGTTCTGGGCTAAGGGAAACCATCATCGGTGTCTTTTACGATGTGTACCACGAACTGGGACAGGGATTTCTGGAATCGGCCTACGCGCAGGCTATGGCCGTGGCCTTGGAAGAAGCAGAACTTCAGCTCGCTCGTGAGTTTTCTGTGCCCGTTCGGTTTCGTGGCAGGAAACTGGGTCAGTACTTTGCGGACATGATAATCGCTGGCAAAATTCTGCTTGTACTAAAAGCTGCGCGAAATCTGGAGTCCGCGCACGAGGGGCAGCTTCTTCACAATCTCAAAGCCTCCGAAATCGAAGTTGGCCGGTTACTTAACTTCGGCATGCGCCCACAATTCCGCCGATTGCTTTTCGACGATGAAAGAAAGAAAATCCGTGCGCATCCGTGCGCATCCGTGGCCAAGGTTTCCGCATGAGGATCGGCTACGGCTTCGACTCTCACGAATTCCGCTCCGGCATTCCTCTGAAAATCGGCGGAATCACGCTCGCGCATGATAAAGGCCTGGGCGGACATTCTGACGGCGATGTTCTACTCCACGCCATCACCGACGCCCTGCTCGGAGCCCTCGCGGCGCCCGATATCGGCGCGCTCTTCCCTCCGTCCGATCCCCAATGGAAGGGCGCCGATTCAGCCATCTTCCTGCGCGAAGCTCTCAAGCGAGTCCGCGATGCAGGCTACGCCATCGCCAACATCGACGCCAGCCTGATTCTCCGAGTGCCCAAGATCGGTCCCCACTCAGCCGCAATTCGCACCCAGGTCTCAGAGCTTTTGGGTGTACCCGCCAACTGCGTGGGACTGAAGGCAAAAACCCCCGAAGGCCTCAATCTCGACAACGCCGCTATCGCCCACGTGGTGGTTCTGTTGCGGCAGGTGCAAGGAAGAAAGAAACGCGCCGCAACCAGAACGCGCCAATCATGAGCATGAGTAGTGCCCTTCGGTCTCTCTTGGCCCTGTCCGGAGTCATGCGCGGAAATCTGTACGCGCGGGACAACAACCAACGCGTTTTTCAGGAGATCCAGAAATATCTAATCGTGATGTGCAACCTCGTTCTTTCGCTCGTCCTCTCCTGTTCATAGGTCAGATCACCGCCTTGGGCCCTGTTTTCCAGGGCGTTTGTAAATCAGCCAATCAGACCGTCGATTTCGCCATCTCTGAAATCCTACTGGGTGACCTCTCGGAAGACACGTTTCACTACGGCTATCCAAACTGTTCCTGGCAAAATTCGCCTTCGCCGCCGATCGCGCTCCACAACCCGGTGATCCTATTTTGCCATCCTCACACCTAGTGCTTCGAACCCCTGCGCGTAACCCCCGAGCACCTGGCATCGATTCGCGATTGGCTGGCCGATGCCACTCGCTCCGACGACGCCGCTCCATTCGCTCAACTCAAGCAGGGGATTAAAAAAGCGAATCCTCTTCGGGCGAGCAGCGTCCTCATTTTTGAGGGAGAGATTGTCCGGATTCAGCCCACCGGAACTGGCCTATGCGAGGGCCTGAAAGGCCGCGAGGACGACATCAAAATCGATCCCGCTTTGTTTGGCGAAACCGTTAAGGGTCGAATTGCAGCGAGCTGTGGATCGGTCAAATTGCCCGATCCCGCTTTCGCTCCGCCTGCACGCCAAAGTCATTGTCTATGGCGCGCTGCAGTTAACCGGCAAATCAGTCGTGTCTTCCGCCAGTGGGTGCAACGACTGAGAATCTGGCTGCCGTAAACTCGTCGACCGCGCAACCGAGTCATCAGGGCAGCCAAGCCGCCGACCCAAAACCCAGAGATCTGCGTTCGTTTGCAGCGGCAATCAGCGCCCGGAAAATTTCCCGCGAAGCCGCATCGTCCTCCACCGAGCGCTCCGGATGCCACTGCACCGCCACCACGAAATGATCCGGCGACGTGCCTTCCACCGCTTCAATGATCCCGTCTTCGGTGCACCGCGCCACAACCCGCAGCCCCTCGCCAATCTCATCCGCCGCCTGATGATGGGAGGAATTCACCGGCGCAATGATCGGATCTGAGCTTTTGTATGGCGCAACCTCAGCCGGGCGCGGCTCAGCGCCGTCGGCTGGACCAGTGATTTTGGGTGGCATAGCGGTTTGCGGTGGAGTAGCGCTGTCAGCGCTGCGAATAACCCTGCCATTATCACCGGGGGGGTTAGCCCCTGAGGGAGCCGCCCCGCTCACGATCCGCCCGAGCCTCGAGCCGGCTTCGATCTCGACCGCATGGGCCACCGGAACACCCCTTCCGGCTTCATGATCAACTTTCGCCCGCGCCGCCTCCGGCAGGAAATCCGGAATGTGTTGAATGAGCGATCCCTTGCGGAACACATTCAGCGTCTGCAACCCATAGCAGATCCCCAGCACCGGCTTGCGCAGCCTGTAAGCATCCTCCAGCAGAAGGTCATCGACGGCATCGCGGCGCGGATCGGCAGCCGCCGTATGACTCGACCGCGAGGCGTTGAACTTTGCGGGATCCACATCGGCCTTGCTCCCGGGCAGCAGCACTCCGTCACAGCGCTCCATGATCTGCCTGACTTCTTCCGGGGTCTGATCGAGCCGGATGCGAACCGGTTCGCCTCCAACCAGCGTGACCGCCTTCTCATACTGCGGAATCGCCCGCTCCGCATACTCGGGGTCAGAGCTGTGCGGCATCGGAATCGCAATGCGTGGCGCCATGCTCTTCATTCGATGGTCATCCCATCCTCTCGATCGCGGAAAGGGTCTTGTTTTGGCGGTAGTGCCGGACTTCCATCACCAGGGCGAGCACAAAGACTATGCTTCCGGCAACCAGCGCCATCGGAATCGCGATGTGCCGGTAGGCGATTCGCATGTCCGGATGCACCCCTCCGAACGCAGAAACGATGGCGATGCCCAAGATCGCGAGCAACAAGCTGATAGCGAAGCACAGCAGGGTCCCAATAAATGTCACCAGACAGACACGCACCACCAGCCCGTACCATCGCGGTTTACGGATTGAACCTGGGACTGACATGATTTCATTCTACTGGTTCGAACTGTCCCGCATCGCCTGGCATCCTTCCGCCAGGTTTCAGCCTCCCTCCATCTCGCTAGGTCCCTATTCTGCAAGATTTTGAATGCAACTTCTTTCCTGTCAATATTTTGCCCGCAAGGCATCGGGTTGCCTGCCGTTACCCCGGCAAGCCGCATTTTAACTTGAAGCGTCCGAAACTTTTTGGTGTGATATACACCCAATCTTGCCAGGCCCGCAGTTATGCCATCGCCATTGCAGCCCACCTCAACCCGTGTGTGTAGAATAGGGCAGCATGTCGCAAGCAGCCCCGCCGATTACGCGCAGCCCCGCCGAAGTCGTCCGTCTCACGCCCGTTTCTCAGGCGATGAACGGCATTTGCTACGCCTCCGCCGGAGAAATTGCCGTGAACTCTTTTGACCTGGAGCGTATGGTTGCGGCAGTCCCAACCAAAGTTGCCGCCGCGCTCGAGCGCAAGGCGTACTACTTTGTGCCATTAACTGTTTCGCAGGGCGAGGAGACTGTCATCGCCGACCGCTACGACGTCGCGCTCAGCGACAACGCCGTCTGCCATCGCAACTTGAACCTAGGCGACTCGCAGTGCGTGTTCATCTCCACCCGCTTGATGGACGACAAATTCTCCGTGGCTTTCGAGTTCTATATCAACGTCGGCCATGCACTGGTTGAGCGCGCGGGCGTCTCGAGCGACTTCAGTGAACTGGCATGGAGTCAGGTGCACGCGGGAGTCCGCGGCGAAACCTCACTCGACGCCTGGGAAGCACGCAAACTGGCGACTGTCGATGGACCTGACACCGAGCGCTTCAAGAATGAATACCTCGACGCCACATTCTCCGACACGATTTCCATTTACTTGCTGTCGCTCTACCTTGACGTCGACTACTTCGATCTTCGCGAGCGCGATTATCCGTTGCTCGCTCCCTCTGCCCTGGCCGAGCGCCTCCGCAAAGTAGCAGAGTTGTTCCCGCCCAATACCGGATTCGAATTCGCCGTACTCTACAAGCGTCGCGCCTAAGTCCTTTAACTGACCTCAATTACTCACGAGGCTCCGCCTCAGACCGACGAGGCATGTTCCGCGATGCGGAGGACTTCGTCGCCGGCCATTGATCGGGATACTGCCGGCAAGTTCCCTAGCAAACATGCATGCTGACTTTCACTAGTAGGCAGAGAGGACAATCGACATCGTTGGTGCTGGAACCGTTGGGCTCAGGGCCGGGTGCCCACCCTTTTTCGCGACCCTCCTTCCTGAAAGCACAGGACGAAAGCTCTCGCATGCTTTCCCGCACTTTGCGAAAAGGCGGCAGCACAGGCGCCCGTCATGAAGCGTCGGTCGGAATTACTTCCGTAGTCGCAACCACCCCAAAACCATCACCCACCGAACCACCCTCATGCCGTCCTGCTCCTATGCCGAGTTCCGCCTTCGCACCCACAACTGCACCCAGTCGAACCGTGGTTGGTCCATTCGTCACAGCCTTCGGATTTCGGTCCTGGTATTGGGTCTGCGTTCCGGACGCCATCATCGCCGTACCGCAAGGCTTCTGGACGGGAGCGGCGCTCGCGAACTCGGACTCGAGCGGGCGCCGCGTACGAATCCCTCTATTTCTGGTCGCGCTGATGGTTAAACTGATCAGCGGGCCCGGCAGGGTCTCCGGAAGCAGATCCCAGCCAGGGTAGAGAACGTGCCCGACTCCCAGCTTCAGTCCCGGCCAAACATCCTCACGCGAATGGGACAGCTGCGTTCAATTTCCATCAAGCAAGGCAAGCTACGCGTCGCCGTGGGGCTCACTCCCGACGTGATTCTCGAAACCAGCGACGGCAAAAAGCTAGCCTATGGCATCGGCGCCCAGGACTACGAGGAAGCCTCCGCCCGACTCCGCCAGATGTATCCCAATCTCTGCAAGTCCTTCTAACTCTAACGATGCGAACAACAGGTACAAGATTGGGCAGGCTCACGCCCCTTACACAAAAGGTAATTTCCAGTTTGAACGGGTAATAACGGGTTGGCGAACCAAGTGCCCGATGCTTGATCTCCGTCCTAAGAAGTAATGGCTTATGGCAAGTGATACATTTATGGCAGATGGCGCGCGCAACCCGAGCGGTAAAGGCTCAGCATTTGAACGCCGCGCGTGGTCTGCTGCAACGTCAACTGGAGCGCCCCGACGCAGTTCGCCAGCTGGCACGCGAGTTCGATCTATCCGAGCGTCAAGCATATCGCTATCTCGAGAAAGCGTCCCAGCTCGATCGCCCCGTCGAAATTCCCGAGGCCACAATACCGGTCACTTTGAAGCTTCCGCCACGAACCGTAGAACTTCTCCGGAAATACGCGAAGAGCAGCGATCTGACTATAGGGGCAACCGTAGCCGCCGCGTTGCATGCCTTTCTGCGTACTCTCAAAAGGCATGGCTGAGCCGCATCCAAGAGGCGACCCATTTCGAGTCCATATCGCATATTCATTTGATCGATACGATCGCTTCGCCGTACCATCGCCCCCAGTGTGGTGCAGGGGCTCGTCGGTTGTGCGAAGTGTGGCTACGCCTTGTCGTGAACCTCGACGCAAACCAGCGCACGGAAAATTCATTACTACAAGTGCCTTAAACGGTCAAAATTACCTTTTGTGTAAGGGGCGTGCTTACGCCACCCTAAGGGGACAAGGCATTGCACTGCTAGTGCTCCGCGAGAGTGGCCGCCTAAGACTAGATTCATTGGCATCAAGTTTTTCCCCTTAGAGGCAACTAGAGTTGTGTGCGGCGCCTCGAACGCTGCGGTAGAGTGCCCGATCAGTGCTCGACACTTTACAATCATCCTTCGCATGACTGTGACCGTTCGATCGTTCGCGAAGATCAATCTTGGGCTGCGCATCGGCGCCCCTCGGGACGATGGATTCCATGACTTGCTGACGATCTACCAGACAATCGGTATGCACGATTTGATTCACGTCTCGGTGAGCCGCGGCCAGGGAATCGAGATTCGCTGCTCGGATTCGGGCGTGCCGACAGATGAGTCCAATACCTGCTTCCGCATCGTTGACAAAGCTATGGCCGCGCTCCACACGAAAGGGCGCGTGGTCGTCGAGATCGAGAAGCGATTACCAGTCCAGGGAGGACTGGGCGGAGCATCGGCAAATGCCGTCGCCACGTTGCTGGGGCTGGAACGGGCGTTGAACAAGGTCTTGCGATCGGCTGAGAAGTTGCGAATTGCGGCGGAAGTCGGTTCGGATCTTCCGTTATTTCTGATCGGCGGAACCGTCTTGGGTGTTGGACGAGGCGAGCAGGTTTATCCTCTCGAAGACTTGCCGGCAATGCCTTGCGTTGTCGTAACGCCGCAGGTCGGCGTGTCCACCCCGAAAGCATTCGCCGCGTGGGATCGACTATGTGGCGCAGGCGCCCCCGTCCGCGAAGCACCCTCCCGGTTGCAACGGCCAGAGGAGGTTTGCCGGCAGGAGTCAGCCGAGCTTCCCTCGGGCCGGTCGGGTCAAAGAGCCGGCCCAACACCAACCAAATTAACCGCGTCGGGCCAGGCCCCATTCGACGGGACCAAATTGACGCTGCCGAATGTCTCCGATAGAATGGGTGAGCTTGGGCGTGCCTTGTCGGCATGGCTGAGTGGACCTTACTCCGGTGCTCCTTTTAGGAGGGGCCGGGCCGAGAATCACCTTCTCGAGCTTGTCCGGACCGGGATTGAAAACGACTTCGAAAAGGTCGTCTTTCCTGAATATCCCGAGTTGAGTGATGGAAAACGTGCGCTTTTGCGCGCGGGCGCGAAATATGCGTCCTTGTCGGGTTCCGGTTCTACGCTGTACGGGCTGTTCGCCTCGCGGAGAGTGGCTTTACGGGCGACTGCCAGGCTCCGGAAGCAAGGCTGGGCGGCGCAATTGACACAGACGTTGCCACGGCGGGGGTACTGGAAGCGGATCGTGACCGATTGACCGTCCAGATCTCCCGGAGTTCGGCCGGCTCAGGAATCTTGGTCGGCGAAGAATTTTTGATTGTTGATTTTCGATTGTTGATTGACAATTGGGATGCCCCGCTAGGGGTTCAATCCACAATCGCAAGTCGACAATCAACGACTGGATTCACTGGGCCGTCGACTAATGGTAGGTCAAGTGCCTTTGGAGCACTTTGTCTAGGTTCGAATCCTAGCGGCCCAGCCAGAATAAAGAGCTCTTAGCTGTTGGCCTTTAGCCCTTAGCTGTCGAGATGGGGTTTGAGGTTTGGCTAAAGGCTAAGAGCTAAAGGCTTAAACCCTATGCCTACTTTGGTGACGCCGACCGACAAGGCTGTTGAGAAGAAGAGTCCACCTGTGACGGACGAAAAGCGCGAGCCTAAGCAACGTCCGCGTGTAGACGAGAAGTTCAAGATCTTCAGCGGCACGGCGAACGAGCCTTTGGCCGACGAGGTCTGCAATTTCTTGGGCATGCAGCGCGGGCAGGCGCAAGTAATTCGCTTCCGGGATGGCGAGTGCTACGTTCAGATTCAGGAGAACGTTCGCGGCGCAGATGTGTTCGTGTTGCAGCCGACATGTCGCCCGGTGGACGAGCACTTGATGGAGTTGCTGTTGATGATCGATGCGCTGAAGCGGGCTTCGGCGCGCCGCATCACGGCCGTGATTCCGTACTTCGGCTATGCACGGCAGGATCGCAAGGACAAGCCGCGCAGTCCGATCTCGTCGAAGCTGGTCGCCGATCTGCTGACCACCGCGGGCGCGCACCGGGCGTTGATTGTGGATTTGCATACCCCGCAGTTGCAGGGTTTTTTCAATATTCCGGTGGATCACCTGTTCGCCTCGCCGGTGCTGGTGGATCACTTCCGGAAGTTAGCCTTACCGAATTTGACGGTAGTTTCCCCGGATGCGGGCGGCGTGGAGCGGGCGCGGTTTTTCGCCAAGAAAGTAGATGCGGCTCTGGCCATTGTCGACAAACGCCGCGTGGAAATGAACGTAGCCGAAGTGATGCACGTGATCGGCGACGTCGACGGCCGGACCTGCCTGATCATTGACGATTTGATTGACACGGCGGGAACGCTGGTCAAGACCGCGGCGGCGTTAATCGAGAACGGAGCGACATGCGTTTACGCCTGTGCCTCACATGCGGTCCTTTCCGGACCTGCGGTCGAGAACATCAGGAACTCGGTGATCAAGGAACTGGTGGTGACAAACACCATCCCACTGACTGCCGAGGCAAACGCGGCCCGAACCGAAAAGGGAGGCAAGATTAGTGTCCTCTCGATTGCGGGATTGATCGGCCGGGCAATTCAGGCCAATCACGAAGAGACTTCGGTCAGCAAGTTATTCACTTAGAACCGCCGCCAGGCGGCAGAACTTTTCAGATAGGACTTGAAATTTATGGCGACTGTATTGGAACAAAACATACTGGAAGCGCAACCTCGAGAGGCCGGCACCAAGAACCTTGCCCGCCGCGTGCGCAAGGAAGGAAAGATTCCGGCCGTAGTGTATGGAGCGGGCAAGGAATCGCTTCCCATCACCGTAGATCCGCGACATGTGCAGCGGATTCTGAACTCGGAGACCGGCCACAATACGATTTTTGACCTCGCCTTGAGCGGCGGCGAGAGCAGCAAGGCCATGATCGTCGACTGGCAATACGAGCCCATCAAGGGCAAGTTGCTGCACATTGATCTGAAGCGAATCGCGCTCGACAAAGTGCTTAAGGTGAATGTGCCCATCATTCTGGTTGGCGAATCGGCAGGTGTGAAGCTGGAGGGTGGCATCATGGAACAGATGCTGCGCGAGGTCGAGATCGAGTGCTTACCGGGAGACATTCCCAGCCACATCGATGCCGACGTCAGCCACCTCACGTTTGGCAAGGTGCTGCGTGTTTCTGAGTTGCCTCACTCGGAGAAAATCAAGTTCATCACCGACCCGAATCAGCCAGTGGCGCACGTCACCGCGGTGAAGGAAGAAGTTGTGGCCACTCCTGACGCGGCAGCGGCGGAAGCGGCAACCCCATCGGAGCCCGAGGTTATCAAGAAGGGCAAGCAGGAGACCGACGAAGTGGGCGCCGAGGCTCCTGCAGGCAAGGCCGAGAAACCCGAGAAGGCCGAGAAGAAGGAGAAGAAGTAACTTCGTGGTTGGAGCAGCCGGGCGTCGCCGGCATGGCCGGGTCAAACACCCGGCCCGACGCGAAGCGGGATGGTGGCGTGAAACTGATCGTCGGACTCGGAAATCCTGGTATCGAGTACCAGTTCACGCCGCATAACCTGGGCTTTTTGACGATTGATCGAATCGCGCGAAGCCTGGGGGTGGATGTACGAAACCGGCAGTGCCGGGCGTTGACGGTGCGGGCCGTGATCGCGGATCAAACGGTGCTGCTGGCCAAGCCGGAAACGTTCATGAACTTGAGTGGCGTCTCGGTGAGGGAGCTAGTACAGGAATACGAGGCCAAGCCGGAATCGGACCTGATCGTAATTCAGGACGAGTTGGATTTTCCGCTGGGCACGTTGCGGATTCATACGCGGCGCAGTTCGGCGGGGCACAACGGCATCGAGTCGATCATCGGAGCCTTGGGGACGCAGGATTTTTTGCGGATCCGGATTGGGGTGGCGCCCGATCGGAAGGTGAGCGACGGCCAGAGTTATCTGCTGTCGCCGCTGCGCCGGGCCGAGTTGCAGGTGGCGGATGGAATTTTGGACACCGCCGAGGAAGCTGTAAAGGTGATTTTGAAAGAAGGTCCGGCAGCAGCGATGAATCGCTTCAACCGGAAAGAGCCGGAAGACGAGAAAGATTAGCCACGGATCAACACGGATCACTCGGGATCAAGCGACACGTGGAAATCAGTGGCCAAGGATTTGGAGAAACGAATGAATCGTATTTATGAGCTGATGTTTATTGTTCGACCGGACATGACGGATGAAGATCTCGACAAACTGATTTCAACTCTGCAGTCCGTGGTACCGACAGCGGGCGGAAGCGTGCAGCGCGTCGACAAGATGGGCAAGCGCCGCCTGGCCTACACCGTGCGCCGCTTCCATGAAGGCATTTATGTCCTGATGGTTGTAGAAGGCGGAGGCCCGGTCATTCATGAACTCGAGCGACGGCTGCGCGTAACCGAGCCGGTGATCAAGTTCCTCACTGTGCGCGTTGACGAGGAGCAGAAGCGGCTGGACAAAATCAAAAAGCTGCGCGATTCGCGGAAGAAAGTAAGCGCGCAACCGGCAGCGGCTGCTCCCGCGGCGGCTGAGCCTGCGGCTGCACCGGCGGCGGAAGCTCCGACGACGGCGTAGGTTCGAAAGTAGAGTTTTCTTTGCGACCTTCGCGCAGTCTCGCCGAACCTTGCGGTCAAAGGCTTGAACCGCTAAGGGCGCGATGGAGGTCGCAAAGACCGCTAAGAAAGTCGGCTGATTTGAGAATCATCCGGCACAAAGAAAACAGATTCGAGGAGAACTATGGCTGACGAAACAAAAGCACCAGAACAATCGGCACCGAGTGAAAGGCCGCGTTCGAGCGAAGGTCCCCGATCGGGAGGCGACCGTCCGCGGTTTGGAGGCGGCGGTGGCGGACGCGGTCCCGGTGGTCCTCCGCGCGAAGGCGGTGGCGGACGCAAGTTTTTCCGGCGCAAGAAAGTGTGCAAGTTCTGTGTCGAGAAACTCGAAGACATCAACTACAAGGATTACCGCATGCTTGGTCAGTTTGTCGCCGAGAGCGGCAAGATCGTGCCGCGCCGTCTGACCGGGGTTTGTGCTCCGCACCAGCATCGTTTGTCGGCGGCCATCAAGAAGGCCCGCAACATCGCCTTGCTGCCGTTTGCCGGACGGGCATCGTAGAGGAGCAACTTTTAGCGATTAACCTTTAATCCCGAGCAGGTTTGAAGGCGTAGCGAAAGGCCAAGAGCTAGCAGCTGTTAGCTGAGAGATCGGAGTCATTCTCATGGAAGTCATTTTGAAAGAAGATGTAGCGAAGCTTGGTTCCCGCGGCGACGTGGTGAAGGTCGCGGAAGGATATGGACGGAATTATCTTTTGCCGCGCAAGCTGGCCATTCAGGCCAACGAGGGCAATAAGGCCGTCATCGTGCAAATGAAGGCCGCTTCGGTGCGGCGCTCCGCCAAGGAGAAGACGCAGGCCGAGGAACTCGCGAAGCAGTTGGAGGGCGTCTCGGTATCGTTCCAGCGGCGCTCGGGCGAGAACGATCAACTCTTTGGTTCGGTGACGTCGGGCGACATCGGCGATGCTCTGGCCAAGAAGAGCTTCAATATCGATCGTCGCAAGATCCAACTGCACGAACCGCTGAAGACCGTCGGCGAGTTCAGCGTCCCGGTAAAGCTGCACAAGGACGTGACCGCGCACCTGAAGGTCGTGATCGAGAAGGAAGCGGTTGCGGAGTGACGGAACGGGAAGGCATGGAGATTGGTTCCTTATAAGAATCACCCGTTGCGGCCCGTTGCGCATCTCTCCGTCGGTATCGCCGGTGGATTCGCGTTCCGGGATTCGGGCCTGTCTGGCCTGGTCGGTTCGATAGCGGTGGTTGTGATCACCCCCTGCTATACGTACTGTCGTGCTGCCGCTCTGTTCGGTCTCCCCGCTCGGGACCATTAAAAGAACGGCAACGCCAATAGGAACCTGGGGGGCCCCCATAACCGCTAACTTCAGCTGTTTGGTTGAAAGCCTGTCAACTTCTCAAACGCCGTCTCCAGATAACTTCCGTCGAACCAACAGGCCTGAGGTCCACTGCGTTCGTTGACAAGCACGTTTCTCGTTACGGACCCGGTGCCCATTCTCGGACTTCGGCTTACTTTCCAACCGCTTCCGGAATCAACTGCCGCTGCTGGCGCGCAGGCGGTCGAGGGGCGTGTTAATCCGTTCGCAAAGCCTTGATGGGGTCGACTTGTGTGGCGCGCGTTGCCGGAAGATACATTGCTGCGAGAGAGATTGCCGCGAGCAAAGCGGCAGCGATGCCATACACCCGTAGGTCGAAACTCCGTAAGGGAAGCGGAGAGTTTTTGAGCAACCGAGTAAATGTCCATGCAGCCGGTTCAGCAAGAGCTAGGCCACACACCAATCCGATTGCGATCTGCTGGCCCCCGCGCAGCAAGATCGAATGGAAGATTGAAACCCGATTCGCGCCCAGCGCCATGCGGATGCCGAACTCCCGTGTGCGCTGGTTGATGGCGAACGACAGAACTCCGTAAACACCGGTGACGGCCAGCAATACCGCGATGGACGCCATCACGACAACAATGTGCGCCAGCGCACGCATCTGCTCGGCATCCGCCTCCAGCGATTCCCAAATCGTCTGTGGCGCTTCGATTTGCGTAGGGTCTAGACTCCTTACCACATCCCTCACGGCACTTTTCATAGTGTTGGTACTTCCCGTGAAGCGCACGTACATTTGCCCATCCAGCACGGCGGGATCACGCAAGTTGTAAAGTCGCGGGCCATCGTTGATACCGAAACGTTCGGAGCGAGTATCGGCAACGACACCCACCACTACAGATCGCTTGTCGTCGGGAGTAATGATGACTTTGCCGATGGGATTGTTGCCGGGCCAGAACTGCTTCGCAAAGGCCTGCGAAACCAAGACAGATCTGGCACTTGCGGAAGTTTCATCGGAGGGAAGAAAGGATCTCCCGCCAATCACGCGAATGCCAAACGTGGAAAAGAAATCGGTCGAAACGCTATCGACGGACGCCGGCTTCCCTTGCCCTTTCCCCTGATTTCCCAAGCGAATCTCGCTCGGCGGCGACTGGCGGAATAGCTGAAGACTCTGGTACGCCAGGGACTGCACGCCGGGAATCGTACGGATCCGCGATTCAAGGGCACGACAAAAGCCGAGAGCGGCCCTCCGATGTTCGGAAGATGTATCGATGTCCAGCGGGACCACAAGGGTGTGGCGGGTTTCGAATCCCGGGTCCATGCCGGCGACCATGCCCGGCATACGCGCAAACAGAACCGCGGCCGAAAGGAGAACAAAACTCATGGCGATCTGTGCAATCATCAGACCGCTTGTAACCCCGGAGCGCATCGTGGTCGAGCCCTCGCGTCCCTTCAACGCAGTCGTCAAATCCAGCTTCCAGGTGGCATGCATCGGGGCGAGTGAAGAAGCTACGGTCGCCACTACGATGAGAGCGGCCACCTAGCCGAACACGCGCCAGTTCGGATGCATGAGAGGCACGAACCCGGACCGGTCAGGGTCTGCCACATTCATGATCAACAATGGGACGCGATACGCGAGCGCGATGCTCGTTGGCCCAGCGATCAAAGCTGTCAAGAGACTCTCTATCAGCAGCATTCGGATGAGCCGAGCTCGCCCGATTTCGAGCGCAAGCCGAACCGCGATTTCTCCGCGCCGCACGATGGCGCGGGAGAGGAACAGCATGGTGACATTGCTGCAAGCCAACAGCAGCACCAGCAAGAGTGGCCCCAGAATCAAAGCCATCAGCGTCAAGGTTAGGTCCTGAAGAGCAGGGTTTTGGACAAACGAGCCGTTGGTCAGGATCACCGAGGTCTTGCGGTTCAATGGGGAGACCTTGCGCTCCACATAAGCGCGGTCCTGTTGCCGAAGAATGGTTGCCAACTCTGCCTGCGCATCCGCTCGTGAGTACCCTTGCCGCAACCGAGCCGATATTCCGAGCCAGGGCGAGTCGGGGCTTGCCAACAGGTTGCCGCCGCGATCGAGTACCGGCTGCAGCGTGTATGGAATGAAGACCCCGCCCGAGAGGAAATTCGCGGCGTCCGAGGGCACAATGCCGATCACGGTAAAAGGTAACCCATTCAAGTGAATCGTCCCTCCCACGATATGCGGGTCCGCGCCGAACTGAGTCTTCCAGAACGGCTCACTGAGTACCGCTACCTGGGCGGCAGTGCCGCGGTCGCATTCGTGCGGAGTCAGAAAGCGGCCCAGCAGAGGGCGGTCGATTCCAAACACATGAAAATAACTGCAGGTCACCAACAGAGCAGCGATGCGCCGGTGTCTCTGCTCGAGGATTGCTGAGGATTGTTGCCATGCGGCAGCTTGCTCGAGCGCAGTCGCTTGCGTTCGAATTGCGTCATAGTCTTCGGTGGTGAACGAAGAGATTTGTCCGGCTCCCGTGAACCAGCCTTCATACCGGGGATAGAGCTGGACGAAGGTGGCGGGATTGATCGGTGTCGGCGCATTCAGGAACATTGCATTGAGCAAAGTGAACACCCCTGCATTGAGACCAACACCGAGGGACAATGCGACTACTGCAATGCTGGAAAGCAGCGGTTCACGGCGTGCCGATCGAATGGTGTAGAGCAGATCTTGCCGGTCAATCCACATGTTTGCACTCCCGGAAACCGTGGACCCCAAGAATTCCAAACAAGCTTGCGCTTGGCAAGCATGCTACAGCTTTAGGCTGCACGACACGCCCCTGCGATCAAGACTGCTTCCGGATCCTAGACGGGCGAACTTCGCGCTATGGGTCCGGGACCGGCAACCCGGAAAGTAACGGGGCCCTCGTCGGCATGCGGAAAGTTGGATCCCCACCGGAGAGAGTGATGCGCTTACACATGAATTCTGCTCAAGTTAGCGCTTTTTGGGGGACCCCCCGGGGGCTGCCCCACGAACAGGGCACTTTCCCTGCCAAACCAACATTGCGCGCTGCTCTCAATTGTTCTGTTTCCCTCTAAATCTTTGCTCCAGAGTCACCTAGACCCTCCAAAAATTCTAGGTAGAGCCTATAATTTCTGCTCACGGTTTCGCCGACGACTCGTCTATTCCTGTGCAAGCCCGGATACGGCATAAATACCGGGCACGTAGAGGACACAATAGAAATGCCGGCCGATGCATGTAGTGTGACACTTGCGATTGGCGGATTGGCCCACTCGAAGACGAAGAGTGAGAGAGTAGACAGAGCCGACCGAAACCAGGACCCCACGCGGGGCCGCATGGCTGGGCAAGAACGCCGCATAGATGACACGATGTTGATTCGGGAGGCTCAGCGCGGAAGCCGCGCTGCCTTCGAGGAACTCGTTCGTCACTACGACCAGTCGGTGTTGCGCCTGGCTCTCCATCTCACCGGAACTGAGCAGGATGCCCAGGACGTCTACCAGGACGCCTTTCTCAAGGCTTACAAGAACATTGGGAGTTTCCGGTTCGAGTGTTCCTTCTACACATGGATCTACCGGATTGTGACGAATCTGTGCCTCGATCACTTGCGCAAGAGGAGCGTGCGCAAAGAGGACGCTCCGGTCGCCAAGGATTCGTCAGGCGGCGAGTACGATCTGCTTGACCAGGTTCCCGACGGGCGGGCAGGGGCGAATCCGGAGCGCGATCTGATGCGACGGCAGTTGGGAGCGCGCATCTCCGGGGCGCTAGAGAAGCTTACGCCGCGCGAGCGCATGGTGTTTGAGTTGAAGCATTACCACGGATTGAAGTTGCGTACCGTGGGGGAGATTTTGCAGACCACGGAAGAGACCGCGAAGAATACCCTCTTCCGCGCCACGCAGAAGCTACGCGGGGCGCTGGCGGATATGCGGTAAGCAAGAAAAATGCAGGGACGGCCGTGCTCGGCTGTCCGGCAGGCGCTAAGCCTGGCTGCTGGAGAGAGGTAAAAGCTTATGAAGTGTGAATGGGTTCGAGAAAATATCGTGCTCCAGGTTTATAGCGAGTTGGCGGACGACGCCCGCCACGAACTGGAGCAGCACGTGGCCCGCTGCGGCGACTGCGCAGCCGAGCTGAAAGCGGAGCAGGAGTTTCACGCGCTGCTCGCTCAGGATCGCGCGCCGGATCCCACGCCTAATCTTGTGGCCGATTCCCGCATGCGTCTGCAGGAAGCCTTGGAGACGGCCAAACAAGGCAGCGTCTGGAGCCGCCTGGCGTTTGATCCAGCGATCTGGCTGCGGCAAGTTCGATTCTCGCCTGCTCTCGCGTCGGCCATTCTGATTCTCGGTTTTGCCGGCGGCGTCACAACCACTTACAAGTTTTACGGATCGCGTCCGACGAATGTCGCAGAGATTCAAAACCCAAACGTATCGGCAGTTCCCACCGAGGCTTCCATTACCGGTATCAGTTCTATCGTGCAACAGCCGGGCACAAATCAAATCAGCATCAAATACAACACCTTGTCGACGCAGGAGGCCCAGGGATCGCTGAACGACGACAAGATCCAGCAGTTGCTGCTCTACGCGGCCCGCAACAACTACAACACCGGCGTACGGGTTGACTCGGTCGACCTGCTGTCGAAGAGTACCGGAGACATGCAGGTGCGCGAAGCGCTGATGTATACGCTGCAGAATGATACGAATCCGGGAGTGCGGCTGAAATCGCTGGACGCGCTGGGAAATTACGTAAAGAACGACACCAACGTCCGCGACGCTGTGCTACGGGCGCTGGTGAACGATACCAATTCCGGAGTACGCATTGAAGCGCTGCGGCTGATCGAACCGGTGAAGGCCGACGGCAGTGTTCGCGGCGTACTGATGGCGCTGGCTTCGAAAGATCAGAGCACGTATATCAAGTCGCAGGCTCGCACCTTGCTGGCCCAGTTGCCGGAAATTGATTAGCAGTACCGATCGAAGAAGAAAGTTCGCGGATGTATCGCGAGAATTGAGGGGCTATTTTGAAACGCACGCTACCAATCGTCGGGCTGGCCAGTTTGCTTGCCCTGCTTGCGCCGCTGGCCGTAGCGCAGGAAACACACGTGTCCCGCGAAGGCGGAGTCTGGAGTCAGGAGATCAACGGTTCTCTTGCTGCAGTCAAGAACCTGAGAGTGAAAGTCGACATGGGCTCCGTAGTCGTCCGCGGCGGGCAGCAGCAAGGCATCAATTACGTCGTTCATACTCATTTCGGCAATTCTTCAGAGCAGGATGCCCGCCGCCAGTTTGAGCAGTACAAAGTCACCGCGTACGTGAAAGGCGACACGGCCTGGATCGTCGGGGACTGGCAAGGCGGCAGACGGCCGCGCCACTTTTCGGGAGATTTCTCGGTGACGGTTCCCCGCGAGATGGCGCTCGTCAAACTCGAAACGGCGGGTGGCAACGTTGATGCTTCGGGACTGGCGGGCCGCGTGGAAGCAGAAAGTGGTGGCGGCAGCATGAAGCTGGATGACATTGCCGGCGGAGCGAGTGCCGAAACCGGGGGCGGTTCGATTGATATAGGCACCGTCAGCGGCGATCTTGGCCTGCGCACAGGCGGCGGTCCGATCGAGGTTCGGCATGCCAATGGCAAGGTTGTAGCCGAAACGGGCGGAGGCAGCGTCGATATCCAGGCCGGGGCACAGGGCGCCATCATTGAGACGGGTGGAGGCAGTGTCCAGGTACGCCAGTGCAACGGGAAGGTGAAGGTTTCTACCGGCGGGGGCAGTGTGGACCTGAGTGATGTCGGCGGACCGGCGGAGATCGAGACCGGAGGCGGGAGCATCCGCCTGACTTCAGCCAAAGGACATGTGCACGCGGAGACAGGCGGCGGCGGCATCGAGCTCTATGGCGTACCTTCGGCGCGAGCTGAAACCGGCGCGGGTGGAATCACCGTAAAGCTGGTGAATACGGGCGGGGAACGCAATAATTCCGATCTGGAAACGAGCGCGGGCGACATTACTGTCTATATTGCCAACGACGTGGCCATCAATGTCCGCGCCAGTGTGGATATGGGCAACGGGCACCACATCACTTCCGATTTTTCGGATATCCGCATCGCCAGCGAAGGCGACAAATGGGGTCCGAAGACGCTCACGGCGGAAGGCAAGTTGAATGGCGGCGGCCCTATGTTGAAGGTGCACACCTCCAGTGGCGACATTTGCTTCAAACGCGCCAGCCATTGAAAGGGGCCCGCAGCCGCAAGTTGCTGGTCAACGAAACAGATGATTGAGGGAATGAGCATGCGCAAACACATTGTGGCAAGCATCGTGTCATTGCCGTTGCTTCTCAGCCTTTCGTATGCAGCCGAGAGTTGGTCTCTGGATTCATCGGAGCAGCCTTTCGCGTTTTACAACGAAGACAGTGGGACCAGCGCTTATCTCGGTGTCGACATCAGCGATGTGACGACCGAACGCCTGAGCGCCTTGAAGTTGAAAGATGAAAAGGGCGTTGAGGTGACGATGGTCGACCAGGACGCTCCCGCCGGTAAGGCGGGCATCAAAGAGCACGACGTTATTTTGACCATGAACGGCACGTCAATCGAGAGCGGGGCCCAGTTGCGGCGCATGATCCATGAGATGCCGCCTGGCCGCTTGGTGACGTTCGGCTTGAGCCGCGCCGGAGAGCCCATGACGGTGAGGGTCCAACTGGCTGACAAGCACAAAGAGTTTTCCATGGGCCCAAACATGAAGGACTTCCACGTCAATATTCCCGAGATTCATATTCCGGACATCGACATTCCTTCGATGAATATGGTGGTCGTAACCTCCTCGGCGCGGAGCGGCTTGACGGTGGAAAACATTACCCCGCAGTTGGGCGAGTTCTTCGGCGTGAAAAATGGCGATGGAGTGCTGGTGCGTGCTGTCGAGAAAGGCAGCCGTGCGGAAAAAGCCGGATTTCGCGCCGGCGACGTAATTGTGAAGGTCAACGACGAGCCCGTGCATGACACCGGCGATTTCAGCCATGCGGTGCGTTCACGCAACGGAGCGGCGGTCAGCGTGGGCGTGGTTCGCGACAAAAGAGAACAGAATCTAAATCTCTCTCTGCCCGACCGTAAAGAATCTGGCGATCTGATTCAGGAAGAATCCTCGGACTCGGTAATCGACGCAGACTCGCTGCTCGAAGTTGGAGATCTGAGGAACGAGATCGCAAGACTTCGTCCCCAGATGGAACTGGCGGCCGAAAACTACCGGAGATCCACGAACGAACTTCGCAAGAGCTCGTGCGACCAGCAAAAGAAGATTCGTGAAGAGGCTTTGAAGGAGCGGGAACAGTTCCGAAAACAAGAGCATGAATTGAGAATGAAGTTGGATCAGATGCGGCGCGCCATGCGCCGAACTATGGCCCTGCACAACTCGCTCGACATTTAGCAGAACGCCAGCGCTGCGCGCTACTGGGCACTTGCGGTACTCAGGGCAAGGCGGTAGGCAACGCAAATGCGGTTCCGTCCCGCCTGCTTGGCAGCATACAGTCCGGTGTCGGCCGCCTGCACCATTTCATCCCGGGTCGTGCCATGAGCGGGAAAAACGGCGACTCCAGCACTGATCGTGATGGTTCTCGGTACTCCCGGGAACTGATAGCTCTCCACCATTCGTCGCAGTTTTTCGGCGATCGCGATCGCCTGCTGAGCATTTATCTGGGTCAGTAAGATCGCGAATTCTTCTCCCCCGTAGCGGCACACCACATCAACCTTGCGCAATTGCTGATGGAACAGCGAGGAGACTTGCCGCAGCACTTCGTCGCCCAGCAGATGTCCGAATTCGTCGTTCAGGCGCTTGAACTGATCGATATCCGCCATAATGACACCCATGCCGGTCCCATAGCGTCGGGCGCGCTCAATTTCTTCCATAATCCTCAGCTCGAAAAAACGCCGGTTGAAAATGCCGGTCAGTCCGTCCAGGTACGCCAGTTGTTTGACCCGCTCGATGTAATTGGCATTCTGAATGGAATTCGCACAGATGTCGGCGACTGATTCGAGCGATTGCAGTTCGCTCTCGCGAAACGCATTGCGCTCTGAGCTGTGCAGTGTGAGCACCCCGAGGGTCTGCCCAAAGGAAATCAGCGGGATGCTCATTCGTGAAGCCGATTCCCGGAAAAGCCGCACGTGCTCAGGCATGCCGCTTAGGTCCTTCTCGATGACCGCGGCGCTGGTTGAGAACACACGCGACCAAGGCTCCTGGGTGGCCGGAAAACGTCCGCTCGGCGGAGTGCACAGGCTGAGCGTCCCGTGATGTGCCCGCATCACGAGGTCGCCTTCGTCGCGCAGAAGCAGCGATACGTGCGACACCTGAAATGCTTTCTGAATCACGGAGCACACGCGAACCAGCAGTTCTTCCAGATCCATGACGGCTGTGCTTTGTTGCGCGATCGTATTGATGGCTTCCAACTGCCGCGCACGCTGCCGTTCCAGTGAATACAAGCGCGCATTCTGTATGGCGATGGAGGCCTGCGTGGAAAACAGAGTCAGCAGCTCGATCGTTTCCTGGTCGAAGTGATCGAGACGGTCGCTTTGACAGTCGAGGACCCCTACAACCTCTTCGCGCACCATCAGCGGTACGGCCAGTTCCGAGCGCGTGGACTGCGCCGCGCAGATGTAGCGCGAATCCTGGCTCACGTCAGGAGCGTAGACCGGTTGTTTCTTCAGGACCGCTGCGCCGGTGATCCCTTCGTGGCATCCAAAAACAGTCTTGTCCTTGCCCGCATCCCAGCCGATCTGCGAACGGACGCACAACTGCTGGGCATCTTTGTCGAGCAGGAGGATGGCCACGTTCGGCAGGTGAAAATAGTCCCGCGCGATCGCCAGAATTCTCTGCAGCACCTCGTCTAAGTCGAAGGTGGAGAGCACCGCCTGGCCCGCGTCGTACAGGACCGCTATTTTCGGCATAGGTGAAGGAATTGTACGGCCGGAGGGGCGAGTTACCGAGGTTCCGAAAGTAACGTCCAAGCCAGGCTAGAACCAAAGCCGCTACGCTACCGCCACTTTCTCGCGGTGCGGATCAGTCCGTAAGCCACCAGGCAGAACCAGAAGTCCAGGACCATCCCCAAGTCGATCTGCGACGGCCGGTGCCGCGCCACCGGCGGCAACGACGGAAGCAGCGCGAAATAGACCAGGTTGCCCAATATGATAGCGATCAAAGCCTGAAGAAAATTGTAGAGCACCGTTTGTTTAGACACCGCGACTCTCCGGGAGTTTCGACAAGATAGGAGTTTTCCGAGCCGCGTTTCTCGCGGCCTTTGTCTTGCGGAGCGCGCGAGCGGCAGCCTTCCGCTCCTGCTACCATTCTTTTCGGACATCTACGGAACCCTGGCATGCTCGAACTTTCCACCCCAGTCCAATATGTAAAGGGCGTTGGTCCGCGCATTGGGGAAGCTCTGGCCGCCAAGGGAATTCACACCGTCGGCGACCTGCTCCATTATCTGCCTTTTCGCTATGAAGACCGCCTGAACCCGCGCGGTATTTCTGAACTGCGCGCCGGTGAGATGGCCACGATAGTGGGCGAAGTGCGCAGTTCCGGCCTCTTCCGTACGCGGAGCATGCCTATTTTCCAGCTCACCGTTGGGCAAGGGCGGGCGCGGCTACGCTGCCTTTGGTTTCATGGAACGTATCTGAAGGATAAGTTTATTCCCGGGCAGATGATCGCCCTGTACGGCAAGGTCGAAGAAGACCAACGGAGCCATGAGCTCCAGATCGTTCAGCCACAGTTCGAAATTCTTGCCGATTCAGGGGACGGCGACAACGGCGCGGAAAAGAAAGCTGCCGAGTCGCTCGAAATTGGCCGCATCGTCCCTATCTATGAAGCGATCGGGAGGCTTACCCCGCGCTGGTTTCGGCGCATTATCCGAACTGCGTTGGATAGTTTGACACCCGATCTGCCGGAACCGATCCCGGCCGCGGTCCGCGGCCATCTGGGGTTGATTTCGCCGCGCGCCGCTCTGTGGAATGTGCATTGGCCTGAGCCCGGCGAAAGCTTCGATGCCTTGCAGTCTTCCCGCACAGCCGCCCACATTCGAATGATTTTTGACGAACTGTTTTTTGTGGAACTGGGACTGGAGTTGAAGCGCCGCCAGCAGAAATCACAGACCGGAATTGCATTCCGGCTGGACGATCAAGCCAGGGCGGCCATTAAAAAGATTCTGCCGTTTCACCCCACCACCGCCCAGAAGCGGGTGCTCAAGGAAATCGCCGCGGACATGGAGAAACCATACCCCATGCGGCGTTTGCTCCAGGGGGACGTCGGGTCGGGCAAGACCATTGTGGGATTCGAGGCGGCGATTATCGCGATCGAGAACGGCTGCCAGGTAGCGCTGATGGCGCCCACCGAAATCCTTGCCCAGCAACATTATTTCTCCGCCCGGCGGATTCTGGAGGATGCCGGCTACCGCATCGTTCTGCTGACCGGGTCACTCGAAGCCGACCGCAAGCGCGAAGTGCGTCGCCACATTTCTCAGGGCAATGCGCAGCTCGTCATTGGTACCCATGCGCTGCTGGAGGAAAAAGTAGAGTTCGCCAAACTGGGACTCGTCATCGTCGACGAACAGCATCGCTTTGGAGTGCTGCAGCGACTGAAGCTGATGAAGAAGTCGGTCGAATCCGAGGGCAATGGCGCTAAAGCGACGCCTGCCGAGCCGGACGTTCTGGTGATGACCGCGACTCCGATCCCGCGTACGCTCGCCCTCACCCTTTATGGCGACCTCGATCTGAGCGTGCTCGACGAACTTCCGCCCGGCCGCACGCCAATCGTTACCCGTTGCGTCAGCGACGACGAGTCGCCGAAAGTATGGGACTTCGTTCGCAAGCAAGTGGCTGCCGGGCACCAGGCCTACGTGGTCTACCCGGTGATCGCCGAAAACGAAGAGAGTGAACTTAAGGCCGCCATCAAAATGTACCGCGAACTCAGCAGCCGGGTTTTCGCCGATCTGAAAGTGGGACTGCTGCATGGCCGTCTCGACGCAGAGCTGAAAGAGCAGGTCATGCAAATGTTTCAGAGAGGCGAGCTGCAGATTCTGGTCGCGACCACCGTGATCGAAGTCGGTGTGGATGTGCCCAACGCGACCGTGATGGTGATCGAGCACGCCGAGCGCTTCGGCCTGGCGCAGCTTCACCAGTTGCGCGGGCGCATCGGGCGCGGCGGCGCCAAGTCGTACTGCATCCTGATGACCGGAGGAAAAGTCAGCGAAGAGGGCCAGCGCCGCCTCGATGCCATGGTGAAGACGAATGACGGATTTCAGATCGCGGAACTCGACCTCGAACTGCGCGGTCCCGGCGAGTTCTTTGGCACCCGCCAGGCCGGGCTGCCTAGCTTCCGTGTGGCCAATCTGATCCGCGACGCCAAATTGCTTGAGGCCGCGAAGCGAGAAGCTGCCGCCGTGATCGCGGGGCCGAACACCGAAATCTCCGCGGAAGAAATCAGCCGCGCCCTGGTCCACATGCGGGCGCGCTGGCAGCACACTTACGGCCTGGTCGAGGTCGGGTGACGGACCCTTTTCTTCGGTCGTTAGGGCGTCGTATCATAGAAAAGAAATGGCTTTCCCAATCAAAATCTGCGCGGTCTGCCAAGAGGAGTTCGAGCTGAAACCGGATAAACCGGGATTGGCGACCCGCTGTCCGCAGTGCAGCACGGCTGAGTCAACTGAGCCCATCAGCAAGCGTCGCATGGACGCCGACGAGCGCAAGGCGGCGAGTGAAGCGAACGCGGCCCGGCGGGAAGCAATGCGCAACCTGCTATACCGCAAGGATAGCTGAGCCTTCCCTGGATGCGTGCACGACGCCGAACCCAGCAAGCTTGAACTGATAGAATCGAAAAGATGTCCGGTCCTTCCCAACTCATTCAGATCGAGCTTGGCGCGCCGCTGCGGGTGCCCAAGCCGCAATGGCTGCGGGCGAAAGCTCCCGTAGGGGACAACTTCCATAGTCTGAAGAAGCTCGCCCGCGGTTTAGGGCTGCACACGGTGTGCGAGTCTGCGCAGTGTCCTAATATCGGTGAGTGCTGGAACCACAAGACCGCAACCTTCATGCTGCTGGGCGATATCTGCACGCGGCGCTGCGGTTTCTGCGCTGTGCCCAAAGGACGGCCGCAGCCGATCGACTGGGACGAACCACGCCGAGTGGCTGAGGCCGTGGCTACCCTTGGACTGAAACACGCGGTCGTGACCAGCGTGAACCGAGACGACGACAACATCGGCAGCGCCAGAATTTTTGCCGAGACCATCCGTGAGATTCGGGGGCTGAGTCCCGATTGCCGTATCGAAGTCCTCATCCCCGATTTTCAGGGACTGGATGAATCGTTGCGTATCGTCCTGGATGCCAAGCCGGACGTGCTTAACCACAACACCGAAACGGTGCCGCGGTTGTATCGCGCCGTTCGCTCCGGCGCAAGATACGAACGCACTTTGACGTTGCTGGAGAATGCCAAGAAATTCTCGCTCGGCATGGTCACCAAGAGCGGCGTGATGGTTGGCCTCGGAGAGTCGTCGGAAGAACTCGTCGAAGTCTTCCGGGATCTCGGCGTGCGCGGCGTCGACATTTTAACGGTCGGACAATATCTACGCCCGTCGAAGGATCACCTGCCGATTGCCCGCTTCTATGAACCTGCAGAGTTCACGTATTTGCGGGAGCAAGCCTTGCGTTTCGGCTTCCGCCACGTCGAGTCCGGACCTCTGGTGCGGTCCAGCTACCACGCGCACGAGCACGCCGATGCCGCTGCGCTGCCGCGGGCGGTGTCGTAGCTTGGAGCGGCTGCAAGTCCCCGCCAACCAGTTCTCTCCAGCAAACAAGGCAAGCAGGGTTAGTATTCCCATCAAACAAGTCGGCATGGGGCTCCTGCCTTGGTGACCGCTCTTCTGATAATCCTAGGCTTTTTCGCCGGCTTGCTGGGCGCCCTGACCGGGATTGGAGGCGGCGTCTTACTGTCGCCAATTCTGGCTCTCTACTTTGGCATTCCCATTCGCCAAGCAATCGGAACCAGCCTGGTCGCGGTGATCACCACCTCGGCAGCAAGTTCTTCGGTACACTTGCAGCGGCACACCACCGACATTCGCCTGGGGATGACTCTTGAACTGGCGACGGCGCTGGGGGCGGCGATCACGGCTTATCTGGTCGGCTATTTCAATCGCAATGCTCTCGAAGGCCTGTTTGCGGGCTTCCTGCTGTACTGCGCGATCACGATCCTGACCAAGACAAACAAAGCGAGAGTGGTGCTAGAGGGGGAAGAATCGCTTCCAGCGGAGAACGAGACGGTCATCCCGCCCTATGAACCCAGGCGCTATCCGCTCGGTCTGGCGGCATCATTCGTGGCGGGCGCTCTTTCCGGGTTGCTTGGCATTGGTGGCGGTCCCATCAAGGTCCCCGTCATGTACATCTTCATGAACGTGCCGCTTATGGTGGCGACGGCCACCTCGAACTTCATGATTGGCGTGACCGCAGCGGCTAGCGCCATCGTCTATTACCGGCGTGGCGATATCCTGGTCGAGTATGCTGCGCCGCTCGCCGTCGGGGTATTCGTGGGATCGCTTCTCGGGGCGCGCCTGGCCCCGCGTGTTCACACCAAAGTCGTGGTGTATCTGCTTTGCGGCGTGATGTTTTATCTGGCCGGGCACCTGCTGATCCACTTACTGCGGGGATGGTTATGAGCGAGAGACGGGAACCCGCCTTTGACCGTGCCGTGGGCATGGTTTTGCGTATCGGTGCGTTTAGCTGCTTCTTCATTATGATGGCCGGGATTATTGACGGATGGTTCGTTAGCGGACGCGCTCCGGTCGACATTGAGCGCCTTGGCGTCCTTCTGATGTTGGCGACACCGGTTGTCCGGGTAGTGGTTGCCTGCTTCCTGTTCTTTTGGGAAAAGGACTGGAAATATGGCTTTATCTCGTTGGGCGTCCTCCTGATTCTGATGTTGGGCTCGGTGTTCGGATTGGGAGAGCACTAATCAGAACCTTCAGGCAGGCATTCCGGCCGTCGAATCCACGAATCAAAGAACGGGCGCGCCGGCGTTCTCAGAAGATGTGCAATTTGATGCTGAGATACTTTTTTGGATTTTCCCGGATCGCTTTTACCAGGTTGCGGGTCTCGACCAGCATCTGGTTGGCGTTGGTGTAGAGAGTGTCGTCCTTAAAGAGCTTACCGACAGTGCCCTGCCCGGCTTCGAGTTCCGTGGTCAATTCCGAAAGTTTGCTGATCGTGTTATCGAGCTTCTTTGCCAGCTCTTCGTCCTTTGTCAACTTGCCCAGCGTGCCCTTGCCGGCATTGATATCTTCAGTGATCTTCTTCAGGTTGGCGACGCTGTCGTTGGCGTTGTTGTAGAACGACGGATCTTTCAGGAACTTTCCGGCGGTGCCTTTACCCTGCTGCAGGTCGTCGATTACGCCATTCATCTTGTCGAGTGTGTCGATAAATTTCTCGTAGGCGTCATTTCGGCTGATCAGCCGTCCCAAACTGCCCTCGCCGCTTGCTACCTGTTGCACGATCCCCTGAAATTCCGCGACGGTCGACGAGAACCGGTTGTAGAGGGTTGGATCGTAAATGAGTTTACCCAGGGATCCTTTGCCGCTTTCAGCGAAGGCCAAAATGCGGTCGGCGCGTTTGAGAAGGGCATCCATGTTCTGAAGAGTACCTTGACTGGCGCGCACGACCTCATTGAAGTCCGGATGCACCCGTGTGGGCAGCGTATCTCCATCCTTTGCCGCACGACCCACGGCCTGCAGGCTGTCAATGTCGAGGAAGGTCTCGCCGAGCACTCCCGCGGTTTCCAGAGAGGTAACAGAATCGCTATGGATGGCGTAAATGTATTTGGTGCTGACCTTCATCTGCACTTCGACCGGAGTTTGCCCTTTATCCTTGTAAGGAACGATGCTGATCTTGGTCACGTTGCCGATATCAACGCCGTTCAGGCGCACCGGAGCGCCCTGGCGTAACCCCTGAGCGTTATCGAAATAAGATCTCAGCGTGATGCGAGGAGTGAACAGGCCCGATGTCCCTGACATCAAGAACAGCAGAACGGCCAGCGTCAGAGTGGCAGCGATCACCGTGATCCCAACCCGAAGCTGCGACCACCTGAGCTGCTTCTGGCTAGGCAAATAAATTCCTCATGATGCCATTTTGGATGGAGTGCGCTGGTCGCTTGAACAACTCAGGATCGCAACCAACTCCTCGCTGCATGATAACAAAACTCGATCGGGTTCTAGACGAGTTTCGTTCGGAGTGTCGGCATCAGCAGTAGGGCCATCACGTACGCCGCTGCTCCGCATGCCAAAGTAACGGTCAATCCGAATTGGATTGCGATCACCATGGCCAGGACCGACCCGAGCACGCTGGCCGCAGCATTCATCGCCCATGCCCATTCTATAGCGTTGTCGCTGCCCCTCTGCCCGGCTGGAAATTCCGGGGCGGGAAGAGCCGCGAGAGCGCGCAGACCGGTAGGAAACGGCATCCCCATGACAAATCCCAACGGCGCGAGAAGAATGCCGCTCACCAGCAAACGGTAGCCAAAGCCCATCCCGACCAGCGCCGTCAGACGGCTGGGCAGGAAAAAGACATCGGCGAGCAGTGTCACGATCACTAGCAGCAGCGGCACCCAACCCGAGTTCGTTTGGGGCAGCCACAACCGCGAGGACAGACTCCCGGCGCCGCTGGAGAGCATCAGCAGGAAGATCACGACCGTAAGGGCATAGGTGGGATGGCCGAGAAACAGCACAAAGCGCTGGATGAAGGCGATCTCAACCAGAATGTAACCCAGACCGACCGCTACGAAATAAAGCAGAGGAAGCGCCGATTGCCGCCCTTTTCCACTGCCCAGCGCGAGCGGCAGAATCAGAAACGCCAAGACCGCGACGAAAGAAATCAACAGCACCAGAAGAAGCACCAGCACTCCGAGGTTCACTTTCCAGTCGATGTTCCGACTTAGACCTTTTTCGCCGAGGATCTGCCCCGGCTTGAGCGTGAAGAAGAAGAACGGCGCATTGTCGGTGACAGGCGCAGTGTTATAGGCGTAAGCGCGGGCGAATCCGTAAGGGTCGTTGCTGGCGATCAGGTCGGAGAACGCATTGGCCCCGGGATCCGACGGCAGATACAGCGGCTCGAGTTGCGCGTATTTGTCGAGATGCGCATTCACCGCATCCTCTTCGGCGTCCGTAAACGGGGTCTTTTTCGCGAGCACCACAACCGGGATGCCGTCTTCCTCGAGTGAGCCTTGCGAAGCCACGATAAAATTGCGCTCCGGATGCGCTACGCCAAGACCATGCAGGGCTTCCATGGCGACCGCAACCACACGTAATGCTTCGCGCGGATGGCGAAATTCCCAGCGTGTAATGGCGATCATTCCGTCGGGCTTGAGGTGATTGAAATACTCGCGAAACGCCTCGACGGTATACAGATTATTTTCGCTCAGGGCGAATGCCCCAGCCGCGGTCGATGCCCACGTATCGACTAGCGTCATCTGCACCACGTCAAACTGTTGTGGCGTGGAACGCAGAAAGGACCGGCCGTCCGTGACCTGAATATGCACGTCCGGACGATCGTAGAGATGCTGGGAATAGTCGGCATACCGCTGGCGCATGATGGTGGTAGCGATGATGGGATTGATTTCGATCCCGGTTACGCTGGGGCTGCCGTTCGCAATGGCGCGCAGGACATCAACACCGCCGCCCGGCCCGATAATGGCGAACTCCCCTTGTGGCCGCAAGACATTGGCCAGCGCGGGCGGCGCCGACATCAGATCTTTCTCCCACTCCGTCTCGTGCCAGCGCGCCACCTCGGCATTCATGATGTAGGTGGAAGCGTCGGCGTCGATGACCACCACTTTGGCCCCACCCTCGCGGTCGACCTCGACGCGCGAGAGCGCATTCCAGCGCGCGAACTCCATCCGGCCCGGTTCCCGAAACCTGCCCTTCGCATAAACCACGTCCAGCAAGCCCCCGGAGTAGTTCGCGCCGATCAGCGCCAGCAGTGCGAGCGTCAGCAGGGCCGCATTTCTTCGCTGTGCATGCGATCCGGCCCAGATCGCTCCGGCAGCAGCCATCGTGGCCCCGGCGACCAGCACGACGTTCGGCCCACCTACCCAATTCAGCAGGGGCACAACGGCAAGACAGGCCAGCGCCCCACCGCAAAGGTCAGCTCCGTAAAGCCGCGGGATGCGCTGCGTCTCGCGCGCGAATACGATTGCGAACAGAATGCCGGTAAGGAAGAAGGGGATGGCAGCGGCCAGGTAGAGCGCCGTCAGGCGTCCGAAGTTTGCCCACGAAACCTGCAGCGCGACCGGAACATGCAGGACGATCTCCAGCACCACAACCACCACCGCGGCATTTGTGACGCACAGGCGCGCAGCGAGCAGGCGTGTGTCGATGCGGGCGAGTCTGCTCTTCAGAAGATATGCGGACACGCCGCCCGCACCCAGTCCAAGCAGTGCAATCGAAATTGCCAGAAAAGCGAAGTGATAAAACAGCACCACGGAGAAGAGCCGAGTCAGCGCGAGTTCGAGCAATAACGCGGCAAAACTGGTGAACGCGAGCCCCGCCAACAGGTCTTTTTCCGGGATTTCCAACTTGTTCACTGCGAGGTTCGAGGGTGCTGTGAGAACCGGCATAAATGGGCTGGACGCGACAGTCTAGCAGATGGCAGACGGAGGATTTGCGCGCCGCGGTCCGGAAGGCATCAGCTCTCGAGAATCACTTGCGCGATGGCCTGCTCCGTCGTGTGCGAGATAGACAGAGCCACGTTTTTCGCTCCCAGCCTGGTCGCGAACTCCGCGGCCTTCCCGTGGAAGGCAATCGTCGGCCGCCCTCCAGGCATGCGAACGACCTCGCAATCGCACCAGCGTACGCCATGATTCCAGCCGGTGCCCAGCGCCTTCATCGCGGCTTCCTTGGCAGCGAAGCGGGCGGCATAGCGCTCATAGCGATTCGCTTTGGAATCGCAATAGCGCATTTCTCCGGGGGTATAGATCCGCTGCAGAAAACGCTGCCCAAAGCGTTCGATGGACTGGCGGATGCGGGGAACTTCGGCAATGTCGATGCCGGTGCCTACGATCATTCGCGAGACTTCCCTTCGCACTGAATCTTACAGCAAGCGCTCTTATAGCAACCGATCCCCACGATAGATCAAGCGCCCGTCGATGAGGCGAGCTTCGGCCGTGAGCTTATGCGGTTTGACCGGGCCTTCGGCGTCCATGTGCAAGACTTCGTGCCCGTGTGCAAGCAGCCAATCGGAAACCAACATTCGATGGCAGCGGAAATAAGGCCGCTCGGCACACATGTACGCGGTCGGAGAGGTGTCGGCGAACGCCACCAAATCGGAGATAGCGTGCTCGAATTCCGGCGTCAACATGTAGTCCCCATAATTGCGGAAACTCGGATTGCGCAGGGCAATGTTGGGCGACTCTTCGAGAATCTTCCTGCGGTATCCGCCCAGCGCCGTCATCGAGTGGTAACGGATTCCAGCTGCAGGCAAGCTTTGTTCCAGCGAATCGCGGTTGAAATGAGGCAGGCGACGTGACATGGGGAACGCTCGGATGTCGACGAGAACCTCGATCCGATGCGCCTTCAGAGCCCCGACCAACTCCTCCAGGGAGCGGGTGGAATGTCCGATGGTGTAGAGAACGGCCAACAGAAGTTTGATGCGGATTGTCTAAGGTGCGATTCGACTAAGGGCGGCCGCAATCAGGGGATCCTGACTGCCGAAAACTGTGCGCAAATCCAGAAGCACGCGTCCTTCCTCGACCCGCGCGACAATGGGCGGATCGGACGCTCGCAGACGGGCGGCTAACTCGTCGGCACTCAGCCCCTCGCAACTCAAGGCCAAAAGACGTGTCGGTAGCACGGAAGAGGGCGCGGCGCCGCCGCCGATTACCGATTCACCTTCGATGACTTCGATCTTCCGTTTCGGTGACCGGACTTGAGCCGCGAGCGACTCGGCCCGCTTTCCGATTTCTTCTTTCGTGAGACCCATCATCTTCAGGGCGGGAATAGAATCGTGATCGCGCTTCACATACGCCAACAGCGTGCCTTCCAGCGCCGCATAGGTGAGTTTGTCGACGCGCAAGGCGCGGAACAGGGCGTTAGTGCGCATGCGGGTCACCAGATCGGCCCGGCCACTGATCAATCCGGCCTGCGGCCCACCCAGCAGTTTGTCGCCGCTGTAGGTCACAACGTCAACGCCAGCCCGCAGACTGTCGAGCACGCTGGGCTCGCCTGTGACTCCGAAATCCTGCAAATCAACCAGCGCGCCACTGCCAAGATCTTCCATCAGAGGTAGAGCATGCTGGTGCGCCACTGTCACCAGTTCCGCGGTGGATGCCTGTTCCGTAAATCCGGTGATCTCAAAATTGGAACGATGCACGCGCAACAGCAGCCGCGTGCGATCGGTGATGGCCTTTTCGTAATCGGAGACGCGAGTGCGATTGGTCGTTCCCACTTCGCGAAGGATCGCGCCCGACTTTGCCATGACGTCAGGGATGCGGAAAGAGCCACCGATCTCCACCAATTCACCGCGCGATACGACCACTTCGCCGCCTTCGGCCAGGGTGTTGAGCGCCAGCAGGACCGCGGCAGCATTGTTGTTCACGACGATTGTCGAAACAGAAGCGGCGGCGTCGCCAACAAGCTTGCGGAATAACCGATCGACGTGAACATCGCGCCGGCCACGCGTACCGGCCTCGATCTCGAACTCAAGATTGGAAAACTGTCCGGCAGTTTCGTGGATGTGTGCGAGCGCCGCTTCAGCCAATGGAGCGCGGCCCAGGTTGGTGTGCAGGATGACACCGGTCGCGTTAATGACCGGACGGAGGGAGTGCGCCAGCGTCTTTCCGAGATGTTCTTTGATGGCTTCGCCCACTCCATCAAGGGCAAGTCGCAACGAGGACTGATTGAGCCGTCCCGAGCCGACTTCGTCCCGCAAGCGCCCCAGCACAGCCCGGGCGGCGTCGGTGACCGAGGCTGCTCCTTGGCTGGTCGCCAGTCCAGCCACCGCGGGGGTGCGCAACACATCATCGACCGATGGCAGTTCTCGAAAAAGCGCGGAATTTACGGAACTCTTCAAGGCAGCAAATTATCCCACAGGCAAGATTGTCACAGCGTGTGCAGATAAGCCAACAAGTCTTCAACGTCCTGCGGGCTCAGAGTTTGGCTGTATGCAGGCATTTCGTTGCGGCCCAAGCGGATGATGTCGGTCACGCGCTCATCGTTGGCCGGCAGTCCACTCAGAGACAGGTATTTGCGCTGAAAGACTCCCTTGAGGCCCGGGCCTTTCTTCCCTCGAGTGGAATAGGGCTCGTGGCAGCGGTCGCAGCGGGCATCGTAGATCTTGCGGCCAGCCGACTGCCGGGGGTTGAGAGCAAGTTCTGCGTCCGACTTGCGGCGCTCAACGTCGCAAGCGGTAAAAATAGCGGACGCCACCAGAACCACCAGTATTCCCAATACAAGTTTTGCGCAATTACCGTTTGTCGGCATCTGCTCTGTGGGACCTTTCGATTGCATCCGTCATCTCTGCTGATCGGACGACTCGCGGCATGGAGCGCCAGTTTAACCATGATAGAGCAAAGCGCTCGGTCTCACGCCTGACGGTGCGAGGAATAGCAGATGACACAACTCACGCGCCGAATTCCTTTGCTATGCTTCATTTAGAATCGTGCCCGATGAGATCTGTTTTTCAATGGAACCTCGGGACCCGTGGGCTTGAACTCGGCAAGCGTACATTGATCATGGGCATCGTCAACGTGACCCCAGATTCATTTTCCGATGGGGGACAATTTCTGGATCCCGATAAGGCTATCGAACATGCGCTGCGACTGCTGGACGAGGGTGCCGACATACTCGACATCGGCGGCGAATCGACACGCCCGGGAGCGCGCGTGGACGCCCCCTCGTCTCTGGCCGAGACTAAGCCAACCGAGACCAGGTCTTCTGAGCTGAAGAACTCTTCGGCTGCACAACCCAAGACGACCGCTCCCGAGGTCAGCGCGGAAGACGAACTCAAACGGATTCTTCCCGTCATCGCCGGGTTAAAAAAGCAACGTCCCACGGCGGTGCTCTCGGTAGACACCTACAAAGCGGACGTAGCCCGCGCGGGGGTGGCCGCCGGAGCGGAAATCGTGAACGATGTCAGCGGGTTCCGCTGGGACGCGCGAATGCCGAAGACCATTGCTGAGCTCAAATGCGGCGCGGTTTTGATGCATATGCGTGGGCGTCCCGAGGAGTGGCGCACGCTGCCGCCTCCCGGAGACGTCGTGCTACTGGTGAAGCGGGAGCTCAAGCAGTGGGCTGAGAAAGCTGTACTGGCGGGCATTCGGCGCGAACGCATTGTGCTCGATCCCGGCTTCGGATTTGGCAAGAGATTTGATGAGAACTATCCCTTACTGAGCCGCTTCGATGAATTGCAGGCGGACGGCTTTCCTCTTCTGGCAGGTACGTCGCGAAAATCTTTCATTGGGCGAACGCTGTCCAAAGACGGAAAGGACGCTCCGCCAGAAGATCGCCTGTATGGAACGCTTGCGACGCAGACTGCGCTCATTCTCAAAGGCGCCCACATTTTGCGGACCCACGACGTGAAGGCCACCGTCGACGCCGCGCGCGTGGCAGACGAGATTCTGCATGCACGCTGAAACCAGCAGATGACACCTGCCTTTTTCCTTCAGAGAAGATATTGACGCTACAGGTTTCCTGTCGCGCCAGGAAAAGTTCGTCTGGGCTCGTTCCCGCCATCCCGCCCTCAAGACTATGAATGTGCTGTGCGCAGGGGAGGTTGTTGCCGGCCGCACCGGTTCGTAGCCCCCTGTGTGATGGACGATCTCACCAAACTCTCGCAAGGTCCACGAGTCACGCGGCGCCGGCCCGAGTCGGCGGATCCCGGCGGCGCTTGCGTCTGGTACTGGATCGAGCGGGCTCAGCGGGGCAGCGACAATGCTGCGCTCGACGTCGTCGTAAATGCCGCCAACGCACTGCGCAAACCAGTGGTCGTTTTTCTTGCGCGCGCTCCCTACTATCCCAACGCCAGCCTGCGCCACTACCACCTCCTTGCGGAGGGCGGGCAGATTCGTAGGTGTCGGGCGAGAGCACGGGCTGGACGGTCCGACAGCCAGAACTACATTGAGCGGAATCTCACGTCAAAGCTGTTCTACGCGCAACTACCGTTTGCGAACGGCGGTAACTCCGGGCAACGGACTGGCGGCAAGCTCGTTCTGCCTCCTATAGTCCAGAATGCGCGACGTCAAGGTGTGTGCGCCCACAATCCGTACGTCCGCAGTGGCTTCCATACTCTTTTGCACCCACACGCCTTCCAGATCGGCAAATTCCAGTTTGATGCGAAGCTTCTTGAGCCACCAAGACGGTGTCTTTCCGACCTCTCCCGCGATCTGGCGAACCAGAAATGAGTGCTTATCGATCCACACCTGTCCGGAGAGCAGGTCTCCCTCGGTTCGTTTCGGCCTCAACATCAGGACGTAACACGCCTGTCCGTCGAGCGTCGCTTCGCCTAGGTAGCTGAAAACGTAATTATCTCGGCTGATGGCGCTGCCTTCTTTATCCTTCTGGGATCTCTTGACCTCGTGGTCCAGAATGTCGCGCACAAGTTGCGGTCCGCGGGAACTCCCTGAGTATCTCTGAATGGTGTAGCCCTCGGAGGCGGGTGGCCTGAAATTGACCTCTGCCACCACTCGGGAATCAGTTTTTGAATTGTTCATCCGGGATAGGCGATATTCACGAATGACCTGATACGAGGCTTGTGGACGCATCGCCGCCTGCGCCTTCTCCATCGACTGGACGATCGTATCGAGCGACAATGTCGCTGGAGGGGCGGGTTGCTGAGCGACTGCGATCGAGCACAGCATGGCGATCCACGCTCCGCTTATCGCCCATCGCTTCCGAACCGTCACTTTGCGCGCCTCGTGATCCTTAAGATGCGAAAAGCACGTACGGGGCCAAAAGAAAATCCGCAAATAGTGGGGATTAATCGCGAGTAAAACGGAAGAGAGTGCAAATCTGTGCTTTCGTGGGGAACATTCTGCCTAAGCGAAATCCCTTAATTGACACGGCTTTAGACCGTAGGCTCGTGGCGGCACAGAAACCGGTAAGCTATCGCATTATCCGGCGCCTACACTTTGGTCACCGCGGTCACCGGGAATGACGACCGGCGCTAGCTAAAACGCCTTGCCCGAATCCAGCAAGATGGTGACCGGGCCTTCGTTCACCAGCTCCACCTGCATCATTTCCTGGAAGCGGCCTGTTTCGCAGCGCAGGCCCGCCTCACCAATACGCTCCACGAAAAGCTCATAGAGCCGCCGCGCGTGTTCGGGCGGAGCCGCGGCGTCGAACGACGGACGCTTGCCGCGGCGCACGTCGCCGTACAGCGTGAACTGCGAGACTGCAAGAACACTCCCCCCCACCTCTTGCACACTGCGGTTCATCTTGCCATCATGATCTTCGAAGATGCGGAGGCCGGCGATTTTTTCTGCCAGATAGTTTGCATCGGTGTCGGTGTCTTCCTGTCCCACGCCGAGCAGAACCAGCAATCCCATGCCGATCTCACCGCTGATCCATCCGTTGACCGTGACCTTCGCCCGGCTCACGCGCTCGACGACGGCACGCATGCGACTCTCCTCGCCTCTCATTGACCAGTTCTGATCGACCCCATCATACCCCGAGGTTTGACCCCAGCAACGGCCAGCCTTTAGGATTCAAGAGTGCAATCCCAAGTCAACCGAGGCTTTGCCGTTTGTGGCAGGGTCCTTCCTTTACACTAATTCACCGGGACAATTACACTACACACTCGCCTTTTCGTATCGCAGTGCGCAACGAAGTGCGCCGTAAGAAGTGCCAGAATTGTGGAGGGCCAAAGGCCAATCCACGGGAAATATGACCTGCAATTGCGCAACACTAGAATCCGAAGAATCCGAATTCAAATCTAATCGAGGCAAGCGAGGAGAAACATGGCAGCCGTAGACGAGAAGGTTAAACAGATTATCGTGGAGCAGTTGGGAGTCGATGAGGGCGAAGTTACCTCCAGCGCGTCATTCGTGGACGACTTGGGGGCGGACTCGCTCGACACCGTAGAACTGGTCATGGCTTTCGAGGAAGCCTTCGACATCGAGATTCCTGACGAGGACGCCGAGAAGATTCGCACCGTGCAGGACGCGGTAGATTACATTTCCAAGCACGCGAAAGCGGGGAAATAGTTGGGACGCAGGGTCGTAGTCACAGGTTTGGGCTTGATCTGTGGCGTGGGCAATACCACTGATGTGGTATGGAAGGCCCTGCTCGCGGGCAAGAGCGGTGTCGGGCGTATCACCAGTTTCGATCCCACTGCCTTTGCTTGCCAGATTGCGGCGGAGGTCAAAAACTTCGACCCCCTTAATTTCATCGAGAAAAAAGAAGTCAAGAAAATGGGCCGCTTCATTCATGTGGCCATCGCCGCCGCCGACGAAGCCCTGAAGATGTCGGAACTGAAGATTACCCCGGAGAACGACGAGCGCGTCGGCGTTCACATCGGCTCGGGGATCGGAGGGTTCGACATCATCGAGCGCGAGCACACCGCGCTGATGGAAGGCGGCCCGCGCAAGATTTCCCCATTCTTTATTCCAGCCGCCATTATCAATCTTGCCGCCGGCCAGGTTTCCATGCGCTTCGGAGCTAAAGGACCGAACGAAGCAACCGCGACGGCCTGCACCACCAGTGCACATTCCATCGGAGACTCCTACCGCATCATTCAGCACAACGATGCCGAGGTGATGATTGCGGGCGGCGCAGAGGCCGCGATCACTCCGATGGGCGTTGGCGGATTCGCCGCCATGCGTGCGCTCTCCACCCGCAACGATGCCCCCGAAAAGGCCAGCCGTCCCTGGGATCGAGATCGCGACGGTTTCGTGATCGGCGAAGGCGCGGGCATTATGATCCTGGAAGAATTGGAATTCGCCCGCAAGCGTGGCGCCCGCATTCTTGCCGAGATCGCTGGCTATGGAATGTCCGGCGATGCCTACCACATGACCCAGCCTGCCCCCGAGCACGAAGGCGGCTTCCGCGTCATGCGCAATGCCGTGCGCGATGCCGGAGTCACTCCCGAGGTCGTCGGATACGTCAACGCCCATGGCACATCCACCCCGATCGGCGACGCGCTCGAGGCGCACGCCATCCGCAATTTTTTTGGCGATCGCAAGATTGCTGTGAGTTCCACCAAGTCGATGACCGGCCACCTGCTGGGCGGCGCGGGCGGACTGGAGGCGGGCATTACCGTTCTGGCGTTGCGCGACCAAATCCTGCCTCCCACCGTCAACCTGGAGAATCCCGATCCCGACACTGCCGGCATGGACCTGGTCCCCAACCAGGCCCGCAAAGCGGAAATCGAATACGCCATGTCGAACTCGTTCGGCTTCGGCGGGACAAACGGCGCGCTCCTTTTCCGGCGCTGGATCGAATAAGTACGAGGCAGGGACTTTTTCGATCTTTGGCACAGACCCCAAGCTCCTCATTCCACGAATCTTCGGCTTCGTAATGTCCTCTCTCACAGAGCGTCGGAAAAGGTAACGACACTTTGGTACTTCGCTCGTTGGTCCTTTGTGTCTTTCCAACCATGCCGGGCGCATCCACAATGGATTTCGATCTAGAGTCTTCCCTCGACTATGGAAAAAGCTTTCGCTACGAACTTTGCCCCCTCCCCTATTGTAAGGAAAGCAGCCGCTCGCACAGCACTCGTGGGATTGAGTGACTCGTCCCGAGTTCTGCTCGCGGAGTGTTTCCGCCAATTCAACATTGAAACCGTGCCCATAACCTCCAACGCGGCCGAGCGCCTGCGCAAGGAGAAATTTGAGGCGTGCGTGTTGGCGCTGGGGGACGGCGCCGATTCCGTCATGGAATCGGCTCGCTCTTCCCCTTCGAACAGCCGTTGCGTGATTTACGGTATGGGCGGCAACGCGCAAGAAGCCATGCGCTACTCCAAATACGGCATCAACGCCATCTTCAATGAACCTCTCGAGAGACCGGCCGCTCTGAAACTGGTGCGCGCCACGCGAATGCTCGTGCTGCACGAGTTTCGGCGTTACGTGCGCATTCCGGTAATGACCGAGGTCTCGGTCGTCGGAGACGGTCGTCGCATCAGCGCAAGCAGCATCGAAATCAGCAGCGGCGGTATGTCGGTCAAGAGCGCCGAAGATTTTTCCATGGGAACGAATGTAGACGTCGCGTTTTCCCTGATGACCCTGCCTCGTGTCAACGTTAAGGGAACGATCAGCTGGCGCAAGCCCAAGTCGATCGGGATCCGGTTCGATGCCGCTGACGAGCGGCGCCAGAAAATCAAGATTTGGATCGATTCCTATCTCGAGAACTGAGTCGCAGGCTGGCTTTACAATAGCTGCGTGCCCGAAGTCAGCACTCGCTACACCCCGGCGCCCGCGCTGCCTGCCATCGACCGTCGTCGCTTTCGGTTTCGTCAGCGCATCGTCCTCCGCATCATCATCTGGCTGGGATACGGCATCATCCGCCTCATCGGCCCCACTTTGCGGGTATCGGTTTCTTACGAGGACGGAGCGCAACACCGGCTCGATCAGCGCCCGTTGGTCGCTTCTTTCTGGCATTCCTGCATGATCCCCGCGACGTATATCTTCCGCGACATGGGCATCCGGGTGATGAGCAGCAACAGCTACGACGGCGAGTATATGGGCCGCATCATCCACAAGTTCGGATTCGTGGCGGTGAAAGGCTCGAGCAGCCGCAATGCGGTACGCGCCTTGCTAGGCCTGCGCCGGTCGCTCGAAGACGGTTGGACGGTGGCCTTCACCCTCGATGGCCCGCGCGGTCCCCGTCACAAAGTGAAACCCGGACCGGTCGCGCTGGCGCGATCCTCCGGCCTGCCTTTGACTATGTTTCACGTGGCTGTCGATCGCGCCTGGGTGTTGAACTCGTGGGACCGACTGGTCATTCCGATTCCTTTTTCGCGGGTTTTAGTGCGGGTCGGCAAGCTGATCAACGTGCCCAGTAGGGCTACCGACGAAGAGGTCGAGCATTACACCGCAGAGCTGCAGGCTGCACTCGATCGGGTTTGCCAATTCTCTGAAGCGAATGTGAACCGGGTCGGAACGCGCGAATTCCCCTACAACAAGGGGAATTGAGAATGGGCCCTATTCGAGCGTCGACCCTAACTGCTGGTACTTGTATTTCTTTCCGTCCCAAAACACAACCGATGAAGTGTTCTCGCCCTCGCCTCTTTCTTCCATATAAATTCCGAGGATGGTTTTCTTTTTCAGAGCGAGCCTCTTCACGGTCACAGTTTTAAACGGCAGGTTGATGAGGAGGAATTTGGCTTTGGGCTTTTCGGCTTGCCAGGCACCTTTTTCCGTACCGTGGATGATGAGCAGGCTCAGGCCGCGGCGATCGGGTTCGTCAGAACCGAACGTGGAAGTGACTTTTATGTCGCTGTATCCGAGAGCGGTATCGTAGGGGTCGGCGACGACAAAGCTGTACTCATCCTTGTCGGCCATCGGGCTTTTGCACTTGGCGGCGACCACCAGGTCGTCGCTGCCGTCTCCGTCCATATCTGCCACAAACTGGGGCGGCCCCGCCAGCAGCGAACAATTATCCCCAAACTGCTGGTGAATGAGTTCGTCAGTGACCAAGGGCGAGGGAGACTTCGCGTGCGCCGGCGGTGGGAGTGTCTGCTTCTTTTTGTTTTGTGCAACCGCGACCAGCAACATCGCGGCGAGCACGGGGAGGAGGAGCAATTTACGGAACGACATGGTCCTACTCTAGCCCGGTTTGTAGCCAGCGGATAGAGACAGGTGGTAACGGAAGTAACCAGTCGCGCGGCGTCCTGCCGGCTGTCGCGAAGGCGCCCCGCCCTCGCACCCCGCGACCCGAGAGGCGAGCAGTATCTTTCTCCGAGCGCTTAGCTCCGAAAGTGCTCCCAGCCGCGGGGTTCTAGTTCATAAGCCAATTTCGGGCGCGTACGCAGAAATATCTTCCGCGCACGGGTGATGTGGCCGATCTGGGTCAACTTGATGCCAGCTATCTGAGAAGGCATGCGCTTGCCCGGGGCAGCCGCGAAAAGCAGCTCATAGTCTTCCCCACCGTGCAAGGCAAGGTCGAGATCGACTGTCCGGGCCGGCTTGCCGACGCTGGCGCGGGGAATCAGTGCGGCATCGAGTTCCGCGCCTACGCCGCTCTCCTCACAGAGGTGCGCCAAATCCGTGGATAGCCCATCGCTGGTGTCAATCATGGCGGACACGAGGTTCTTCTCCCGAAGAATGCGGCCGAGTTCGATCCTCGCCTCAGGATAAAAATGCCGAGGATACTCTCGCGGATTGAGCTTTCTGTTTGGCTTGCTTCTCATACGTAAAACGGCGGCAGCGGAACCACCGAGTTCCCCGCTGACGAAAACGCGATCGCCAGGCCGGGCGCCGGAACGCAGCACCGCTTTACCCTGGGGAGCACTTCCTACCACCACGATGTCGACGAGAACTCCATTCGGCGATTCGGCGGTGTCTCCTCCGGCCAGCGTGACGCCGAATTTTTCTGCGAGGCTGATCAGGCCCCGCGCGAACCGTCCAACCCAGGATTGCGGCAAGTCCTGAGGTAAAGCGAGAGACAGAAACGCCGCGACCGGCTCACCGCCCATGGCGGCAATATCACTCAGCCCGCGCGTCAGACAACGGTGTCCCACCGTTTCAGGCGGGTGCCAGTCGCGCCGGAAGTGGATTCCTTCCAGAGTGAAGTCGGTCGTGACCAGAGATTCTTGTCCCGGCACCCGGCCAAGCACGGCGCAGTCGTCTCCAATTCCAGTGATGACGGAGCGGTTCGAGCCACGAGCCCGCCCACCAGTCGAAGACTTCGCCATGCGGCGAATCTGGGCAATCAAAGCTTTTTCGGGTAGCGGCACGGCGCAATACTATACCGCCTCAAATCAGATGGAACAACGAGGACCCAGATGCACGAGATTCTCACAACCGCGTGAATCCCTGCCGCCCCAACCTCACGGAAAATCGTCCTCGAATCGCCCTTGGTCCGAATGGCCCGGATTTCCTACTTTCCTCGCCAAAAGGCAGTACTACAGGTGTGTCCTTAGGTAGGGCAGATTACCCGCCTTCGGTAACCGATGGTGGCCTTGTGCAGCGTTGACAGGGGGAACCTGGTTTGTTAACGTTAGGCAGTCATTCAGAAAACCTCTGGCCGAGCTAAGTTCTGCAAGTGGTAGGAATTGCAGACGAACCCAGAGCTTTTTAGTCGGCGCAGTTCCGGTAGGTAAAAGGGCGCAAGGGGTTTCCAGACCCAGATGTAGCGCAGCCCGAAAAAGTTAGGTATATCCGACCAAGCTTTCTGCAACGAATAACGAGGCTCAGTACCCGGTTGGATGCTGCAAAAACTTTAGAGGAACGATTTGCAAAAACGCTTTTACATTTTGTTCGTGGCCCGCGGGGACGACGGCCAATTGCGCAAGATCTCTATCCCCGTGCACTACCTTTACGTCTTCGTCGTGGGAGCCGCGATTGGATTCCTGAGCCTGACCGGTATCGCCAGCTCGTACACTCGCATGCTGTTGAAGGTTTCCCGCTATAACCAATTGCGGACTGAGAAGGACCAGCTCAAAAACAACTATTCCCGCCTCGAGCAGGTTGCCAAAGAACGTGACGTTCAGGTTGCATCGCTCGGTTCGATCGCCGGAGAAGTGTCGGCTCTCTACGGGTTGAAGGCGCAGCCGACGATGGTAACGGCCACTGCAGAACAGATTCAGGATGCGGATGTAAGTTCCTCGCTCGACCAGTTGCATGCCTTGCGCACGTCGGCCTTGACTGGCGCAACCATGGTCGGCCTTACGATGGGCTTGACCCGCAACGCCACGACCGCCGACTGGTTCAAGGCAAACTCTGCCCCCAACCTCTGGCCGGTGGATGGCCAGGTCACAGGCAGCTTCGGGGAGCGCATCGATCCGTTCAACGGTGAAGGCGCGTTCCACAGCGGAGTTGATATTGGCAGCCACTACGGCGCCCAGATTATTGCACCCGCCGACGGAGTCGTGACCTTCAGTGATGTCATGGGCGGCTACGGCAAGGCCATCATGATTGATCACGGAAACGGGATCAGCACCCGCTACGGACACCTTTCCGGTTACGCAGTGACGGCTGGCCAGCGGGTACACCGCGGGGACGTCATCGGCTATGTAGGCGAGAGCGGACGCTCCACCGGTCCCCATCTTCACTATGAAGTCCGCATCAACGATACCCCGGTAAATCCTTACAAGTATCTCCGTATTACAGTCGCCCACAACGGCGGCTTCTCCACGGGAAGCTAGAAAGAATCCCTGCCATCGTTCAGCTTCTTTAGCGGCTTTAGTCCCCCCTGCTCCCGCTGTGGCACCTCCACGTTACCAGGGTAATGGAGCGGGTCAAACAGTGTGCAAAATCACGGTGCTCGTGGCGCTAACATGTTAGAGCCTCTCTCAGTCGATCTAGAGCTGCGCACAAACGACTTCATGGAAAGTCCCGAGACAAAGCGGTTTGGCCGGTACGAGGTAGTGGATGAACTAGGCCGCGGAGCCATGGGCGTGGTGTACAAAGCTCGAGATCCGCAAATCGAGCGTTTCGTCGCCGTGAAAACCGTCTCGATGTGGGGGCAGGAGCCCGACGAGAAAACGGAATTTCGCATGCGCTTCTTGAATGAGGCGCAGGCGGCGGGTCGCTTGCACCACGCCGGGATCGTTGCAATTTTCGACGTCGGAGAGAATCCTGAAAACCAGGATCCCTATATTGTTCTGGAGTACGTTGCCGGCGAGTCCCTCAACCGGCTGCTGGCCCGCGAGAAGAAGCTTCCCCTGGCGAAGGCCTTGCAACTTGCCGAAGAGATTGCCGGGGCCCTCGACTATGCTCACGCGCAAGGTGTAGTCCATCGCGACATCAAGCCCGGAAATATTCTTGTGACTGAGGGCGGCCATGCCAAAATTGCGGACTTCGGCATAGCGAAGCTCAATCTGGCTCACTTCACACTGCCAGGTCGAGTCATGGGAACTCCGGCCTACATGGCACCCGAGCAGCTCAGCGGCGAAGGCGTGGATGGGCGCTCGGACCTGTTCTCGCTCGGGGTGATTCTGTACGCCTTGGTCACGGGCCATTCTCCGTTTCAAGGCAACAGCGCGACCACGGTCTGCTTCAAGGTGGCGAATCGCGAACCGGTAGCCGCGACCGCCTTCGATTTGACGTTGCCCCATGAACTCGATGCCATAATCTCTCGCGCCATGGCAAAGGATCCGGCGCAGCGTTATCAGCGAGGCTCAGAGCTTGCCGAGGACATCCGCCAGTTGCAGCAAGTATTCGAGGTAGGTTCAACGACAAGTTTGCTGCGCACGGGCATGTCTACGGGGACAAGAACAAGGGCGACCGGCATCCGCACCCAGGCAAACGGCCAATTGCCGTCCGGCCATTCGGCGGATGACATGGACCGGGCAGAAAGGTTTTTCCGTAAAGCCATTCAGACCGCCCCCATCCGAAATCTCGTTTTGGGGGCTGCGGTGCTGATCGTCCTGCTGATCGCCGGCGTCCAGTCGAGATTATTAGTGATTTCTCCAAAACTGGGAATGCCAGCCCTGAACGTCGCTCCCAGCACGCCAGCGGCACCGAACATCGAGAGCTTGAGGCCGAGTTCACCTCCGGCAACTGACACGCGAAGCGCGACCCCGGCACCGCTTCCTCAATCATCACCATCGGCCCAAGCGGCAGCGCCGCCGAAACCTCGCCGCGTACTTTCACCGCAACTGGTGTCGGGGAATCCCCGCCTCATGTCGCGTGGCACAAAGCAAACCACCGAGCCTGTTTCCAGTCTCGACCTGGCCGTACAACACCAATTCAAAGACGCCACCCTTTTTGTCTGGATCGATGATCAGCTGACATTGACACGCCCCTTGCATGGTGGCAATCAGAAGCGGATGGTTGTGTTCAACGGGATTCGGGGAGTGGATTCTGAAACTCTCAAGATTCCGGCCGGAAAACATGTAGTTCGCGTCAGGGCGTTATCATCCGACGAGACGATTGATCTCTCGAAGACCACTTCATCTGAATTCATTGCCGGCGGCGAGAAGTCTCTGCAGGTCACCTTTGACAAGCATAATACCGTCATGCGCCTGAGTTGGCAGTAGGACTACTGCCGCAATCCCATCCAGTTTTCCGATACCACTAGAGAATTTCCCGGATTCTGCGGATCATACTTGACCGAAGTCTGAAGTCCGAGACGGCAGGAGTGGAGATTGATCCAGTGCCGCAGGTAGGTGACGTCCTGGGAGCACTCATACGACACTCCCGCCACATCGTACTTGTAAATCAACATGGTGGCGGCATGATACTTCTTTGCCGCCGCCAGTTCCTGCACATCAATCACCGTGCCGTCGGTGATGCGGCCCGTGCTCTCAAGCCACATCCGGCGTTCGCGCTCCAGTTGGTCGGGAGTCTTGGGTTTGCGTCGCAGGAGCGCATAGGTTGCGAGCAACGCCGCGCCGCCTGTCAACAACCCATAAAGTCGGAGAGAATCCATACTAGGGGAGTGAATCGATGTCGGATGCCGATTGCTCTACCAGCATAAGCCGAAAGCGAGATGGGCGGTAGTAGTTGTAGGGTTACGGAGGTGCCACGCCCGTGAAAAATATCGCAAGGGCTCAGAAAAAGTTTACTTGCTCTGGCTGCAGACACTCTTGCTGACGAGCGCGACGAAGCCGCCTTCGGGATTCTTGCCGAACTGGTCGTCCCGGGTTGCCTTTTTGCTTACGACGACGCGCCCACTACGATCACGAGAGTAAAACCATTCAGTCGTCGGCACAGCCGCTCCGCTGTCACAGTTGAAGCGTACGCGGGCCCGCATCTCGACAAAGGGTCCGCCTTGGGGAAGTTCAGCCGGCTGCTTGAATTCCACGCGGACCAGGGCGAGACGCTGATTGTTTTTGAGGACACGAATGGAACTGACCGACACTTTGTCGCCCGCTTCAGTCAGGCCGATGGCGCGCCAATCTCCGGCGGCTAAGACCACCAGGCTGACCACCAGCACAGGCGCTAGAATAACGGCGGCAAGAACGATGAGGAGTTTTTTCAACGCTAATGTTTTCGCAAGCGCGCATTGCAACGAGCAAATTGCAACGAGACACTCTCGTTGATAACAGCGGTTCTGTCAACTGATTCCGCAACCGCCGGCAGCGTGAAAAGAGCCCTCGCATGGTATGTTTATCAGCTGAGCCAGCAGGTAGCGGCCGGAGGCTTCTTATGGAAACTCTTCATTCCACGACGGTTATGTCCCCAGTAGGTCCGCTGTTTCTGGCTGCTTCCGAACGCGGTTTGGTAGCGCTGGAGTTTGATGCGCGCCTTCCTGGCCAGCAAACCATTCGGCCCAACCCACGTGATCTGCGGACGGAAAACAAACCTGAGCGAGGCCCGGCGGTTCGCTTTGAGGAATCGGCGAACGCCCTGAAGGCGTACACCGAACAACTGCAGCAATATTTTGCCGGGAAACGGCGAAAGTTCGACTTCGAGGTTGATCTGCGAGGAACAGATTTTCAGGTCGCCTGTTGGCAAGCGCTGCTGACGATTCCCTACGGAGAGACTCGCAGCTACGGTGACATTGCGCGTGCGGTAGGCCGCCCTCAGGGTTTTCGCGCCGTGGGCATGGCGAACAATCGGAACCCGCTGGCGATTGTCGTCCCCTGCCATCGCGTGATTGCCTCGAACGGCACCCTGTGCGGCTACGGCGGCGGCCTCGACGTCAAGCGCAAACTCCTGGAACTCGAGGGCGCGCTCACGGCAGTCCTTGCGGCATAGCCTTCGCTCTCGGTAGAGACGTCGCTGGCTACGTTTTGCTTGCAGGCAGTCCAACCGATGGCGAGAGACGTTGCAGGCGACGTCCCACGCGCCCCCATGAATCCTTGACCAATAACGACAAATCCTCACTCCGCAAGGCCGGGCTCTTCTATCTCGTCTTTGTAATGTTTTCCTACACGACCGGCGGTCCCTTCGGACTCGAAGACATGGTGAGCACCGCCGGCCCCGGCATGACGCTGATCTACCTGCTGCTGCTGCCTTTTTTCTGGTGTATTCCCGTCTCGCTGGTTTCGGCAGAACTGACCAGCGCCATGCCCGTCGAAGGCGGCTTCTATCGCTGGACACGTGCTGCCTTTGGCGACTTCTGGGGATTCCTCGCCGGCTGGTGGAACTGGTCCGCATCGTTTCTGCTGGGCGGGGTCTATGCCGTCTTGTTCACCGATTATCTCGTCTACTACTACCCAAGGATGACGTGGTGGGAGCACTATCTCGCCTCGGTTGCGCTGATCGCCGCGCTGACGTGGGTCAACGTGCGCGGCATTCAGATGGTCGGCCAACTCGCGACGGCATTGGAGATTTTCATTTTTGTTCCGGTCATGGCCATGATCGTCATCGGCCTGTTCCATTGGCGCCACAATCCGTTCACGCCCCTGACCCCTCCGCATCAACCGACGTTCAAGATCTTCGGCGTGGGCCTGGCCCTGGGCCTGTGGCTATACTCCGGCTACGAACAGCTATCGACGGTGGCGGAGGAGGTCGAAGATCCGCAGCGCGCTTATCCACGCGCGCTGGCGCTGGTGGTGCCGCTCTCCATCGCAGCGTACTTTCTGCCAGCGTTCGCAGGTCTGGCATCCGCAGGGAACTGGGAGAAGTGGCACACCGGCTTCCTCTCCGATGCTGCTCGGATGATCGGCGGGCCCTGGCTGGGCACATGGATGACATTGGCGGCGATGGTGGGCAACGTAGCCCTGCTGAACAGCACCGTGCTGACCACCACTCGCATGCCATTTGCGATGGCAGAAGACGGCTATCTGCCCCGAGTGCTGACGCGAAAGCACGCCCGCTACGGAACGCCATGGCTGGCAATCGTGGTTTCGGCCGTCATTTATGCTCTGCTCGCGTGGCAAAGCCTGGCCGAACTGATCTCCGTCTATATCTGGTTACGTTCGGCAACGACCGTATTGACGGTACTCTCCGCGTGGAAACTGCGACGCACGCAGCCCGACATTAGGCGCTCGTTCACGATTCCCGGTGGGGGCGCGGGACTGCTGTACGTAGTGGCCGCGCCAGTCGTAATGGCAATGGTGGCTCTGCTGGGCAGTGACCGGTTTGGATTCATTGGTGGGGCAATCGCCATTGTGGTCGGGCCACTGGTGTACCTGCTGGACCTTGGCTGCAGACATCCCGATTCTCGTCCGGCTTAACTCCGGTTCGCGACATTCCCTAAAGACTATGCGATAGCACTGCGGATCGCCGATCCATCCCCGAAACCGGATCGACCGGGTCTTAATCGTTGCAAATGGCCAAAAAGAACGGACGATTCGATTAGCTCACCCAGTCCAAAAACTTGTACCAAGCCCCCGCCATTGGATTCATTGGT
>Ga0209006_10000297_pt1 | contig 50228 bp, 52 predicted proteins | sample JacPin_JW_Ref_O2_FD_188567 | JGI IMG/M metagenome (GOLD analysis project Ga0209006, IMG submission 188567) | Forest soil microbial communities from Algoma, Ontario, Canada - Jack Pine, Ontario site 1_JW_Ref_O2 (SPAdes) (version 2) | ecosystem: Environmental > Terrestrial > Soil > Boreal...
TTGGCCGTACTCGGTAAAAACCTAGCCAGGGTAGCGTTCCGGCTGATCTAACCCTAACGAGCGATTTAGCCTTTGTTTTCAATGCAAGTCGGGTTCGGCTTGAGTGTTGCGTCGAACCATTGAGACCACCGGGTTTATCAGGTTCCAGCGTCCATGGGATGCGTACAGCACTTGGGAAAGTGCTGCAAGCTGCTGTGGACTGGGAATACCTAGAGCAAAACGCTGCCCGGGGCATCCGTCTGGGAGACCGCACACCAGTTCAGGAGCGAACCTATTTGTTGCCTGACCAACTCTCGCCTCTGCTCAAGTCCCTGTCCGAACCATGTCGCACTGTTGTAGTGATTGCGGTGTTGACCGGGCTACGGATTGGCGAATTGTTCGCGCTCCGCTGGAAACACGTCGATTTTGTTCACGACGTGATCCACGTGCGCGAGACAGTCTATGAAGGGCGATTTGGAAGCCCTAAGACGAAGAGCAGTCGCAGAGACGTGCCCATGAGCCAGCCAGTCCGCGAGGCCTTCCTGGCGCAACGCAGTGTGCTGACAGGTACCGATCAAGAGATTCTGGTCTTTGCCTGCCGCAATGGCACTCCGCTCAATCCGAAAAATCTTCTTCGCCGCGTCTTGCAACCGACTTGTCGAGAGCTTGGCTTGCCGGTAGTGGGCTGGCATAGCTTCCGGCACACGCACGCAACGTTACTGGGCGAAGTGGGGGAGTCGCTACGGACAGCGCAAGCGATCCTGGGCCATTCGGACCTCAAAACAACGCTCAACGTTTACACTCACGCGATACCCGAATCACAAAAACGTGCCGTGGAGAAGGTAGCAGGCTTATTGTTCCCTAATGTTCCCGAGTTTTCGGCGGCTACAGGAAATGGGAAAGTGAACTGACTGAAAAAAAGCTAGTTGGGAAATCTGGAGCCGAGGCCCGGACTTGAACCGGGGACCTGCCGATTACGAATCGGCTGCTCTACCAACTGAGCTACCTCGGCGCCAGTTCGACTGTAACATCGGCGGAAAAAAACTGTCAAACTTTGGGCGCAAATGGTGTCCAGCGCTGCCACGCGCAACCGGCGCTCAGCGCGAGATGGGATACATCAGCCAAGCCACGCCTACTCCGACCAGCACGAAAAGCGCGAAAGACCAAACCGCATATTTGACGCCGCCCGATCTTGTGCGCTGCGTCAGGCACGCCAGCACCACTGAAACCAGCAGCGCGAATAGCAGCATGGCGCCGAGATGGCTGAGCCGCAGCGCACTGTTGATGACTATGAGCGCGCCACAAATCACTCAGCTCCTCCTGCCCGCGGCTATTTCGATCACGTCCAGCACCGCCAGCACGTTCACCACTCCTGCGGCGGCGATGAAGCGCGTGCCGTAATCTCCCGCCGCGCGCGAGACGTCTGGTCCGGCGGCCTCGAAGAACCGCGAAAAATAATAGAAGATGCCGCTAGCGGCATCGGCCAGAAAGCCGAGCGTGCCGAACGGATCTCCAGAATGTGGAGGAAAAACGTTGCCGCGAAGCAGGTAGCCGGTGACCACCAAGCCGCCGACCGCGATGAAGAACAGGAGCCCGCGGCCCCAGCGGCCCAGCAGCAGATGTCCGAGGCCCGGCACGAGCCACGCCAGTAGTGCCGCTAGCAGCGCGAGCGCGGCTCGACCGGCACTTGTCGCGACGGAATCCGAGGGAGTAATCGTGTGAGCAGCGAGCGTGTAGGTCGCCGACGGTTGCTCCGTAAGCATGTCGCCGCCGGCGGTTTGACTCACGGTTGTTTCATTCACCGGCGCTTCGCCGAACGTCGCCTCGTTCCCGGGGACTTCGTTCACGGTCACCTAGGCCAGCAACGGAAGAATTTCTTCCTGGATGGCGCCGGTAATGCGCGCTTCGTTCTCGCTGACGTGCACGTTCACTTCGCTGCGCACTCCGAATTCCGGCAAATAAATTCCAGGCTCGATGGAGAAGCAGGTGTGCGGCGTGATTTTTCGATCGTCACGCGTTTCCAGGCCGTCCATATTGGCGCCGTTGCCGTGAAGTTCCTGGCCGATGCTGTGCCCGGTGCGGTGCACGAAATATTTTCCGTAACCGGCTTTTCGAATCGCCTCGCGCGCCACGCGGTCCACTTCCCAGCCGTGCACGGCGCGTTTTTTCCCCACCGCGTCCTTGACGAATTCGATCGCGGCGTTGCGCGCGTTTTTCACGATGCGGAATATCTTGGCGTACGAATCCGGCACGCGCTCGCCCAGATAGCCTACCCAGGTAATGTCGTAGTACACGCTTCCTGGCCGATTCAGTTTCGCAAAGATGTCGAGCAGCAGCAAATCGCCGGCGCGTATGGGGCGCGAGCCTTCCGCTCGTGGTTCATAGTGCGGGCTGCCGTTGTTCGGCTGCACAGCCACGATGGGCAGCTCCGCGGTCGTGAGTCCGCCCGTACGAAATTGCTCGACGATCCATTGTTGCAATTCGTATTCGGTGAGCGGCTTCCCTTCCCGTACAAATTTTGCGGCGCGTTGAAATGCTTCACGGGTGATGCGGTCCACGATCTTGCCGGCCTCGAGATGCCCCTGGAATTGTTCTTCTGACCAGCTGGCTTCAAATTTCTGCACCAGATCCGCCGAGCTCACGACTTTTTTCTTCAGTTTGCGAATGAGCTCGATCGTTCCTGCGTCCACCAGACCGATATAGGGAATATTGTTTTCCGGAGAATATTGCATGGCGATGGTCTTGCTTCCGGAAAGCACCTTCGGCAGCATTTTGTGCAGTTCTTCCCAGCCAGCGTACAGAAATTTCTTGCCGCCGAGAGAATCCAGCGTTCCCTGCTCGATCTTGTGTACCAGCTTGCGTGTTTCACCCTTGGCGGGGATGAAATAAAACCAGCGCCGGGTGACCAGCGCGTTTGGATCGAGTCCGAGGATGTTGCCGGCGATGGGATCGCGATGATGATGATCGAAAAAAAGCCAACCATCGAGCTTGGCGGCGCGCAATGCAGTCTGAATGGCCTTGATATCGGGCATTTCGTCAGTCCTTCGCTTTCTTCGCCGGGCGTTTTGCCGCGGAAAGCAGCGCCAGCACCTGTGCGCGCTTCACACCAGTAACGACCACGCGTTTTCTGCGGCTCTTTTCGCCGGTCACGATTCTAACAGCCGCCCGCGGCACGTTCAAACGCTCCGCGAGCAAGCGCACGAGGGCTTCGTTCGCGCGATCGTCCACAGGGGGCGCGGTCAGACGAATTTTCAAGGCATCCGCATATTCGCCTTCGATGGCGTCGCGGCTCGCGCGAGGCTGCACCTGCACATAAAATGACACGCCTGCGTCACTGGCAGCGATCTCCATTTGTCTCGCGATTTCCTAGCGGCTCACGCCAATCCCGCGCCCCGGGGCCAGCGCAACTTATGACGGCTCAGAGACGTCAAGTAGAGATATACTTGCGAGTTTCGCATCAGATTCCTCGCCCGAGAAGGAGGGCGCCACTTATGTCCGGCACCGGCTTTGCTTTTGCGAATCCCCAACCGTCTCCCGATAACTTTAACACTTTCGACCCAAAGGATGTTTATGCGGACTCCGCGGTAGTAGCCACTCCCGTGATCGAAGCGATTCCCGCACCGTGGAAAAATCCGCCCGTCATGGCGCTCGCTGATGTCCTGGGGAGCGCGGTTGTGCAGCAAATCCAAAATTCGGGACAAATCGTATTTCACTCCGTCGGGGATACCGGGGGCGTGAAGGAGCCTTCGCACCAGTTCGCCGTTGCGGATGCGATGGCCGATGATCTGACGGGAAAAGATTACAGCAGCGGGCGCCCCGCGTTCCTTTTCCATCTGGGAGACGTCGTCTATTTCTTTGGCCAGGAACGCTATTATTACGATCAGTTTTACGACACTTACCGCGACTACGCCGGACCAATTTTCGCCGTTCCCGGGAATCACGACGGCGTGCTGTTTCCGAGCGAGCCAGTAAAGTATTCGCTGCAGCCGTTCTACGAAAATTTTTGCTCGAAGACGCCGGCGAAGGATCCCTCGGCCAAAGGTTTTGCACGCACCACCATGACGCAAGGGGGCGTTTACTTCGCGCTCAGCGCTCCTTTCGTGAAAATCATCGGCTTGTATTCGAATACCAGCGAGACGACGGGAGTCCTGAGCGGTGGAGTGGCTGGCACGCAGCAAACTGATTTCCTGGTCGCGCAATTGCAGGCGGCGGCCGCGCAACGCAAACAATCTGGCAGCGCTCCATTCGCGCTGATTCTGGCGGTGCATCATCCGCCGTTTACGATCAGCAGCGAACATTTTCCCAGCCCGCAAATGCTGGCGGAAATTGACACCGCGTGCCAGACGGCGGGCATTTGGCCGGACCTGATGCTTTCCGGCCACGCGCACCTCTATGAGCGTTACACGCGCGTGATGAAGGCGGACGGACGGCAAATTCCCCACCTGGTTGCGGGAAACGGCGGCTACTTCAATTTGAGCAAACCGAAGACCGGAAAAAATGGCGCGTTGCCGCAGCCGGGCGCAGTTGGAAATGACGGCAAGGGCAACCAGCTTACGCTGATCGCCTACAACGACAACGTATTTGGATTCCTGCGGCTCACGGTCAGCGCCAAATCAATTCAATGCCAATCGCTGGGCGTGGATGAAACGACGCGCACCGCTTCCGTGATGGATCAATTCACTCTCGACTTGACGAAGCACGTGATTAGCAGCGGCGCGTCCGCAGCGAAATCGCGCAAGAAGGCAAAATCGGTGACCGTAATAAAGAGGAAAGTTCCGCGTCCCGGAGTTCATTCGCGGATGGGCCGAAAGAAAAGGAAATAGAGGAAGTAGAGCAAAACCAGCCGGCCTGCCCGGCGAATCAGGCTGCGGACCCGCGAGGACCGAATAGCGCCGTGCCGACGCGAATTTCAGTGGCGCCTTCCTCGATGGCGACTTCGAAATCATGGCTCATGCCCATGGAAAGGACCGGCAGCGCGCGGCCAAGCCGCCGGCTCAAGTCGTCGCGCAATTCGCGCAGCTTGCGAAAATAAGGGCGCACGCGCTCGGGTTCATCGAAAAACGGCGGAATGGTCATCAATCCCGCTAATTCCAGATGCGCGAATGGGGCAATGCTCGTGGCAAGCGAGAACAGGTCCGGCTCGGCAACGCCGCTCTTCGTTTCTTCGTCGCCAAGACGTCCTTCGATCAGGACCGGCAGGCACTTCCCTTCGGCATCGGCCGCGGCGTGAAGTTTTTTTGCCAGCGCCAGGTCGTCCAGCGAATCTACACGACGAAAAAGGTGCGCGGCGCGGCGGGCCTTGTTGCTCTGCAAGTGGCCGATCAGGTGCCACGTCGCGTCGAGGTCCGCCACCTTCGGCTGCTTCGACTCCCACTCCTGCACGCGATTTTCTCCGAAGTGGCGCAGCCCAGCTTCGTACGCCGCCACGATCGCTTCGGCCGGATGGGTTTTCGACACCGCCACCACGGTGATTTCATCCGCGCGGCGGCCACAGCGCTCGGCAGCTCGCGCGATGCGCTCCTGAATTTGCGCCCAGTTCGCGGCGATCGGCGACGATTGGTTAATCATCGCCGCGATTCTAACATGGCGAAAACCTGTCTCTTAGCTTCAGCCACGGGCCAGGCCTGACGAATCGCCCGCCTATGCTAGACTGTGTTTCAAATCAATGCCTGCCCGCGGCAAATTCATCGTGCTCGAAGGAATTGACGGCTCTGGGAAGCGCACGCAGCTGGAAATGGTCGCGCGCGCGTTTTCGTCGAGAGGCATCGCGTTCACGCAAGTGAGCTTCCCGCGCTACGATGGATTTTTCGGCAAGCTGGTGGCGCGTTTCCTCAATGGAGAGTTCGGCCCGCTGGAATCCGTGGATCCACATTTCTCCGCGCTGCTCTACGCCGAAGACCGCCGCGAATCACGTCCAGCGTTGGAATCGGATCTCGCTGCGGGAAAAGCGCTGCTAGCCGATCGTTACATCGCATCAAACTTGGCTCATCAGGGTGCCCGCGTTTCGCCAGCAAAGCGCCGCGAATTTCTAGCGTGGCTCAAAGAGCTTGAGTATCAGGTGTACGCGCTGCCGCCCGAGGATTTGGTCATCTACCTCCGCGTGCCCGCCGAAGAAGCTCACCGCCTGGTGGGAGAAAAAGCCAAACGCCAGTACACCGAACTACGGCGCGACCTGCAGGAGGCGGATCTGGCGCATCTGCGCGCAGCTTCGGTGGTTTACGACGAGCTCATGCGCCAACCCAATTGGGTGAAGGTCGAATGTTACGACGAGCACGCCGGAACCCTGCGCGCTCCGGAACAAATTCATAAGGAGATTCTGGCGGCGATCGAAGCGCGCGTGTTTCCCACGCTGCACGCCAGCCGCTGATCCCATGGGCTTCACGGAATTTCTCGGTAACGAACGCATCGTCATCGCGCTGCGGGGAATGCTGTGCCGCGACCGCGCGCCGGGCGCATTGCTATTCACCGGACCGCGCGGGATCGGCAAGTACACGCTCGCGCGCATGTTCGCGCAGGCCGCGAATTGCCAACGGCTGCAGGATGATTTTTGCGGCGAGTGCGAATCCTGCAAGCGCATGGCCGCGCTCGTCGATCCCGCGGCGCTGATTTCGGCAGGGCTGACGGAACGCGGCGAGAGCGCCGATGCCGCGATGGTCGAGCGCATGCCGCTGATCATCGAAACGCACCCGGACGTGTGGCTGCTGGTACCCGACCCGGTGCGGCGGCTGGCACCCGTCGCGCGCCCGATGATTCGCGTGGGCCAGCTGCGCGCGCTGCAACGCGCGGCGTACTTCAAGCCGCAGGGGCGGCGACGCATTTTCATTCTCGATGACGCGCACACCATGCGCTGGAACGACGCCGACCTGTTCCTGAAAATCCTGGAGGAGCCGCCGGAAAGCGCGACGCTGATCCTGTTGGCTCCAACTCCCGACTCCGTGCTGCAAACAATCCGTTCGCGTTGCCTGCAATTTCATTTCGCACCCGTCGCGGTGGAGCAAATCGAATCGTTTCTTGCTGAGCGCATGGAAGCCAAGGCGCCAGACCGCAAACTCGCCGCTCAACTTTCAAACGGCAGCCCGGGCATGGCGCTGGCTTTGAACCTGGAAGAATCCACGCGCTTGCGCCGCAGCGTCCTGAGCCTGCTGGAGAAAACAATCAACGGTGGAAAGACGGCGGAAATTTTCGCCGCGACCACCCAGCTCGCCAAACAAGAAAAGGAATCGTTTGAAAATATCCTGACGCTGTTCTATAGTTTGCTCACAGACCTTCTTGAACTATCCCAAGGTCCGAAGAGCAGTCTCGCTCGAAATCCCGATTTACGCCGTGAATTGGAAGCACTCAGCAGGAAAATAGATTTCGAGTGGGTCTCGCGGGCCACCCAAGGGCTGGATCGCCTGGAAAACCGGCTTAAGCGGAATATTAGCCGCCAGTTGGGGCTGGACGCACTCCTGCTTTCGTTGGGTGATCGCCAGAGCGGCCGGACGATTTAAAGTTTTTTTTGTAAAATATCTGCAACCTAAAACGTTTTTCCACAGTCATAACAGGATGTAGTCATCGCAAGGAGCCCTTATGGTGAACCGTAAACTTTTTCGTCCTACTCTTACGGATGTGAAAGAACAATTCCCGGCGCGTCCGATTCAAGCCGTTCCGGCGCAGGGTGCGCAGCGCAAGAAACCCGCGCCGCCTGAACAAACTCACGCGGAAAATTTCTACTACGTGAAGCAGATGCAATCGCGGACCCCGGTAGCGGTGGTGCTTGACGACGGCGAGATCTTGCGCGGTAGCGTTGAGTGGTACGACCGGGACTGCATCAAGCTAACCCGCTTTGGCAGCCCCAATTTGCTCGTTTACAAGCACTGCATCAAGTATCTATATAAAGAGGGTGAAGACGCGGCGCACGGCGGCAGCAATGGTTCCAGTGGAAGCAATGGATCGGGCGGGACGGACGGCTCGGACGAATAATCGTTTGTGAATAATAATTTGTGAATAATGATTTGCGATGTGGCGCGCACGGGGACGCGACGTGGAGCCCTCCGCGTGCGCTACGCGGGCCGTTTCTTGCGATTCCTCCGGAAAGGTCCCACAAAAAAAGTCATCAGAGCCTTACCTACCAGGCGGCGTGCATCGTCCGTGATATCGCAATCCACCACGGCGACGTGCCGGCCGATCCGCACCACGATTGCTTCAGCGGTGACGCTGCCACCCTCGACGGCTTCCAGATAATTAATTTTCATCTCGATGGTCGCGACACGCGTGCCCGGCGGACACGTCATATAGGTCGCCAGCCCTCCGGCAGTATCCGCCAGCGCCGCCAATACGCCGCCGTGAACTACGCCGTGTACCTGCAAGTGTTTCTTGCTAACTCGCATTCGCAGGACGACCTTGCCGCGCTCTGCCACGACGAGCGCAAATCCAAAATGTTTGGTCGTTTGATTTTCGCGCAAACGCCAGCGCATCTCTTCGGCGGCCATACGCTCTATGGATTTGGATTTGAGCGATTGAGAGTGAGATCGCGTTTGCGCCATATCAGTATGCCGTGAGGCCTCCATCTAGTGGAAATGACACGCCGGTAACCCATGACGCATCTTCCGAGGCGAGATACACCGCCATCATCGCGACATCGTCGGGCTTGCCGAGGCGTCCGATAGGAATTTCCGCGATGCGCTTTTGGATCTCGGCTGCTGCGTTCCCGGCCTGCTGAATCGATTGCATGCCCAGCTCGGTCTCCACAATCGTAGGACAGATGCAATTCACGCGGATTTTCTCGTGCGCGTGGTCGAGCGCCATCGCGCGGGTGAGGCCGGAGACTCCCGCCTTAGCCGCGCAGTAGGCGGCACGGTCCTTGCGCGCCACCAGACCGAGCACCGAGCCGATATTGACGATCGAACCGCCACCTGCCCTCCGCAAGGGGGCCAGCGCGGCCCTCGAAACGAAGAATGTTCCGGTCAGATTCGCGGCGAGCACTCGGGCCCAATCTTCATCGGACGTGTGTTCGACGGTCGCGACCACCACCGCGCCGGCGTTGTTCACAATCGTATCAAGGCGCGCAAAATGCCTCTCCGCCTGTGCGAGCGCGTCTTCCACCGATGAACGCTCGGTGACATCACAAGCTAGCGCGAGCGATTTACCGCCCGCCGCTGAAATTTCAGCCGCAACCTTGTCGAGAGGCTCTCTCCTGCGGCCGGCGACCGCCACTTGCGCTCCCTCCCGCGCAAACGCCAATGCGCAGGCCCGGCCGATACCTGTGCCGCCGCCAGTTATGAACGCCACTTTGCCTGAAAGTCGCAGCATCGAGAAGACCTGTTGGCCCGTCTAATGTCAGACCGGAAGGCGCGAATCTAGCATCCGGCCGTCCCCGGTGCAAGCTGACGCAAGCCAGCGCACGCGAGGCCACCGGGACGGCCACGCTTGCCGCTCGCGCGCGATGGCTGTTACAGTGCCGGGAGGTCCCATGAAAATCGGAATCACCTGTTATCCGACGTACGGCGGCTCTGGAGTAGTGGCTACCGAGCTGGGCATCGAACTGGCCGCGCGCGGGCACGAAATCCATTTCATCAGTTATGCGATGCCCATCCGCCTAAGCTCCGCGCGCGAGCGCATCCATTTCCACGAAGTGGAGGTGACTTCGTATCCGCTTTTTGACCATCCGCCCTACACGCTGGCGCTGGCGACGAAAATGGTGGAAGTGGCCGAGCAGGCGCAGCTGGACTTGCTGCACGTACACTATGCCATTCCACACTCGGTAAGCGCTTTGCTGGCCCGGATGATGGCTATGCCCAAGAAGCTGCCATTCATCACCACTCTGCATGGCACGGATATCACGCTGGTGGGCAGCGATCGCAGCTATTTGCCCATCACGCGATTTTCGATCGAGCAGAGCGATGGCGTCACCTCCATTTCGAACTACCTGCGCGAGCGCACCATTCGCGAATTCGAGATCAAACGTTCGATCGAAGTGATCCCTAATTTCGTGAATTGCGATCAGTACATGCGCTGCGCGGACCAGTCTGCGCGCAAACAGTGGGCCAAGAACAATGAGCCCATCCTGATGCACCTTTCGAATTTCCGGCCTGTAAAACGCATCACCGACGTGGTGGAAATCTTCGCACTGGTGCGCGAAAAGATCCCGGCAAAACTGGTGATGATGGGCGATGGGCCCGACCGCGGCGCGGCGGAATACATCGTGCGGAAAAAAAATCTCTCGAAGGACGTGTTTTTCATGGGCAAGCAGGACGACGTCCAGGAAAAACTCGGGCTCGCTGATTTGTTCCTGTTGCCCAGCGAAGAGGAATCATTTGGACTGGCAGCGCTGGAAGCGATGGCGTGCGAAGTCCCCGTAATAGCGACAAACGTGGGCGGCGTGCCGGAGGTGGTGACCGACGGAGTGGACGGCTACCTGATCGCGCCGCATGACATCGAGGCTGGCGCCGAACGCGCCATGGAAATGCTTACCCGGCCCGATCGCGGGCGAAGCATGGGCAAGAGGGCGCGCATACACGCCAAAGCGAAGTATTGCGCGGACGACGTGATCCCAATGTATGAAGCCTACTACCGGAAGGTACTGCAGGCCGTAGAACCCACCGCCAGCGCCGTCAACGCTCGCTGAACGGCTCGACTCGTAACGTTTGCATGATGGTGTTGATGTCGTTCTGCGTGATTCTGCCGGCGGCCGCTTCGGTGGCAGTGAAGATAAATCGGAACTGGTGGTCGCGGTCATCGAATGCACGAACCGCCACCGGAACCTTCTTGTCAGGATCTCCGAACTGAAACCCCTTCGCATTACTCCAATCAAAAGAATAAAGCTCGCCGTCGCAGGGAAGATCGAGGCCGAAGGACAGCTTCCATAGCAACAGCACGTTCATTCTCATCGCGTCGGGCGGGTTCATCACCGGCGAGAGCTGCGCGGGCGTCGTCTGGTAAACCCCCCGATACATTTCGAAATTCGTATTGAGCGGTTTGTCGCCGAACACGGTTACGAATTTCTGATATTCGGCTGGGTTGGAGGTCTTTAAAGTGTGCATCGTGTCCACTTGCGAATCTGGATCGAAGAAAACAACTACCGGGCCGGAATCGTAGCGGAACTCCGTGTAGGTGAGCGAGCCCTTCACGGCAGGGTTGCCGGGCCACGGCGAATTGAACTCGTAGTTGTACGCCTTCACCTGAGCGGGCTTGGCAGCGCCAGGAAGCGGCGGCAGCGGCGCTAGCGGCTGCGAAAGAGGCTGCGGAACATTCGCGAGCCAGGGGTTATCGGAACTCCATAGCTTCCCTTCGACCCACGTCATCGTCTGCAATCCGTATTTCACGCTGAAGCCGGCAACCAGGAACACCACTATGAGCAATATAATTGCGGGCCGCGCGCTGCTTTTTTCCTGGTCGTCGATCATTCCACCTGTTCGCTGAAAGGGATTTTGGCCCCGCCATTCTACGCTATCTTTGCAGCAGGCCGCAAAATTTACCTGTGTTCGCTCGCGGATACGATGTCGCTCGGCCTTTTTGCGGTTGCGTCCACTTTGCTCCGGCTTGGCGCGGCGCAAAATCGGTTTCGCCGTCGCGCCCGCTGCCGCATAGCAACTCAAGACAATGTGAAATTACAACTCCGCAAAGGGCTCAGCCGTGGCAAGCTCCGGAATCTCGATATGGATCTGCGTGCCTTGCCCTTCCTGGCTGCGTATGTCCATTTTAAATTGGTCGCCATAGAGCAAGCGCAAACGTTCGTGCACATTGCTGATGCCGATTCCTCCGCCGTACACCGCGGCGAGGCGTTCCGGCGATATACCCATGCCGTTGTCCTCGATCTCGATCAGCAGTCGGCCGTTGGATTGGCGGGTGCGCAGGTGAATTTGTCCACCTTCCAGGCGCGGGGCCAATCCGTGCTTGATAGAATTTTCCACCATGGGCTGCAGCAGCATGCTGGGCACGAAAGCCTCCAAGGTTTCCTCGTCAATTTCCTTGAAGATCTGCAGCTTGTCCCGGCCGAAGCGAATCACTTCGATATCCAGATAATCGTCAATGAATTCAAGTTCCTCGCGCAGCGGGACGAACGTCTCGTGCTTGCGCAGCAGCCGCCGCAAAATATTGGAAAGCTTCAGCACCACGCCGCGCGCCATGTCTGGATCGAAGCGAATCAGCGAAGACACCGTGTTCAGCGTATTGAACAGGAAATGCGGATTGATCTGGCTGGTCAGCGCGTCCATGCGCGCTTTCAGCAGCAACTGCTGATTCTGCTCCAGGTTCATTTCGATGCGCGTGTTGTTCCAGATCTTGATGGCCATCGCCACGCACATCATCGAAGACATCACCACCAACAGCGAGTAGCCCCAATTGCTGGGACGATAAGTAAACAACCATTTTTCCGGCACGTGGCCGATGTCCGCGAATTCGATTTCCCCCACCGTCACGGCGACGCACGTCCACAGCGGCAACATTGCCCAATTTCCCTTGCCGTAGCGAATCAATCTCCATATCCACTCCGGCACGCTGAGAAAAAGAAACGGACCGAAATGCCAGATGTCCTCTTTCTCCGGCATAGACTCGCGCACCACCCCTGCAATTAGCCCCACCAGCGCCGCCACCGGGCTGGAAAGCCATTCATGATTGCCGAATGCTGGCAAACTGATCAGCGATCCGCCTAGCAGCCCCACAACTCGCCCGCCGATCAAGCCCAACAGGAACGAGCCTTCGAGCGTCAAATCGAAAAATCGGTAGCCGCCCAGCAGCCGCAGAAACACGCCAATCGCCAGCGGTGGCGTCAGGAACAGCAGCAGCATTACTTTCTGGTCGGAATCGCGGATTTCGGTGAAGAGCAGGTTGCGGAACGAGCGAAAACGCACCAGCAGCGCCGCGAGCGACGCCGCGAAGCCAACTTTCAGCACCAGCGCGAATATCAACTCTTCCGGGCCAAAAAACGTGTTCATTTTGCTCGCGGCGCGCCGTCTGCGCGGCGCACCGAATAAGTTAGCCAAAGCAGCCAGCGATGTAAAGGGACGCGAACGTTCAGTGCCGTCGCGCGATGCACAACGAGCGATCGCCATAAGCGCCGTTTTCTAGCCACCAGCTGTGGTGTCCCAGGACCTTAAGTTACGGCTGGGCCTGCTGAAAATAGGCTTGGCGATACTCGACCGGCGTCAGGCCGATTTCGCGAACCCTGCTATAATCGAAGTTTCCCATGCCACGAAAAAAACAATCCGGGAAGTCCAGCAAAGCTCGCATCGTCGCGACCGCGCAATTGCCCACCGGCTTCGGTCCCTTCCGAATTTTCGGCATCGAGGGACGCAAACCCGGAGAAGAGGCCGTCGCGATCCAGAACGGCACTTTGAAAGGCACCTCGAAGGACGCCCCGAACGGCTCCTCGCGCCCCGCCCTGAAATCGCGCAAGCCGCCGCTGGTACGCGTGCACTCGCAATGCCTCACCGGCGACGTCTTCACCTCTGAGCGCTGCGATTGCCGCGCGCAGCTGGAATTTTCGCTGCGCAAAATCGCCAGGGAACCAGCCGGCGTGCTGCTATACCTTCCGCAGGAAGGCCGCGGCATCGGCTTGATCAATAAGTTGAAAGCTTACGAGCTGCAGGACGCCGGGCTCGACACCGTGGAAGCCAATCGCCAGCTCGGTTTCGCCGACGACGCGCGCGACTACCAATTTGCCGCCGAAGCTTTGAAGGCGCTGGGCATTCGCGACGTGCGCCTGCTGTCCAATAATCCGGACAAAGTCACGCAACTTGAAAGAGCAGGCATCCGCGTCGTCGAGCGCGTTCCCTGCCGCCCCCGCACCAGCCACCATTCGGCTTCGTATCTGCGCACTAAAAAAGACAAGCTCGGCCATCTGCTCGCCGGCTTGTAGTTCTCATCGAAGAAATCGTCGTCACCGTCGAGCTGTTGGAACGCGGAAAAACTATCGAAGTCGTGCTGATTCACGATCTCGGCGCAGCTGGGGCGAACGAGCGCGGCGATTACGAGCGCGGCTGGACTGGATGCCTGGAAAAACTTGCCGAAGCTGTGCAGAAGTAGGAAGATCTGAAAACTCACAATCGAGACCGTGAGGAGGGAGCAATGCGCAAGATGATCGTCATTTCGGCCGCGGCAATTGCGGCGCTGGGCGCTATTGCCGCGCGGGTTGGTTCTCAACCGTCGCCCGCGAACGCGTTTGACCGGTTGAAAACGCTAGTGGGCGAATGGCACGGCACGGACCCCACAGGCAAGCAGGTCGAGGACACGATCCGCCTGGTCTCGAATAACACTGCGCTGGAGGAGACATTTCAGAGCGACAAAGACAATCAAATGGTGACGATGTACACGCCGGAGGGAAATCGCCTGGCGTTGACGCATTATTGTTCAAAGGGCAATCAGCCGCACCTGGAGACTCCCGCCGTGACGGCGAGTTCCAATGAGTTTGCGTTCGCCTTCAGCAGTGCCGCGAATCTGGCCAGCAACGACGATATGCACATGCACGGTATGACGCTGAAGATCGAGGATAACGATCACTTTTCCGAGACCTGGACGCTAATGGCCAACGGAAAGGAACAGACCGAAACGTTTCACCTCACGCGCAAGAAATAGCAGGGCGCGACCGCGGGCGACAGGCTCTCCGCGGCACAAACCACTAGCTCTTCGTTCGCCATTTTGGATATGCTCACGTGCGGAACACACTTTCGACGCGAGCGCAATAAGGTATGGACCAACCCAGCCCAACGGACGTAGCCATGGCGTTCGTCGCCAAGATCAACGCGCACGATGTGGACGGCCTGATAGCACTGATGACGGCCGACCACCTCTTCGTGGACGCTCTGAACAATTCCTTCCGCGGCGCCGAACAAATGCGCCAGGGCTGGAAGTACTATTTCGGCATGTTCCCCGACTACGCCATCGAAGTGACGGACGAATTCGATCGCGGCGATCTCGTCGCAATGTTCGGAAAAGCGCGGGGCACGTTCGCCGTCAATGGCAAGCTCGCGAGAGAAAACTTCTGGGAAATTCCAGCTGCGTGGAGAGCCGTGGTGAAAAACGGACGCGTCGCCGAATGGCGCGTCTATTGCGACAACGATCCCGCCCGAAAAATCATGGCCGCGAATGCTCCCGCGAAGCCGAACCGCTAACCCCCGCCCACAAAGTGCACAATCTCGAAGCTGTCGTTCGGCTGCACTTGCGTCTGGTTCCAATCCGCCCGCGGCAAAATACTCAGGTTGCGCTCGATGGCCACGCGTTCGCGCGGCATGCCCAGATGTTCGAGGAGGGCCGCAACAGCGATGCCGTCGGGCACCTCGCGGCGCTCGCCATTGATCGTCACCGTCATTGCGCCGCGGCGTCCGTTGGATTCTTCCCGCGCGTTCTCATCGCAAACCGGATCTCGTCTTTCGACGCATCTGCCTGCGCCTGAATCACCAACGCCAGATCGCCCTTGCCGAGCGGCGGAAGCGGAAAATGAATGCGCACGCGTCCCTGACTGTCGCTTGTGCCGGAATGGCTGCCGCCATCGAGCGCTCCTTCGATCAGGGCTTTCACTGCGGCGCCGACCTGTGGCTGCCGATCCGCTTTACGCGAAACTTCCAGCTCCAGCGAGACATTCCCCGCCGAAAGCCACGACCCGGGATTTAGCAGCTGCACTTGGATGCCGCTGGGGCGACTGGCCTGCGTCGCCGCTTCCGCAGAAGCAATTTCCGCGTCCAGAGCGCCGGACCGAATCGCCTCAATCACCGCGCGATGCTGCTCCTCCACACGCCGTCGCAGCTCTTCAGCGCTAAAAGGCACCGCGTCGGCGTCCTGTTCGTAATTCGAGGCGCGCCGGTGCAGGATGCGCCCGTTCTGGTACACCACCGTATCTATGATTGGATGATTCGGCCCACGATCTTCGGTCTGCACGTGGAAGATATGCTCCCCCACTTTGACGTCCGTATTGAAGCCAGAGCTCATTGACGTTGATTACCCGCGTCCCCCATGCACCCAGACAGAACAAGAGAAAATCGAAGTAATTCAGAGTTCATTTGACCGGCTGCTCTCGGGTCGTTATTATAACAGCGGCACTAAAATGAACAGCAACTACCTCGACTACTATGGCCCGCTGTTGCTGATGTTTATACTCTCCGCCGGATTGGCCGGAGCGTTGGTGGTGGCGTCCGCCGTTATAGGCAAACATAAGCGCTCACGCGAGAAAGACGAACCGTATGAATGCGGAATTCGGGCCACCGGCGATGCCCGCCAGCCCATCTCCGTGCAATTCTACATGGTGGGCTTGCTCTTTATTTTGTTCGACATCGAAGCAATTTTCCTCTACCCGTGGGCGCTGATCTACGGCGACTTAAAGGTCTTCGGCTTTGTGGAGATGCTGCTTTACATTATAATTCTGCTGGCCGGTTACATATTCCTCTGGAAGAAGGGCGCTCTCGACTGGAGTCACTGAGCTGCCGTCCCTCGGAAACCGAACTCATTATGGAACCCCAGGACACCGACAAAAATCCAGTAGTCCATAAACTCCGGGAGTGGAGCGCCTCAGCCGTGGCCGAAGTGCTGGAATTTCGCGGAGAAACTACCGTGGTAGTGCCACGCGAACAGCTGTTGCGCGTCGCCGAATATCTCGCGACGGAGCCGTCCCTGCGTTTTTCGTTCCTTTCGGACATCACGCCTGTAGACCGCTTCCCCATCGAGCCGCGCTTTGAAGTGAATTATCACCTGGTTTCGCTGGATCGCCGCGAAAGGCTGCGTCTAAAGGTGAAACTGACGGGAAGCGATCCCCTGGTCCATTCCGTCACGGGGGTCTGGCCCACGGCTAATTGGCATGAGCGCGAAAGTTACGATCTTTTTGGCATTCGCTTTGAGGGCCATCCGGACCTGCGACGCATCTTGATGCCCGATGATTGGGAAGGTCACCCGCTGCGCAAGGATTATCCCACCGAGGGCTACCGATGAGCGCCACCGTCGAAACTGCGATTGGCGCGGCGCAAACCATGGTCCTGAACATGGGGCCGCAGCACCCGTCCACGCACGGAGTGCTCCGCGTGGTCCTCGAGCTCAATGGCGAACTGGTGGTGAAAGCCGAGCCAATCATCGGTTACCTGCATACCGGCATCGAAAAATCCTGCGAAGTGAAAACGTATTCGCAGGTGATCACGCTGACCGACCGCATTGATTATCTTGCGCCGCTATCCAATAACCTGGGCTATTGCCTCGCGGTCGAAAAAATTCTCGGGATCGAGGTCCCCAAGCGCGCGCAGTACATCCGCGTGCTGCTCACCGAACTGACGCGCTGCGCTTCGCACCTGGTCTGGGTGGGCACCCATGCCATTGACCTGGGCGCGATGACCGTCTTCCTCTACAGCTTCCGCGAGCGCGAAGAAATTCTGAAAATTTTCGAATATGTATCCGGCCAGCGGATGATGACCAGTTATTTCCGCATCGGCGGCCTCGCGCTGGAGCCGCCTCCCGGCTGGCTCGATAAAGTTCAGCGCGTTGTCGATTCCCTGCCCGGCCACATTGACGAATACGAAGATCTACTGACCAAAAATAAAATTTGGCTGGGCCGCACGCAGGGCGTCGGCATCATCAGCGCCGCCGATGCCATCGGCATGGGCTGTTCCGGGCCGATGCTGCGCGGAAGCGGCGTTGCTTACGACGTGCGCAAGGCCTTCCCGTACTCGAGCTACGACGAATTCGATTTCAACGTGCAGACCCAGACCGCGGGCGATTGTTACGCGCGCTATCAAGTGCGCGTCGCAGAAATTCGCGAAAGCATCAAGATCGTCAAGCAGGCCATGCAGAAAATCCCCAGCGAAGGGCCGTTCCGCGCCGAAGTGCCCGGAATCATTCCGCCCTCGCGCGAGGAAATGAAGACGTCCATCGAAGGCCTGATCTATCACTTCAAAATATTCACCGAAGGATTTGCGCCGCCACCGGGCGAAGTTTATCAGGCCATCGAATCGCCACGCGGCGAACTGGGAGTATTCGTGGCCAGCGACGGCTCGGCCAAGCCATATCGCGTGAAGTTTCGCGCGCCATCGTTCGTGAACTTGCAGTCGCTGCCGAAGCTCGCGGAAGGCCGCCTGATCGCCGACGTCGTCGCTTGCATCGGCACGACGGACATCGTCCTGGGAGAAGTGGACCGCTAGACTCCAGCGGAAAAAGGGATTTATGCAATTGCCAGCGGGACTGGAAGAAAAATTCACAACTCTGCTCGGACGCTACCCCGTGAAGCGTTCGGCGCTGATTCCGATGATGATGTACGCGCAGGATTATTTCGGCTTCCTCAGTGACGAGCTGCTCACGGATATCGCCCAGCGCCTGGACCTGAACATGACTCAGGTCACCGAAACCCTGGCGTACTACTCCATGCTGCGCCGCAAGCCGGTCGGCCGCTATCACATCCAGGTTTGCACCAACATTTCCTGCATGTTGCGCGGCGGCAACGAACTTTACGCGCACGTGCAGAAGCGCCTGGGAATCGGCAATAAAGAAGTCTCGCCGAGTGGCACTTTTTCTTTGGAAGAAGTCGAATGCATGGGCGCCTGCACCGGCGCTCCGGCCATGCAAGTGAATTTCGATTACTACGAAAATCTCGATCCGGAAAAAGTGGACGTGATATTCGAGCAGTTGCAGGACGGGAAGAAACCGAAGCCGGTCCCGGTAATTTCCGGCGCGCTGCACGAGCGCAATCCCAATGAGGTAGTCGTCATCAGCAAAAATTTCGGCATCCCCAATTCGCGCTCCATCGACACCTACATGCAGCGCGACGGCTACAAGGCCCTGGAAAAAGCCCTGAAGCAGATGACCCCCGACCAGATCATCGACGAAATGAAAAAGTCGAATCTGCGTGGTCGCGGCGGCGCGGGCTTTCCCGCCGGGGTGAAGTGGAGCTTCGTTCCAAAGGATATCCCCAAGCCAAAATACATTCTGGCGAACGGCGACGAGAGCGAGCCGGGCACTTCCAAGGATCGTCCGCTGCTCGAAATGGACCCGCACCAGTTGATCGAAGGTATGGTAATCGCCGGCCGCGCCATCGGCTCGAATCAAGGCTACGCCTACATCCGCGGGGAATATCGCTACATTATTGACATCCTGGAAACCGCGATCGCCGAAGCCTACGCCAAGGGCTTTCTCGGCAAAAATATTCTCGACAGCGGATTCGATTTTGACCTCGCCGCCCACACGGGCGCGGGCGCATACGAATGCGGCGAAGAATCCGCGCTGATGGAATCGCTCGAGGGCAAGCGCGGCTATCCGCGCATCAAACCGCCGTTCCCTGCTGTCGTCGGCCTGTACGGCTGCCCCACGGTGATCAACAACGTAGAAACACTCAGCTCCGTCCCCGCCATCATTCGCGGCGGCGGCGATTGGTACGCCAGCCTGGGCACTCCGAAAAATGGCGGCACGCGGCTGTATTCGATTTCCGGTCACGTCAACAAGCCCGGTATCTACGAGCTTCCGCTGGGATTTAATCTGCGGCAGCTCATCGAAGACGTAGCCGGTGGCATGCGCGGCGGCAAAAAACTGAAGGCCGTCATCCCGGGCGGCAGTTCGTGCCCGTTGTTGAGCGCCGATGAAATTGACGTCAACATGGACTACGACTCTGTCGCCAAGATCGGCTCGATGCTCGGCTCCGGAGGCACGGTCATCATTGATGAAGACACCTGCATGGTAGACCTAGCTCGCCGCATCATGCATTTTTATGCTCACGAATCCTGCGGCTGGTGCATACCCTGCCGCGAAGGCACCACCTGGCTGCGCAAAATGCTCGATCGTTTCCACGAGGGCGGCGGCCGCGCGGAAGACATTCCGCTGATCGACGAACTTTCAAAAAATATGCTCGGACGCACTTTCTGCCCGCTCGGTGATGCCGCGGCTATGCCGACAATCAGCATCGTCAAGAAATGGCGCAACGAATTTGAAGACCATCTGCACGGGAAATGCGCGCACAAGCCCGCGGAGATGATTCTGGGAGCTCACTAGGAAACGCATGGCGGAACAAAAGCAAGTCACCTTTAGTCTCAACGGGCAGCAGATCCTCACGCCCGCCGGCACGCTCGTAATCGAAGCCGCCAAAAAACAGGGTGTCGAGGTTCCTTCGTTCTGCTATTACCAGGGCCTTTCGCTGCAGGCCGCTTGCCGCATGTGCCTCGTCGAAGTGGAAAAGATGCCCAAGCTGCAAACTGCGTGCACACTCGTCGCCACCGAAGGCATGGTCGTGAAGTCCGACACCGAGCAAGTTCACAAAGCGCGCAAGGACATGATCGAGTTCCTGCTTTCCAATCATCCGCTCGATTGTCCCGTCTGCGATAAGGGCGGCGAGTGCGAGCTGCAGGACATGACGTTCCGCTACGGCCTGGATCACAGCCGCTTCACCGAAGAAAAGTTGCATTATCCGGAAGAGAAATGGTCGCCGCTGGTTTATTACGATGCTCCGCGCTGCATCATGTGCTTCCGTTGCGTGCGCGTCTGCGATGAAGGCATGGACGTGAAAGCTCTCGGCGTCGGCGCGCGCGGCGTTCATTCTGTGATCATTCCCAACGAGCCCGGCCAACTAGCCTGCGAAGAATGTGGCATGTGCATTGATATTTGCCCGGTTGGTGCGCTCACTAGCGGCACGTATCGCTATCAGACGCGGCCGTGGGAAATGCAATACGTTCCCAATCCCTGCACTCACTGCTCGAATGGCTGCAAGACCACGCTCAGCATCCGCAACAACGAGATTCTGCGCGCCAATAATCGGGATTCCTCCGGCGTGAACGGCGAATTCCTCTGCGGCAAGGGTCGCTTCGGCTTCGACTTCACCAGCCACGCCGAACGCGTCCGCCAGCCGCTCGTTCGCCGCAATGGCAAGCTCGAGCCGGCAAGCTGGGAAGACGCATTAGAAGAAGTCGCCCGACGCCTGAAGCAAGTTCGCGATAAGCACGGCGCCAACGCGATCGGCGTGATCGGCTCGAATCACACGACAAACGAAGAAAATTACCTGCTCAATCGTTTCGCGCGCGCAACTCTGGGCACCAACAATATTGACCATCACCGCACCGCGGATTACGCCGGCCTCACCGCAGCCCTCGGCCCTGACGCGAAAAGCGCCCTCGCCACCATGTCCGACGTTTACACCGCCCCCGCGGTCCTGCTGATTGGAAACGACGTCACCCAGCAAAACCCACTCGTCGCCTGGCAGATTCGCACCGGGGTGCGCCATCACCAGACGCGCCTCTACGTAATCAACGGCGTCGAAAGCAAAATCCATCGCCAGGCCAAGCATCTAGTGAAAACCGCCAAGGGTGGCGAGCGCGCCGCAGTCCGCTGGCTCACGCACAGTGAAGGCACGTTCGACGCGCCTACCACGGAAGCGCTGGTGCAGCTAAAGGCCGCGCTCGAAGCCGAACAAGACGTCGTGATTCTCTTCGGTGCGGAAATTCAAGGCCCGTCGCTGCGTGATCTGGTTTCGTTCGCTGCTCGTATCGGCGGCCAGACCAAGATCATGGCGCTCGGCGACTACTCGAACTCGCGCGGTGCTGCAGACATGGGCCTCCTCCCCGATCGTTTGCCGGGTTACGCATCGCTGCACGATTCCGGCGAACGAGCTCGCTTCGGAAAAATTTGGGGCGCCGAAATTCCGTCCGCGCCTGGCATGACCGCGCGTGCCATGATGGACGCATCCGTCACCGGAAAAGTGAAAGCGCTGTACGTAGTTGGCGCCAATCCCGTGAAAACTTTCGGCGTCGCGGAACCCGACAAGGCCGGCCGCCTCGAACTGCTCGTGGTTCACGACATGTTCTTGACCGAAACCGCGCAGCGCGCCGATGTGGTATTCCCGGCCGCGTCGTCCTACGAAAAAGACGGCACGCTAACCAACACCGCGGGCGAAGTCCAAATGACGCATCGCTCGATCGACCCGCAAGGTCCGCGCAGCGATTTCGACCTGATCCGCATTCTTTCGCATCAGCTCGGCATGTTGGGAGTCGGCGCGCCCATCCGCCTGCGCACGCCCGAAGCTGCCTTCGACGAAATTCGCCAGAACGTAACGGGCTACGACTTGCCGGTTTCCAGTCTGCTCGGCGGCGGCGCGCCGCAATCCGCCGCCACCTGCAAAGCGTCGGAGCCTTCTTACGACGTGCCCGTGGGAAATATTTTTTCGGCCAACGATTTTCTCTTTACCAGCGGCTCCCTGGGCCGTTACTGTTCCAAGCTCACTTCTACCAAAGAGGCCAAAGATACGCCGTGGATTTCATCACCCAGCATCCAGTCCTGGTGGTATCGCTAGCTAAAATCGTCGGTCTGATGTTTGTGCTGATGACGACGCTAGCGTACCTGTCCTGGTTTGAACGCAAGGTCATAGCGCACATTCAATCGCGCTGGGGCCCGTACTACGTCGGCGCGCACGGCTTGCTCCAGCCCCTGGCCGACGGCGTGAAATTTCTATTCAAGGAAGACCTCACGCCTCCAGGCGCGGACCGCTTCGTGTACATTCTCGCGCCCATGCTGGCGCTTACGCTCGCCATGACCACTCTGGCGCTGATTCCTTTCGGCCCGCCCAGCGTGCAATGGCTCGGGGAATCCACGCTCATCGTCGCTAATAGCAGCATCGGTCTGATGGTCGTCTTCGCCATCACTTCGATGGGCGTGTACGGCGTCGCGCTCGCCGGTTGGTCCTCCAATAGCAAATATCCGCTGCTCGGCGGGCTGCGCAGCTCCGCGCAAATGATCAGCTACGAAGTTGCGCTCACCCTCGCGGTCGTAGGTGTGGTGCTGCTCTCGGGCACGCTGAACTTCAACGAAATGATTCAATCGCAGAGCGGCTATTATCTCCATTTCGTTCCGCGCTGGAACGTGGTTCCACAAATCGTCGGCTTCCTCTGCTATTTCATGTCCGCCGTCGCCGAAACCAATCGCGCGCCCTTCGATCTTCCGGAGGGTGAAACCGAACTCGTCGGCGGCTTCCACACCGAATATTCCAGCTTCAAATTCGCCATGTTTTTCATGGCCGAATACGCCAACATGATCACGGTATCCTGCCTGGCCACAATTCTTTTCTTCGGCGGCTGGCTCTCGCCCTTCCCCGAATCATGGATTTTCATGCGTTACCTGCCGCCGGCTGGCTTGCTGGCGCTGGCGGTCTATCTTGCATATGACACGGTAGTCCTCGCGCGTGGCATCGCGCGCATCCAGCTCATCGTCGTCACCGCTGGCGCACTGGTAATCGGCCTTGCCTGCCTGCATCCCGTGGTGCTTGCGATAATTCAAGGGCCGTTCTGGTTCCTTTTGAAAGTCGGCTTGATCATGTTCTTCTACGTATGGACGCGCGCGACGCTGCCGCGCCTGCGTTACGACCAGCTGATGTCCTTCGGTTGGAAATTTCTGCTGCCTGTAGCGCTCGCAAACCTGGTGATCACGGCGCTGGTGAAAGTCTGGCCGCTGCTGGTGAACCACGGATGACGCTACCCTTCATCATGTTCTTCGTGTGCGCGGCTCTGGCCGTCATCGGCGCGTTCACGCTGATCGTGGCGCGCGAGCCAATTCACAGCGCGCTGGCGCTCGTGCTGGTAATGGTCTCGCTCGCCGTGCTCTATCTGTTGCTTGGCGCCGAATTCATCGCGGCAGTGCAAATCATCGTCTATGCCGGCGCGATCATGGTGCTATTTGTATTCGTAATCATGCTGCTCAACGCGGGCGTCGAAGAGCGCACGGACTACAGCAAGCTCGCGAAATACGCTGGTCTTCCGTTCGGCTTCTTCCTGCTCCTCGCGCTCGCGTACTGGATGCTCGAATCCTTCATCGGCAAGCAAATTGCCAATGGCTTAGGCGGCACCAACGCATCGGTTTCCACGCGCGAGCTTTCCGCGCAGCTTTTTCAGAAGTACCTGTTCCCGTTTGAAGCCACCTCAATCCTGATTTTGATCGCCATTCTCGGCGCGCTAGTTCTAGCGAAGAAGGACGAATGAGCATAGTCCCCATTTCGTATTACCTGGTGCTGAGTGCTGTCCTGTTCGGCCTCGGCATCATCGCGTTCGTCGTCAAACGCAACATCATCACCATCTTCATGGCCATCGAACTGATGCTCAACGCCGTGAATCTGGCCTTCGTGGCTTTCGCGCGCGCGCATAACCAGCTCGATGGCCTGGTCTTCGTCTTTTTCGTGATTGTGGTCGCCGCCGCCGAATCCGCGGTGGGTCTGGCCATCATCATCACCGTCTATCAGAATCGCCAAACTTTGAACCTCGAACGGATAAACCTACTCAAATTCTAATGTTCATACTGGACCATCTCTGGATCATTATCGCCCTGCCTCTACTGGGCGCGGCCATCAACGGCCTATTCGGCAAGAATTTTTCCAAGCCCATCGTGAATTCCGTTGGCATCGGTTCCATAGCGCTGGCATTCCTTTCCTACCTCGAAGCGGTACGTGAATTTTCACAGCTCTCCGCCGACCAGATTCCCGTGGTAAAGAGCTACTTCACGTGGATCACCGCAGGTCAATTCAAAGTGGATTTCTCCTTGCAAGTTGACCAGCTCACCATCGTCATGCTCGGCGTCGTCACCTTCGTCAGCCTGCTCGTGCACATTTATTCCACCGGGTATATGGCGCACGAAGAGGGCTACTACCGCTTCTTCAGCTACCTGAACCTGTTCGTCTTCTTCATGCTCACCCTGGTCCTCGCAGCCAACGTCGTCCTGATGTTCGTCGGCTGGGAAGGCGTGGGTCTCTGCAGCTACTTGCTCATCGGATTCTGGTTCCTGAAACAATCCGCGATCAGCGCTGGCAAAAAAGCCTTCATCACTACGCGCATCGGCGACTTCGGCTTCACCGTCGGCATCCTGCTGCTCTTCTGGACCTTTAATTCCGTGGACTTCAGCACCATTTTCAAGCAAGCCGCGAACCTGCAGCCGGAAGCATTCGCTCCCACGGGCGTCCTCACCGCGATCTGCCTGCTGCTCTTCACCGGAGCGATCGGCAAATCCGCGCAGCTACCTCTATATGTCTGGCTGCCGGACGCGATGGAAGGCCCCACTCCGGTCAGCGCACTGATTCACGCCGCCACCATGGTCACCGCCGGCGTGTATATGGTCGCGCGCATGAATCCCCTCTTCTTGCGCGCGCCGTTCGCAATGTTCGTCGTCGCCCTGGTTGGCGCGCTCACCGCGTTCTTCGCCGCCACCATCGGCCTGGTACAGACGGACATCAAGAAAGTTCTCGCCTACTCCACCGTTTCCCAGCTCGGCTACATGTTCCTGGGCCTCGGTGTGGGCGCCTACGCCTCCGGCGTATTTCACCTGATGACTCACGCGTTTTTCAAAGGCCTGCTGTTTCTCGCCGCCGGCAGCGTGATTCACGCCATGGGCGGCGACCAGGAAATGCCGCACATGGGCGGCCTGCGCAACGAAATCCCGATTACATTCTGGTGCATGTTTATCGCGACGTTCGCGATCGCCGGCATCCCAGGTTTCGCCGGATTTTTCAGCAAGGACGAAATTCTCGAAGCCGCGCGCTCCGGACCCAGCGCCAACATCTGGCTCTGGCTGCTCGGCCTGATCGGCGCTGGCCTCACTTCGTTCTACATGTTCCGCCTGATTTTCCTCACCTTCTTCGGCAAGCCACGCTATGACGAGCATAAAGTTCACGTGCACGAATCGCCGTACAACATGACGGTGCCTTTGATTCTCCTAGCGATTCTTTCAACCGTCGGCGGATGGGTCGCCGCGCCGCACCTGGCCGGTGGCACGGATTACTTCGAGAAATTCCTGCATCCAGTGTTCGCTACCTACGCGCCGGCAGTCGCCGAGGGCGCCCCAGAGGTGTTGGAAACCCCTGGGATGATGTTGCTGCACGCGCTCACCGGATGGCCCGTCATCATCGCGCTCGCGGGATTGCTCGTAGCCTGGTGGTTCTACATCAAGAGCCCGCAAACGCCGAAAAAACTGGCGGACAGCCTGCGCGCGCCTTACACACTGCTGCTGCACAAATATTATGTGGACGAACTTTACAACGCCGCAATCATCCAGCCGCTGCTCTGGATCTCGACGAACGTGCTCTGGCACGTAGTGGACGAAACTGTGATCGATGGCACCGTGAACGGTGTCGCCCGCGTCGCCCGCGAGTCCGGCAGCGAGTTGCGCGAAATTCAATCCGGTAACGCGCGCAGTTACGCCACCTGGGTTGTGATTGGCGCGGTCGGCGTCACGGTGCTGATGATCGGACTCTGGGGGATGGTGCGCTAGCGTGGAAATGCAATCTCATCTGCTTTCGGTGATCATCTTCCTGCCGCTGCTGGGTGTGCCGGCGTTGCTGATGCTGCGTTCGGACGATCACATCTGGATTCGCCGCATCGCGCTGGCGGTCTCCATCGCCGAGTTCGTGATTTCGCTCGCCTTCCTGCTGCCTACGTTTGACTCCGCGAAACTCGGTTACCACTTCGAGGAAAATCACCGTTGGATCGGCGATATGATCCGTTACCACATCGGCGTGGACGGCATCAGCCTGTTCCTCGTGCTGCTCACCACGTTCCTTACACCGCTTGCGATTTTGTGTTCCTGGAATTCAATCCAAGAATACGTGAAGGGCTTCTTCGTCGCGCTACTGGTGATCGAAACCGCCATGATCGGCGTTTTCGTTTCGCTCGATCTGTTCCTCTTCTTCGTCTTCTGGGAAATGACGTTGATTCCCATGTATTTCCTAGTCGGCATATGGGGCCACACGCGCCGCATCTACGCCGCCGTGAAATTTATTCTCTACACCATGTTCGGTTCGATCCTGATGCTGGTGGCGATTCTGTGGCTTTACAATCTGAGCAGCGGAGCGAGCGGCGCAGTCCGCACCTTCGATTTGGTTGAACTCGTCGGGCGGCTGCAGCGGGGCGATATTGTGATCCCCGCCCACACCGAGCTCTGGCTGTTCGGCGCCTTCTTCCTGGCGTTTGCCATCAAAGTCCCGCTCTTCCCGCTGCATACTTGGCTGCCGGACGCGCATACCGAAGCGCCCACCGCTGGCTCGGTAATCCTTGCGGGCGTGATGCTGAAGCTCGGCACCTACGGCATGATGCGCTTTTGCCTGCCGCTCTTCCCTGATTCCGCGCACCGCATGGCGCCGCTCATCGGCGTGCTCGCGATTATCGGCATCGTCTACGGCGCGCTGGTCGCCACCATCCAACCGAATTTCAAGCGGCTGATCGCTTATACCTCCGTCAGCCACCTGGGATTTGTGGTGCTGGGAATTTTTTCCTTCACCACCATTTCATTTCAAGGCGCGATTTTCCAGATGATCAGCCACGGGGTTTCCACCGGCGCGCTCTTCCTCGGCCTGGGCATGATTTACGACCGCCGCCACACCTACGAAATAAAGGAATTCGGCGGCCTGGTGAATCCCATGCCTGTTCTGATGTCCTTCTTCCTGTTCGTGTGCCTCTCGTCGCTCGCGCTGCCGCCGCTCAACGGCTTCATCGGTGAATTCCTGATCCTGATCGGCGTCTTCCAGCATCATCACGCTTGGGCTTCCTGGGCTGCCAGCGGCTCGGTGCTCTCTGCGATTTATTTGCTGTGGTCGTATCAACGCGTCGCGCTCGGTCAACTCACCAACGAAAAGAATCGCACGCTACCCGATGCTTCCGGCCGTGAACGCTTGATTCTCGTCACCGTCGCCCTCGCCATCGTTTTCATGGGTGTTGCGTCACCGCTCTTCACGCGCCGGATGCAGACCACGACTGATACCCTGGTCCAGCAAACCAAGGGTCTCTCGCGCGCGGATGCCGCGCGTCCGCCGCAGCCGCCTCCCGCCCTCGCCGCCGGACAAACGATGCTCCTGGCGCCACCGCAGCCGTTGCATGACCGATCGCTCGCCTCCGTCGCGCCACGGACGGTGCAGCCGTGATCCAGTTCCCCGCTGAGCAGCTCCAGAACCTGCATCGTCTCGCGCCGGAAATTGTTCTGTGCTTCTTCGGCATCATCGTCATGGTCGCCGACCCGTTCCTCGGCCCCGCGAAACAGCGCATCTTAGGCTGGGTGGCAGTCGCGGGCACGCTGGTAGCGCTCGCCTCAGTTCGCTTGATGGCCCTCGATCAAGGCATGGCCTACAACAATCTGATCAGCGCCGACGCCTTCAGCATTTTTGTGCACGTGGTGGTCATCGGCGCCGCCGCACTCGCGATTCTCGGCTCCATGCAATACCTCGACCAGGAAGGCATCCAGCGCGGCGAATATTATTCGCTCGTTCTATTCGCCGCGGCCGGCATGGGCATCCTCGCGGGCGCAAACGAACTGGTTACCGCGTTCATCGGCCTGGAAATGAGTTCCATCTCCACCTACATCCTGGCTGGATTCCGCCGCCGCGCCGTAAAATCTAATGAAGCGGGACTGAAATATTTCATCCTCGGCTCGTTCGCCACTGCATTCTTCCTCTATGGCATCGCCATGGTGTACGGCTCCACGGGAACCACGCGCATTGATCTGGTGCGTGACGCGCTCGAAAAACTAATTACCGCGCAAGGTCGCCTCGATTCGCTCTCCATCGTCGGCCTCGCGCTAATCTTCGTGGGCCTGGGCTTCAAAGTAGTCGCCGCCCCCTTCCACATTTACGGCCCGGACGTTTACGAAGGCGCCCCCACGCCCGTCACGGCTTTGCTCGCGTCGGGGCCCAAGGCCGCCACCTTCGCGCTGATGCTGCGAATTTTCTACGTGGGCTTTGGCTCTACGGACGGCCTGTGGTTCTGGCCCATCGCGATTTCCGCCGTCCTCACACTGTGCATCGGCAATTTCGCCGCGCTCGTGCAGACCAACGTCAAGCGCATGCTGGCCTATTCCTCCATCGCGCATGCCGGATACATTCTGGTCGCCTTCGCTGCAGGCACCGTTTACGGTGTCGCCGCAGTTCTGTTTTATCTCGCCGCCTACGTCCTGATGAAAGTCGGCGCCTTCCTCGTAATCACGCATCTCGGCCAGCGCGACGAACAGCGCCTGGAAATCACCGACTACGCCGGGCTCGGCACGAAGCAGCCGGTCCTCGCCGCGTGCTTCGCCCTATTCCTATTTTCGCTGCTCGGCTTGCCCGCCACCGGCGGTTTCCTCGGAAAGTTCTTCGCGTTCCAGGCGGCGCTCGATTCGCGCATCGTCTGGCTGGTAGTGATAGCCGCGATCAACAGCGTCGTAGGCGCCTACTATTACCTGCGCGTAATCGTCGCCATGTATTTCTGGGAGCCATCGAAGGACTATACGCCATCGAAAGTCGCCCCCGCGCTCGTCCTGGCGCTAAGCATCTCCGCCATTGGCACCCTCTACTTGGGCATCCTCCCCGGCCACGTCCTCGACTACGCCAAAGCCGCCGCCGTCTCGCTCTCCTTGCATTAGAGACCACCCGCGGTTCGAATTAGTTCTTCGTAGGGGCGGGTCTCACGCCCGCCCCTATATCCACCGACGCGCGCAAGCAACGTCGCCACAAAAAACAAAAAGCCCGGAAGCTCGCTCTCCGCGAATTTCCGGGCCTGAATTCCTAGCCTAATCGTTACTTCACTTTCAAAAATACAATCGCGAACGTGTACAGCGCCATTGATTCGATCAATACCAGCGCCAAAATCAACGCGAAACGAATTGCCGCCGCCGCTCCCGGATTGCGCGCCAATCCCTCGCAAGCCGCGGCGGTGGCCTTGGCCTGCGCGTAACCGCCCGCCGCCGAAGCAATCGCCATCGCGAAACCCGACGTGATCGCGACCCAGTTCGTCGCCACGGCCTCCCCCGCCGTCCCTTGCGCAAACGCCGCCGGGGCGAACATGATCACCGCGATCACCCCCAGCAGAAACAACCCGTACCTCTTCATGGTGTTCTCCTCGTCCTCGTTATGAATTTGCCGCCAGGGGGTGGCTCCCGTCATCCTCAAGCAGCCGGGATCACACTGACAGCGATAATGCCAATCAATAAAAGTATGAAGTCGTCCAGAGCATTAGTGCTCGCCGCCCACCGCTCCCGCAACATAAATCACGGGAAGAATCGTAAAAACGAACGCCTGCAATACAGCCACAAAAATGTGCAGCAGAATGAATGGCACAGGACCCAGCAGCGGGATGATCGCGCCGACATATCCCCATTTTCCAAGATGCCCCAGGAACAGATACATTTCCAGCATCAAGCCGAGAAACAGTATGTAGAGAGTTTCGCTGACGAACATGTTCACCCAAAGACGTACTGTGAGAGAAAGCAATCGCGCTAGATTGCTGACGATTTCAATCGGCAGCATGATCGGTGACATCGCCACCACCGGACCCAGGAAATGTTTTCCGTGCCCGAGCACTCCATGCTTCACCACGCCTTCCCAGTTGTAATAAATGAACACCACAATCGCGCAACCCAGCGGCACGGACACCACCGCGGTGGGCGACATAAATGTGGGAAACAGCCCGACCAGATTGCAAATCAACACGAACATGCCGATGCTGCCGAGCATCGCCACGTATTTCTCTCCGTCGTGACCCACGTTATCCTCCAGCAGGTCTCGAATCCCTACGCCCATCGAATTCGTCAGCAGTGCTTCCACGCACTGCTGCGTGCCTCCGGGGCGCTCCACTGAAATTCGGGTTCGCAGCCACAAAAAGAAAACCGCCGCCAGCGCAAAAACCACAATCTCGAAGGCTACATGATTGGGAATCGGATATTCAGGATTTGCCGGATGGATGTGTAGAGCCTCGAGCACGGCGCCGACCGGCTTGCCGAGCAAGCGGTTCAGCGCAATCGTAACCCACAGTAATCCCTCTCCCATTTCCACCCTTTCAGGAACTCGCGTCTGGAGGCGGGCTACGCCGGAAAAGCTGCCCAACCATTTCCACCAGAACCGCGGCAACCACGGAAAAAAAACCGGCCAGCAGGCTCGCTACCGGAGGTCTAAAGGCCCGCAGAATAGCATACGCAGCGACGATCAGCAAAGCGTAGCGGCCCAGGAATTTCAAATAAACACTGGCAGGCACCTGCGCGCGTTGCGTTCCCGCCTGAGCCGTGGAAAGCCGCGCGAGCGTATCCACTCCCTGCTTCATCCAGCGGTAATTTATCCAGGAGAGAATCGCTCCGGCCGCCAATCCAGCGGCTGCCGTGCGGCCCCACACGAACCACGTCGCGACCGTTGCCACAGCCCCGATTCCCGCAATCAGCCACTCGATGCGGCGTTCCGCAGCGCTGTAAAATTCTTCATCCTCCGCCATTTGAGCCGCCGTCCGTCTTCTCAGCGCGCGAGAGCCGGCGAATCACATCCCACACGCCCGCGCCAAAACCGAGAAAACCTAGAATGAGAGTAAGGAGGGGCGAAGTGTGCAGCCAGCGGTCCAACAGGAATCCCGCACCGCCGGCAATCGCAATGGTGGCGATCAAAATGACGGGCAGCTCCATGGCCATGGCCACTTGCGTGGCGCCGCTGCTGGGCCGCTTGCGGGGAGCTGGATTTTCGGAGGACATTACTCGCTGCCGGTCACTGGCCGCCCACTATTGGCCGAACGGCGTCAAAATAGAATACGTCGCCAACCGTAGGAACTGCTCCGGAAACATTCCCGCAGCGAGCGTGACGCTCACCATCGCCCCCAGCGCAAATTTCTGCGCCCAGGAAATCACTGGTTGTACCTTGTCGCTCGATTCGCGCACCCACATCGCGGCCACCATCCGGAAATAGTAATACACCGCAGGAAGAATGTAGAGCACTCCCAGAACCGCGAGCACCGTGTGATGCGTCTCAATCAAAGCCCAAAAAATCAAAAGTTTCGCCACAAATCCAGCCGTAGGCGGAATCCCCGCCAGCGACAGCAGGAAAATCAGCATCAGCACCGCCGCGCCCGGACTGCGCTCGATCAATCCATTTAAATCATCGATCTCGTCGCCAATAATTCCCTTCCGCCGCAACAGAATCACCACCGCGAACGCGCCGGTATTGAAGAACACATACACAAACAAATAAAACGCCATCGCCTGCAGCCCGCGCTCGTGCAAAGTCCCGTCCGGATTCACCGCCGCCACAAACCCCAGCAAAATGTATCCCACCTGCGCGATCGAAGAATACGCAAGCAGCCGCTTGATATTCGTCTGCGTGATCGCCGCCAGCGTGCCCACCGTCAGCGACAGCACTCCCACTGCCTCCATGATCCGCACCCAATCCAGATTCACTGGCCAGAAAACCGTCAGGAACAAACGCAGCAGCAGCGCGAAGCTCGCAGCCTTCGAAGCGCCGCTGACAAACGCGGTAATCGCCGTCGGCGCTCCCTCATAAACGTCCGGCGCCCACTGATGAAACGGCACGCCCGCTATCTTGAAAAATATTCCCGCCGCGACGGTGCCTAGCGCGAGGAAGGTAAGAAGATCGTGCGCCGGTCGCTGTGAAATCGCGACCTCGATCTTTGTCAAGTTCGTCGACCCTGCCAGCCCGTACAATATCGAAAATCCATAAGCCAGAATGCCGGAGCTGAACGCGCCCATCAGCATGTACTTCATCGCTGCTTCGTTCGACCGACGATCGCGCCGCAAAAATCCGCTGAGCACGTAAAAACTCAGCGCCATCGTTTCGAGCCCAAGGAACAGCACCACCAAATCGTTTCCGCACGCGAGAAACATCATGCCCACGGTGGCAAACAGCATCAGCGCGTAATATTCGCCGTGCTGCTCGTCCTCAATCTCCATGTAACGCACCGAAATCAGAATCACTAGTGCAGTGGACGCGAGGAATAGGAAGCCAAAGAAAATGAAAAACGGATCAACCATGATGGAATTGTAAAAACCCGGCGTGGGACCATACGGCGCCGCTGCGTACGCGCGCAACATGTACAACGAGCCGCCACTGAAAACCACACCCAGCATCGCCGTCAACGCATTCCAGAATTTCTGCGGTTTCGTGAGCAGAAAATCGCTCAGCAAAATCGCCAGGCCGAAAAATATCAGCATCGCTTCCGGCAGCACCAGGAAAAAATCCCCGCGCGTTTGCTCGAAGATCTTCTGCCAGGGCATCTATTTCACCTCGGCCTGTGCGCCAGCCGGGATCGCTGCGGGCGACGTCGCGCCTGATTCAGCCGCAGCCTTCTCGCCGGGCGTATGCCAATCCGCGTAATATCCCGGATGCACGCACTCCACCAACCGCCGCACCGGCTGCTCCACCACTTTGAAAAGCGGCGCGGGATAAATTCCGATCCAGAACGCCAGCACCACCAGCGGAATCAGCGTCACATATTCCCGCGCATTCAGATCCGGCAAATGCTCGTTCGCCGGATTCGTCACCGACCCGAACATCACCCGTTGGTACAGCCACAACAAATACGCCGCGCCCAAAATCACGCCGAACACGCCCCAAGCCGCCCACTGCCTGCTGACCTCAAACACTCCGCGCAAAATCGTGAGCTCACCGATAAATCCATTCAGCAACGGCATGCCCAGCGAGCTAAGCGTAATAATCAAATACACCGCCGCGAAATTCGGCATTGGCGTCGAAAGCCCGCCAAATTCAGAAATCAGCCGCGTGTGCCGCCGCTCGTACAGCACGCCCACCAGCAAGAACAGCGCGCCGGTGGAAATGCCGTGATTGATTTGCTGGATGATGCTGCCGGAAAGCCCCAGCGGCGTGAGCACGAAAATCCCCAGAGTGCAGAAACCCATGTGGCTTACCGACGAATACGCGATGAGCTTCTTCATGTCCTTCTGCATCATGCACACGAGAGCGCCGTAAATAATTCCGATCAGCGACAGCACGATCACGATGCCGCGGTACTTCACCGTCGCATCCGGAAACATCGGCACCGAAAAACGTAGAAACCCGTACGTCCCCATTTTCAACAGCACGCCAGCCAGGATGACGGAACCTGCGGTTGGAGCCTCGGTGTGCGCGTCAGGTAGCCACGTGTGGAACGGAAACATCGGCACCTTGATCGCGAACGCGAAAAAGAATCCCCAGAAAAGCCATTTTTGCAGCCAGCCGGCCTGCGTCGTGAAGGGATGCTCCAGAATCGCGCGCACGTCGAATGTGTTGCGGTAATAATAAATCGCCAGGATCGCCAGCAGCATCAGCACCGAGCCAGCCAGCGTGTACAGGAAAAATTTGATCGCAGCGTACAACCGCCTCTCGCTGCCCCACACCCCGATCAGGAAATACATCGGCACCAGCATCACTTCCCAGAAGACGTAAAACAGCACGAAATCCAGCGACATGAAAACGCCCAGCATGCCGGTCTGCAGCAGCAACAGCAGAATGTAATATTCCTTTTCGCGCTTGTGGATCGCCGACCACGAAGACAAAATCGCAATCGCGCCCAGCACGGTCGTCAGCATCACCATCAGGAAGCTCAGGCCATCAATTCCCAGTGTGAAGTGCGCGCCGATCGAAGGAATCCAACTCGCATTTTCCACGAATTGAAATTGCGGCGCTCCCGGCCCGGATTGAAAGCGCCAAATCAGCGGCAGCGAAACCAACAAGCCGAGGAACCCGAACAGATTTCCCATCCACCGGTGCAGGTCGGCCCGCTCGCGCGGAATAAAAAGCATCAGTATCGCGCCAATCAGTGGCGTGAACAGGATCGTGCTTAAAATGTGGCTATCGGAAAAGAGCATCCGTTCCCTCGCGTTCTTCTACTACGGCAATTTGCAGACCGTGCCCACCCAGATGGAAACTCAGTGCACCGCGTGATTGGCCAGATAAAAGTAATATCCCAGAATCCCGATCAATCCGATCACGATGAACAGCATGTAACTCTGCACCAACCCGTCCTGAATTAAGCGCACCGGAAAGCTAAGCACCCACACGATCCGCGCGCCCAGCTTCACCGAGCCGTCCACGATCCACGTGTCCCACCACATCGAAGCGCGCGAAACGAACCGCGTCAGCCATCCCGCGCCGTCCACGCCGACGCCATTGATCACGTTCGTATCGAACCAACCCAGCGCCAACCCCAAATCCTTCGCGCGATTCACGAACAGCGCGTCGTACAGCTCGTCCACATAATATTTGTGGTACACCAGCTCGTAGAATCCGTTCAGGCTCTTCGCGATTTTCGCCGGCAATTCCGTGCGCTTGATGTACAGATACCAGGCGAACAAAATTCCCAGCACTACGAGCCCTTCCGACAGCAGCATCAAATTAATCTCGCCGATGCGCGAACTCGGCCCCTTCAGCGGCTCTATGCGCGCGTCATGCGCCGCGCCCACGACTGGCTCCAGAAAATGCACGAAGTGACTGTTGCCACCAAGAATTTCCGGCCAGCTGACCAACCCGCCCACAATCGAAAGTCCCGCCAGAATCACCAGCGGAACAAGCATGGCTTTCGGCGATTCATGAATGTGGTGCTCCACCTCGTGGTCCACGCGCGACGTTCCGTGGAACGTCATGAAAATCAGCCGAAACATATAAAATGCCGTCATGCCCGCGGTGAAATATCCGATGGCCCAGAGCAGTACATCTTTTTCGTACGCTTTGCCCAGAATCAAATCCTTGCTCACGAATCCGGCAAACGGAAAAATCCCCGCGATCGCGAGCGTCGCGATCAGCATCGTCCAATACGTCACCGGGATGCGCTTCGACAGGGCCCCCATCTTGCGCATGTCCTGCTCGCCCGAAAGCGCGTGAATCACGCTGCCCGCCGCAAGGAATAGCAGCCCTTTGAAAAATGCGTGCGTCATCAAGTGAAAAATTCCCGCGGTGAACGCGCCCACGCCGCAGGCCAGGAACATGTAGCCGAGTTGTGAAACCGTCGAATACGCCAGAACTTTCTTGATGTCGTTCTGCACCACGCCAATCGTAGCCGCGAACAGTGCCGTGATAGCCCCCACCAGAGCGACCACACCCATGGCCTTCGGTGCGAGTTGGTAAATCGCGTTCGTGCGCGTCACCATGTACACGCCCGCCGTCACCATCGTCGCCGCATGAATCAACGCGCTCACGGGCGTCGGCCCTTCCATCGCGTCCGGCAGCCACACATACAGCGGAATCTGCGCCGATTTTCCGGCCGCGCCAACAAAAAGCAGCAGCGCAATTGCCGTCAACCACGGATCGCCGTTCTGAAAATGTCCTGCTCGCAGCGCCGGACCGATATCGCTGAAGCGCACCGTCCCCAGCACCGCCGAACACAGGAAAATCCCCAGCAAAAACCCCGCATCGCCCACGCGATTGACGATAAACGCTTTTTTTCCCGCGTCCGATGCCGACTTGCGATGGAAATAAAATCCGATCAGCAAATAACTGCAAGTCCCGACGCCTTCCCAACCCACGAACATCATCAGGAAATTATTCGCCAGCACTAGAATCAGCATCGCGAACATAAAAAGGTTCAAATAGCCGAAGAACCGGTAATAGCCGCCCTCGTGCGCCATGTACCCAGTCGAGTACACGTGAATCAGGAATCCCACGCCGGTGACCACTAGGATCATCACCGCCGAAAGCGGATCAATCTGAAATTCCCAGGACGCCACGAAATTTGCCAGCCGCCCATCGAACATGTGATACGGCACAGCGGGCACCCACTCAAAAAGCAATTTCGTGAAGAATCGCTCGCCTTGCGGCATTGCGACCAGCTGAAAAAATGCGCCGACCGAAAAAATGAATGAAACGAACACGCTCCCCGCGCACAAATAGCTCACGATGTTGTTCGCCAGCTTCCGCCCATAGAACAGCATCACCGCCGCCGTAAGCAACGGAAACAGCGGGATCAGCCAGATATGCTCCAGAAAGTACGGCGCGTTCATCGGGAAGCCTTCACCATTTCATGATGTCCATTTCATCCGCCAGCACGGTCTCGCGATTGTGGAAAAACGCCAAAATGATGCCCAATCCCACCGCAGCTTCCGCGGCCGCATCGGTAATAATAAAGATCGCGAACACCTGGCCGTCCACCGTTCCCCACAAGCGCGAAAAAACCATCAGATTAATGTTCACCGCATTCAAAATCAGCTCGATGGACATCAGCATGATGATTACGTTGCGCCGCGTCAGCACGCCGATCACACCGATGGTGAAAAGCGCGAGACTCAGAAACAAATAGTAGTCCACCGGAATCATTCCACTCTCCGCTTGGCCATCACCACCGCGCCAATCATCGCCACCAGCAGCAGAATCGAAGCAATCTCAAACGGCAGCATATAATGGCTGAACAGCGCGTCCGCAACCGCTTCAGTATTTTTCGGTGAAATCTCCGTGGCAATCGCCGGCAAACGCAGCACTCCTGGCTTCCGCACCGTCCATACCGCGAACAAAAATTGCGCGGCCAGCACCAGCGCCAGCGCTCCCGCCACAAACCATTGCCGGTTGAATTGCACCTGGCGCATCGAAACGTCCAGATTCACCAGCATAATCACGAACACAAACAGCACCATGATTCCGCCGACGTACAAGATGATCTGCACGATGAAAAGAAACTCCGCCTGCAGCAAAAGAAAAATTCCAGCCGTGGATAGAAGCGTGGTGATCAGAAATACCGCGCCGTGTACGATATTCCGCCGCGTCACCATCAAAATCGCGGAAGCGACGGCCAACGCCGCGAAAAATATAAATAGCGCCTGATTCAGCGTCTGCATCTATCTACTCACCGTCCGCCATCTGTGCCTCAGAAACCGGCACATCGTCCTTCGCCAGCAACATCGCCACGCCTAGCGTCGCGAGCGTCGTAGGAATCAACGATACAATCGGTCCCCAAGCAAATTGTTGTCGCAGCACAATCGCCACACCCACGCCGATCACATTCACCAGCGCCAAAGGAATCAAAAATCGCCAGCCCAGCCGCATCAACTGGTCAAACCGGTAGCGCGGAAACGTAAACCGGATCCACAAAAACGCGTAAATGTATGCGAACACTTTCGCCATGAACCAAAACGCCCCATGAATTCCCTGCATCACCGCCGGAGGTGCCAGCAGAGCGCCCGCCAACACTCCAGCCACACCGAGGCACAGCACCGCAACCAGCACCATCACGATTTTCTGAATTTTCACCGGCTGCTTCGGCGCAAGCTTCAGCGAATACAACGCCACGCCCAAAGTCAGCAGCGCAGGAAGCGCATCCAGCCATTCGATGCCCGTCCCCGGAATATGCTCGTGGTAACGCGCCCCTGGCCGCAGCCACCCGCCCAGAAATAGAGTCGTCGCGATCCCCGCCACAATAACCATGTTCGCGTATTCCGCCAGAAAATAAAGCGACCAGCGAAATCCGCTGTACTCCGTCATGTATCCGGCCACCAGTTCCGATTCCGCTTCCGGCAAATCAAATGGCGCGCGATTCGTTTCCGCGATCGATCCCACCAGATAAATGAAAAATCCGAATGGCACGGAGAATCCGAACCACACTCCCTGATCCGACTGCGCCTGCACGATATCCTTCATCGAAAGCGAGCCAGCCAGCAGCAGCACCGAAATCAGCCCCAGCCCCGCCGCGGTTTCGTAGCTCACCAACTGCGCCGCGCTGCGCAAAGCCCCCAGCAGCGAATAATGGCTGTTCGAAGCCCACCCACCCAGCACGATGCCGTAAATTCCGAGCGAGCTGATCGCCAGAATAAAAAGCAATCCAATATTCAAATCTGCGATCTGAAACGCCGGTCCGATCGCCAGCGCCGAATACGCCAGCAGCGCCATCGTTACGCTCACCAGCGGCGCAAACCAGAACATCAGCCGGTCCGCCTTGTCCGGAATGATGTCTTCTTTCAACAGCAATTTCACGGCGTCCGCAATCGGTTGCAGCAATCCGTGGGGCCCAACACGCATCGGGCCGAGCCGCGCCTGCATGTCCGCCATTACTTTTCTTTCCATCAACACGATGTAGCCGGCCAGCAGCGGCAACACCGCCACGATCACCACCGCATACAGCACCGGCAGCACGAACGGCATGATCGAAGGTGGAATCAGATGCCCCATTATCTAGCGGTCTACTTCCCCCAGGACAATATCAATCGTCCCGATGATCGCCACCACGTCCGCGATCAACGAGCCTTTCGCCATTTTGTCGAACGCCTGCAAATTAATAAATGACGGCGGCCGCACGCGCACGCGATACGGCTGCGTCGTCCCGTCGCTGACGATGTAGTATCCGAGCTCGCCTTTGGGCGCCTCGATCGAGTGATACACCTCACCCGGCGGAGGTTTCAGCACTTTGCCGATGCGTGCCATGATCGGCCCGGTAGGAATATTTTCCACCGCCTGCAGGCAGATGCGCCGCGACTGCCGCATTTCTTCCATGCGCACCACATACCGGTCGTAAGTGTCGCCTGTCTCGCGCGTGGGAATATCGAATTCGTATTGGTCATAAGCCGCGTACGGCTGCGCTTTGCGCAAATCCCATTTCACGCCGCTCGCGCGCAATACCGGCCCAGTCACGCCCAAAGCAATCGCGTCCGCCGCATTCAAAATTCCCACGCCCTTGGTGCGCCCGACCCAGATGCGATTTTCGGTCAGCAGCGTTTCATACTCGTCAATCTTGTGTGCAAAATCGTTGCAGAAACGCTTCGTGTCCTCTTCGAAACCGTCATACGTCTCGTACTGCAATCCGCCGATGCGAAAGGCATGAGTCGTAAGCCGCGCGCCGCAATACTTCTCGAAAATCTTCAGGATCTCTTCGCGCTCGCGAAAACAGTAAAACACCGGCGTCAGCGCGCCGATATCCAGGGCATGCGTGCCAAGCCATAGCAGGTGGCTCGCTATCCGCTGTAGCTCGGTCAGAATCGTGCGCACCACGCGCGCGCGCGGCGGCGCCTCAGTCCCCAACAATTTTTCCACGGCCTCGCAGTAGCCCAGTCCGTTCGAAACCGCCGCCACGTAATCCATGCGGTCCACGTACGGCGCAAATTGCTGGTAGCTGCGATGCTCGGCGATTTTTTCCACACCGCGATGCAGGTAGCCGATGATGCATTCCGACCCCGCCACGCGCTCGCCATCCAGTTTCAATTTCACGCGCAGCACGCCATGCGTCGAAGGATGCTGCGGCCCCATGTTCAAAATGATTTCGTCTGCGCCCAGCACCGTGCTGTTGACGCTGTCCATCCCCGAAATCGTTTTCGTGATGCGCTCGTCGCTCATTCGCCTGTGGCCGTCTCGCGGCGCTATTGCCCGCTCTCGATTCCCAGATTTTCCCGAACCCAGTCGGTGTCCTGCTTCAAAATGTCGTAATCCTTACGCAATGGATGGCCCTGCCACTCGTCCGGCAGCAAAATGCGTTTCAAATCGGGGTGGCCGTCGAACACAATCCCGAACATGTCGTAGCATTCGCGCTCCATCCAATTCGCTGAAGCCCAGATTTCGCAAACGCTCGGCGCCGGCTCCGTTTCCCCCGCGTGCGCCTTCAATCGCAGCCGCTCGTTCTTCGCGAAAGAATAAAGATTCAGCACGACGTCAAATCTTTTTTCGCGTTTCGGCCAGTCCACGGCAGTCAAATCCGTGAGCATGTCGAATTTTTCTTCGTCGCGGCAATAATGCGAAATTTCCCGCAGTTTTTCGACTGCAATCAGCACGATAGCCTGCTTCCGGTCGAGCGATGCTTCGCGAATCGCAGCGCCGAAGCGCGCCTTCAGCCGTTGCACCAATTCGTTATCCAACGGAACAGGCTTTGGCGGCGCTTCTTTCGGTGGAGCCGGAGGAGCAGCAGGTTTCGGCGGCGCGGCAGCCGGCGTTCCCGGTGTAGTCGCAACAGCTGGAGGCTTTGCCGCGGGCGGTGCGGCAGGGGGCTTCGCAGCCGGAGTTGCGGGGAACGACGGTTTAGCCGCAGCTGGCTCGGAAGGTGCCGGCGGGATCGACGGTTTCGCTGCAGCAGGCTCAACTGGCGCAGCAGAAGCCGCTGGTTTTTCGGGCTTGGAAGGAATAGAAGGCTTTTCCGCCGAGCCTTCCGGCGGTTTTGCGGCTGGACCTTTTTCCGAGGGGTCGTTGACCATCGGTTCGATCGGCTGCCCTCACCCGGTACGCGCAACGTCCCGCGTCCCGCAATCGGCTCGCAGCCCGCCTTTTTAACACACTCCAAAAAACAACGTCAATTCCACTCGCTCGCAACTTCCGCAGACGCGGGTTCCGGTTTGCGGGACGCGCCCTGACTTACCTCGCTCGCGCGATCACACCCAGTCCAGCGCGCCCTTGCGATACAACCACACATACCCGATGATCAAAATCCCCAGAAACACTAACATCGTCACCAGACCATACACGCCCAGCTGCCCGTACTTGATCGCCCACGGAAACAGGAAAATCGTCTCCACATCGAAAATCACAAACAGAATCGCCACCATATAAAACCGCACCGAATACCGCCCGCGCGCATTCCCTTCCGGCGGCACGCCACATTCGTACGGCTCCAGTTTCGCGCCATTCGGCTTCATGTCTGGACGAATAAACTTGAAAACGATTAGCGTAACGGCGGGGAAAGCCGCGGCAAGAAGCGCGTAAATCAATATCGGAATGTATTGGCTCGGCATCGCCGGATCAACGTTGACCCACGAACAGCGCATCCTAGCACAGCGGTGAAGCCTCGGCCAGCGTCATCCGACATAAAACTTTCGCTCCATCGAACTCGCGAAGCGCCTAGATTTTGCAGTTGAATATGTAGCGGCCGCTCCGTCCCGCGTCTTTCGGGACGGAGCGGGCACGTCAACGTCCAGCCGGTCAGTGCCTCGGTTAGGTTTTTTGGTTTTGTACTAATGACGCGCGCCGTGCAGCACATCCACGGCATGAGGCAGCAGCGAAGCGATAGCGTCCAACGATTCCACAGCGCCCCGCGGACTCCCCGGCAGATTCACAATCATCGTAGTCCCGCGAATTCCCGCGGCTCCGCGCGACAAAATCGCGCGCGGCGTTTTCTTCAAGCCCTCTATGCGCATCTGCTCCGCGAATCCTGGAATCAAACGCTCCGCCACGGAAATCGTAGCTTCAGGTGTGACGTCGCGCGGGCCCACGCCAGTGCCGCCGGTCGTAAGAATCAAATCCACCACTTTCGCATCGGCTGTCTTCCGCAAAAGTTCAGCAATGCTTTCGCGCTCATCCGGCAACACCGCCGCCGACACAATTTCCCAGCCCAGTTCCCTGCACCGGCCCGCAACAGCCGGCCCGGAAGCATCTTCGTGCTTCCCGCCCGCTACTGAATCACTCACTGTAAGTATGGAAACCCGCATGGAGTGGCATCCCGACGATTCCGGGACTATCCTTCGGTGACCTGCGCGTCTTCGCTTTCGCCGTCGCGCTGACCTTCATCCACCAGCCGCAGCGCTTCCATCAACAAGCCCGTAGTAGTGCGTGAAATGATGTCGCGCGTAGGCGCGCGATTAAAATCGATTTCGAATTCGCCCTCGGGCCAGCGCACGGCTTCGAACACCGCCGCTTCGCCCTCCAGTGCTCCCAGGCGCGCGTCTTTGCACTGCCCCGACGCAAAATACAGGTCGCCGCTTTCTTCTCCGCGACGAATCGTCAACTGGCAGGATTTCTGCCCCATCTCCAACGACTGCATCAAATCCATGATGGACATCTCTTCCAGGCGTCCCTGCACCACTCCCGGACGCACCTGGCGATTCTGCAACTTCTCCAGCTGCAGCCGGTCCACCACTTTTTTCGCGCGCCGCACCAAATCTTTCAAGAAAAACGGCTTGGGAATAAATTCCTCGACGCCTTCCACGATCGGCCGCAATTTTTCTTCGATGTCGCTGCGGCTAGCCAGAAAAATAAACGGAATCGCCTTCGTCTGTTGCCGCCCGCGCAATTTTTCGTAGAGCTGGCGCCCATCGAGCCCCGGCATGCGGTAGTCGCATACCACCAGATCCGGCGGATCATCCACGATTTTCAGCAGCGCATCGGCGCCATCCGCAGCCGCGCGCGCGTCGCAATGCGGCAGCAAGCCCTTCATCAACAGGTCGAGGATCAGAGCGTTATCATCGACGACCAGGACTTTGACATCCTTCATCGGCGTCATCGCTTCACACGCTTCCCAGGACGCACGTACATGCCGCTTCGCCCGCCCGCCTTCTTCACCACGTAGACCTCGGTGATTTCCATCCCGCGTTCCAGCGCCTTGCACATATCGTAAATCGTCAGCGCCGCAACCGACACCGCGACCAGAGCTTCCATCTCGACGCCGGTCGGGCCGGTAGCCGTCGTCTGGGACGTGAGCTCAATTCCATTCTGGCATAGCTTGGCGCTCACATCTACGTGCGTCAAAGCGAGGGGATGACAAAGTGGAATCAGCTCCGCCGTGCGCTTGGCAGCGCCAATTCCGGCGATTCGTGCGATCTCGAGCGGATTGCCCTTGGGCGATTTCAAACGCCGCACACTACTGATCGTAGCTCGCTCCATGCGAATAAACGCGTGCGCCGCAGCGGTGCGCGATGTGGCTGCCTTCGCGGTGACGTCCACCATGCGCACGCGCCCCTTTTCATCGTAGTGCGAAAGTTTCGCCATAATATTTGGTGCGCCGGCATTTCGGTTGAACTTGCGTTCGAATCTGTAGGGGCGGGTCTAACACCCGCCGCTACGGTCCCGCAGCAGCTCGCGGCGTTATTGGATGATGTATCCGAAACTCAGAATAATCCTCTCCGCATCAATACATCCGCCATCTCCCCCGCCGCGTACACCAGCTTCGCCTCATGCACCACCAAAAAACAATTTCCCTTAACTACGGACCCGATGTCGCCTGAACCTTCCCAGTGAATCGCTTCCACGACCGGCTCGCCTTCCGGCCAGCTCACACGCGCCGGCAGAAAATGCGCCAGCGGCGGCTTCTCATTCAAAGGATGCGCAAGCTTCGCCTTCAACAGCGCCAGGGCATCGGGCTTGCGTCCGCTCAGCAACTCGATCGCCGGAACCACGAACAATTCGAACGTCACCATCGTCGAAACCGGATTTCCCGGCAACCCGAATACCGGCTTATCGTGGCAACAACCGAACACCGCAGGCTTGCCAGGACGAATCGCCACCGCATCGAAATAAAATTCCGCGCCCATTTCGCGCAGCACCTGCTCCACCAAATCGTACTTCCCTACCGACACGCCGCCCGTGAGCGCCACAATGTCCGCTTCCAGCGCCTGCTCGATGTGCGCGCGCAATTCCACCAGATTATCCGGCGCGGCCCCGAGCATGACGGGTTCGCCACCCGCCAGCGCCACCTGCGCCGCCAGCGACACGTTGTTGCTATTGCGAATCTGATATTTCGTCGGCGACTGGTCCGGCGCAACCAGTTCGTCGCCCGTCGAAAGAATCGCGACGCGCGGCTTCTTCGCCACCACCAGCCGCGAGCGCCCCACCTGCGCCGCGATCGCCAGCTCGGCATAGCTCAGCCGTCTGCCGCGCGCGATCACGCTCTCTCCCACGCGCGTTTCCTGCCCTTCGAGCACGAAATGCGCGCCTTCGCGCGCCGCTTCGGCCAGCACCACGTACTCGCCCTCGATCCGCGCATGCTCGTTCATCACAATCGAATTCGCGCCTCGTGGCAAGGGAGCGCCCGTCATGATCTGCACGCACGTCCCCGGCTCCACGATGCCACCAAAGGGGACTCCCGCGCGGCTTTCGCCAATCAGCCGCAGCTTTGCGCCCGGTTGCGCCGCATTTGCAGCCCGCAACGCAAACCCGTCGCGGGTCGAGCGATCAAACGGCGGATAATTCCGATCGGCGCGCACGTCTTCCGCTGCGATACGCCCCAGCACACGCGAAGGATCTTCCGCGAATTCGATGGTTTCGGTGGGCGGGGGAGGCGCACAACGCCGCGCGCAGATCACTTCAATTACTTTTGCACGAGCTGCTTCGTAGGAAAGCATGGCGCCTTAGAGCCAGGACGCGAGTTTCGATCCGCGCGGCACAATCGTCGCATCGCGTTCCGGCCCGGTGGATATCATTCCGATTTCTACTTGCAGTTGATCGGCAATAAAAGTCAGATAATTGCGCGCCGCTTCCGGCAATTCCTTCACGCTGCAAATTCCCGGAGTCGGCTTTTGCCATCCCGGCAGTGTCACGTACACAGGCTCGACCTGCATCAGCGTCTCGACGTCCGCCGGCATATGTTCCAGCGTCTTGCCATTATATTTGTAGCCGGTACAAACTTTGATCTCCGGCTGCGTGTCATACACGTCCATCTTGGTCACGACCAGCGAGTCAATCCCGCTCAGCATTTTCGCGAACTTCAGCACCACCAGATCCAGCCAGCCGCAGCGCCGCGGCCTGCCCGTCACCGCGCCAAATTCCTTGCCGCGCTCGCGCAACGCCCGCGCGTCCAGGTCCGGCATTTCCGTGGGAAATGGTCCGCTGCCCACGCGCGTGGTGTAAGCCTTGGAGACGCCGACCACTCCGCCAATTCGCGTCGGCGCCACGCCCAGCCCCGTCGCCACGCCGCCCGATGTAGCATTCGACGACGTCACATAAGGATAAGTCCCGTGATCAATATCGAGCATCGTCCCCTGCGCGCCTTCGAACAGCACCGATTCGCCGTTGTCCAGCGCGCGATTCAGCAGCACGCCCGTGTCCGTCACCAGGCCGTGAATGTGCGCGGCGAGCTCCATATATTGATCGTAGATTCCCGCGGTTTCCAGAGGGTGCCCGTAGGTCGCGCGGCTGATCGCATTTTTTTCCGCGATCACGCGCTCCAGTTTTTCCTTGAAGCCGGCTGGATCGAACAAATCGCATACGCGAATCCCGCGCCGCGCCATTTTGTCTTCATACGCAGGACCAATGCCCCGCGAAGTGGTCCCAATGGCCGCCGCGCCGCGCGCCGATTCCGCGGCCTTATCCATTTCGCGATGATAAGGAAAAATCAGATGCGCGCGATCGCTCAGAAACAGCCGCCCGCGCACTTCAATCCCCGACCGTTTCAGATTTTCCAGCTCCGCGACAAGCGCCGCCGGATCCACGACGGTTCCCGCGCCGATCACCGCCTTCTTTTCCGGCCGCAGAATACCGCTGGGAATCAATTGCAGAATGTATTTGTGACCATTGAATATGACGGTGTGACCGGCATTGTGTCCGCCCGCGTAGCGCGCCGTATAGTCGAACGACTGCGCCAGGTAATCAACCACCTTACCCTTGCCCTCGTCGCCCCACTGCGCGCCGACCACGCAAATCGCTTTCGCTCGCGCCTTCTCAGTCACCTTCGCCGCTCCACCCTTCGTCAGGCCGCACCTTGCCCCGGCAGTTGACACCAGAAGCACTACAGGCGGGCTAACGCAAAAACAAGTACGAACAATTCTAGCCTCCGCCTGCCCCCGAAGCAAGCGTAAGGGCAAACGCGTAGAGGGTCAGTGATTGCATAACGTCGGCTCCTTAGACCCCAGTAGACTGTGGTTGTTGACGACCAAAGGTTCGGGAGAAAGGAGCCGACGTTGTTATGCAATCACTGACACATTACCGGCATGAGCCAGAAGCGGACGAGCTAACCAACCGATTTGTAACGGAAGCAATCACGCGCATGGTCGTTGACCATGCCGACGGCCTGCATGAAGGCGTAGCAAATGGTGGTCCCGACGAAGCGGAAGCCGCGGGCCTTCAAATCCTTGCTCAGCGCATCCGATTCCGCTGAGCGCGCCGGAATCTTTCGCGAAGTCTTCCAATCGTTTTTCTTTGGCCGTCCACCAACGAATTGCCACACGTAACGGTCAAACGATCCAAACTCCCGCTGCACCGCAAGAAACGCCGCCGCGTTGGAAATCGTCGCTGCAATCTTCAAACGATTGCGCACAATCCCGGCATCGCCCAAAAGCGCGCGCATCTTACGCTTATCGTAACGCGCAATCTTCTCGGCATCGAATCCGTAGAACGCGCGCCGGTAATTCTCGCGCTTGTTGAGGATCGTCTCCCAGCTCAACCCCGCCTGCGCGCCTTCCAATATCAAAAACTCGAAGAGCACTCGGTCGTCATGCACCGGCTTCCCCCACTCCCGGTCGTGGTATTCCACCATCAGCGGCTTCTGCGCCCAATGGCAGCGCCCCTGCTCTTTTTTCGCTTTCACGCTCATAGGAGATGTTGCGGCAGGATATTACGCTCAGCAGTTTCTGAATCCGTACGCGACGCGCGCTGAGCTGACGGCGTCGCAGACGCCGCGGCAGCGGTAAGACACCGCCGACACAAGCAATCCGCGTACCGCGCACGCAGTTCACTCAGAACTTCCCGAGCGACACGCAGTTCCTCGCACCAGCAACCCGCAGCTGGCGCGCCACACGCAAACTCAACGCCGCAAGCCGCGCACTTCTTCGAAGTCGGCGCAGTACCCAGCATCGTCAGCTCTGGCTCGCCGCCGCTCATGGTCACCTGGCTTGAAGTGAAATCGCGCCCAAGACCTACGAAATGTGGCGCTGGATGACTTTCTCAATCGACTCTTTCGGCTGAGCCCCGACGAGCTGGTCCGCCACCTGCCCGCCCTTGAAAATCAGCAACGTGGGAATCCCCCGAATATTGAATTTGCCCGCCGCGTTGATATTCTCATCCACGTTGAGCTTGACCACTTTCAGCTTGCCGGCATGCTCTTTCGCCAATTCTTCCACCGTCGGCGTCAACATGTGGCACGGGCGGCACCAATCCGCCCAGAAATCCACCATCACCGGCTGGGTCTTGCTGGCCTCGACCACGTCTGCTTCGAAATTCGCGTCGTTCACCGCTTGAATGTTATCTGACATGTTGTCCCTTATCGCCCCTTGTAGCGCCGCACTACGCCTCCCAAAAACCTCCAGGAAACGTTTCCAGCGCTATCCTTTAGATGTCCCAGCGACCCGCGGGATTCTTGACCTCTTCGCTGCTTCATACAGTGTGACATAAGCCGCCGCCGAAGCCTTCCACGAAAAATCCTTAGCCATGCCGTTCTTCTGCAACGCCTGCCAAGCCTTCGGATCACGCTGCAATTTCAAAGCCGTCCGCAGCGAGTCTAGCAGCGCCCGCCCGTCATACGCGTCGAACTTAAACCCAGTCCCATGATGCGTTTTGGGGTCATAGTTCTGCACCGTGTCATCGAGGCCGCCCGTTGCCCTCACGATTGGCACCGTACCATAGCGCAAGCTGTATATCTGGTTCAAGCCGCACGGCTCGTACCGCGAAGGCATCAGGAACATGTCCGCCCCGGCCTCAATCTTATGCGCCAGCGGGTTGTCGTAACCGATCTTCACGCCCACGCGCCCCGGATATTTCTCGGCCATATCTTTGAACAGCTTTTCATATTCCGGCTGGCCCGTGCCCAGCACCACCAGCGTCAGATTTTCCTTCATCAGGTCAGCTGCAGTCCGCGCGATCAAGTCGAACCCTTTCTGATCCGCAAAGCGCGAGACGATTCCCACCACCGGCCGTTCCAAACATTCCGGTTTGTCCGCAGGCAGCTTGAACTGCTGTAGCAAGTCTTTCTTGTCCGCCTTCTTCGCTTCCAGATTGTGCACGGAGTAATTCTGCGGGATAAAGGTGTCCACCTCCGGACTCCACACCGAATAATCCACGCCGTTCAGAATCCCGATCAACCGGTCCGCGCGCCCGCGGATTACCCCTTCGAGGCCATTGCCAAATTCCGGCGTCTGAATTTCCTGCGCGTAGCGGCGGCTCACCGTCGTCAGGTAATCCGCGTAGAGCAGCCCGCCCTTAAGAAAGTTTACTTTGCCGTAAAATTCCAGCCGGTCCATCGTGAAAAAAGCGTCCGGCAGGCCGAGCGTGCGCATCACCGCCTGCGGAAAAATTCCCTGGTAGCCGATATTGTGAATCGTGAACACCACCGGCAATCCGCGCACTACCGGATCCTCGGCGTGCTGCGTGCGCAGCAGGACCGGAACCAGCGCGGTCTGCCAGTCGTGACAATGAATCACGTCCGGCAACCACACGCGCTTCATGAACTCGATCGCCACGCGCGAAAATTCCGTGAAGCGCTCGGCGTTGTCCGGATAATCCGCGCCCTTCTCACCGTACAGCTGCTCGCGGTCGAAAAATCCGCGGTCATCCACGAAGAAAAACCGCACGCCCGCGACCGCCACGCCTTCGCCAATCGCAGGGAAGCGCAGCCTATCGCCCAGCGTGATCGTCACGCTGGAGACCAGGATTGACGTGATTTTATTCCCGCGGTAGCGCGGCAGCAGCACCGCCACTTCGTGCCCCATCTCGGCCAGCGCCTTGGGCAACGCGCCCACCACGTCCGCCAAGCCGCCGGTCTTCGAGTAAGGCAAACCTTCCGACGCGATGAACAGAATTTTCATAAGCAGTCAGCAGAAACGCAAACGGTATCGGAACGCTGCAGCTTCGTCAAGCGTGGCGTAGCATAGGCGATCTCGTCTGTGCCCGTGCTTTCGTAGCTCCGGCGTCTCGCCGGCCCTTAGCAGTTGACTATGTAGCGGCCACTTCGTCCCGCGCTTTTCGAGACGAAGCGGGCATCTTACTTTTAGTTTTAATCAGCCGTGACCGGTCACACTGTCGCAAAGCCACGGGAGCCCGTCATCGACTTCGCGCCGCTTCCCATTTGTTCGCACGCACCCCGCATTGCTACACTCGCACCACACAATGTCACGCCAACGTCTAGGCCAGCATTTCCTCCACGATCTCGGATGGCGCAAACGCATCCTGGCCACCCTGCCCCTCGCCGCCAACCAAACCTGGATCGAAATCGGCCCCGGTCACGGCGAAATGACGCAACTGCTCGTAGGCGAAGGCCGCCGCGTCATCGCGATCGAAACCGACCAGAGACTAGCCGAAGGCCTAGGAGCCGCCCGCGACACCGATCCAGCAAAATGGCTCGGTCTGGAAGTCGTCACTGCCGATGTGCTGGCTACCAACATCGGCGATCTAGCGGCCGGAACAATTCATGTGTACGGAAACCTCCCGTACTACATCACCTCGCCCATCCTGCATCATCTTTTCCGCTGGGCCGCGCGGATCACGTCCATCCACATCGTGATCCAATTAGAAGTGGCCGAACGCATCGCTGCGCATCCGAACGTGCGCGACTACGGCTACCTTTCCGTGCTCTGCCAGTTCTATGCCCAACCGAAAATCGCGCTGCGCATTCCCCCTGGCGCATTTCGCCCGCCGCCAAAAGTAAAATCCGCGCTCGTGGGCATGACTCTGCCGGGCGCGCAGGCAAAGCTCAACATCACGGGAGAATCGCAAGAAAAGCGTTTCCTGGAATTCGTGCAGACCTGCTTCGGCCAAAAACGCAAAACCCTGCGCAACAACCTGCTACCCATCGCGACCGACAAAAAAATCCACGAAGCGTTGGCAGCAACCGCGCTTCGCCCCGACGCCCGCGCCGAACAACTAACCCTCGCCCAATTCGCCGCGCTCTTCGCCCATCTCGGGTAGCCACACAATTCGCGGCGCCGTAGTCACAATGGAACGACCGGCTCCGCTTCGCAGACGTGGGTTATGCTGCGAATCGGAAGACAAGCAGTACAGAGCCACAAGCGAGTCGGAGTAGGAA
>Ga0209006_10000298_pt1 | contig 50135 bp, 44 predicted proteins | sample JacPin_JW_Ref_O2_FD_188567 | JGI IMG/M metagenome (GOLD analysis project Ga0209006, IMG submission 188567) | Forest soil microbial communities from Algoma, Ontario, Canada - Jack Pine, Ontario site 1_JW_Ref_O2 (SPAdes) (version 2) | ecosystem: Environmental > Terrestrial > Soil > Boreal...
CCGCCTCATCCGCTGCGTCACGCCCGACAGGGAGGCCTGGCGCTATGGCTATGATCCGTTCGGGCGGCGGGTGTGGAAGGTCAAGGAGTTCACCGAGGCCGAGGCGCGGAGCTATGTCGGCAAGTTCCCCAAGCTGATCGACGCGGCGCGCCTGCCGGATCGCGGCGCGACGCTGGCCGAGCACAAGCGCTCGCGTCTCGATGAGGCCAAGCGCGCGGAAGGCGATGCGCCGCCGATCGTCGGCGTGCACTTCCTGTGGGATGGCGACGTGCTGGCCGAGGAAACGCCGCTGCGGCTCGACGGCGCCGTGGACTGGGACAGGGCGACGCGCTGGCACTACGAGCCCGGCACGTTCCGCCCGCTCGCCAAGGAGACGCCGGAGGGCGAACTCCTCCACATCGTCACCGACCATCTCGGCACGCCCAGGGAGATGGTCCCACCCCAAGCGCGGCGCGCATCAGCGTCGTCTTGTCCGCGCTTTGGCGCCCAGCATGCCGATGAACTCGCCATCCTCGATCACAAAACCCACAGTGGCCGGAATCATCCGGCCGCCGTGCCTGATCGAAACGCACCCGAAGGCGAGTGCGCTCACGAAGCGGCGCCGGAAAGAGCCTTGTCGAGCGCGTCGAGCTGATCCGTCATCCACTTCTGATAGGTGGAGTCCGCCGGCTCGGTCTCGGAAACGCCGACGACCGGTATTTTCTGGTCCTTGGCGATGTCGACCAGTCGCTTCACGGCGGGCTCGCTCGCCTGCGCGTTATAGAGCATGACCTTCACTTTATGGCCTTTGAGATCGTTCTCAAAGGCGGCGACGTCGGAGGCGCTCGGCTCGGTGTTGTTCATCACGGCGAGGGCGAACTTCTCATTGTGGACTTTCAGCCCCAAAAGCTCCGCCATATAGCCGAACACGGGTTCCGAAGCGGTGACCGGTTGGCCCGCATATTTCTTGCGCATGTCGGCGATCTTCGCCTCCAGCGGCTCAAGCGAGGCGGCAAAGGCGGCCGCGCCCCTCTGGTAATCGGCGCGATGGGCCGGATCGACAATGGCGAGATCGACGCCGAGGGCGTTGCCGACCGCCTTCATCGTCGCAGGATTGTACCACAGGTGCGGATTGTCGCCCGTCTTCTTATGCGCCAGGGTCGCGACCAGTATTTCACGTCGGCCCACCGCTTTGTTGGCGCTCAGCAGCTTTTCCATCCAAGGATCGTAGTCGATGCCGCTGACGATGACGACCTTGGCGTCAGCAAGCGCCTTGGCGGTCGAAGCGCTGGCCTCGAACAGATGCGGATCGTCATCCGGATTGGACAATATGCTCGTCACCGCGACATTGCCGCCGCCGACCTGGGTCGCGACGTCGCCGTAGAAATTTTCTGCGGCGACGACCTTGACTGGATCTGCGAAGGCCGGCCGCGCAATCATCGCCACCGCCAGAGCGGCGCCAGCCAGGAGGATAGATTTCGTCATGATTGAAGCTCCGTCTGACAATTGTCTCGGCAGGGTTTCGCCGATACGCGAAAAGTGTTATGTTATATCAGTTCATTTGGCAAGCGCGTGACGAAGCGGAACGATTGTGGCTGGACGAATGGCGTCTGGACGATTTGGTCACAAATCGCCGCATGCGCCAGATCGTTCGAATTTGCAGGGCGTTCTAAAATATGAACAGAGCTATTATAACGTCCTTGCCAGGCAAAAAACGTTTCCCACCGTGGACGTTCAGCTCTCCCCATTCTCCCGCGACAGCAGCCTGCATTTCATTCCCGATCAGGTCCGCGGTCTCGAGTTCAACGGCGTTTCGTCGAACGTCTTCGCAAGCTGCGTGGGGCTCGACTCAGCCACCTCTTAGGGGCTGCCCCACGCTGCGATTGAGGTCATTGCGAGCTGCGCCCAAGCGCGCATCGACGGCCAGTCCGAGGAACTGGAGTGACGCGTTCAGCGTAGGCCCGCCAGCGCCAGGTTCGCGGGCGCCTCGCCGCCTTTAGCGCGCCGATTGTCCAGGCTGATGGCGCCGGCGCCGAAAGCTGTGATCTGGAGGAGCCCGCCCGCCATCATTACGTTTTTTAGGAAGTGGATCATCTGGTTCTGGTCGGCGAAATTACTGTGGAACGAGACCGCTGTCGCAAGCGCGAAGACGGCCATCGCCGTGGCGACGAAGCGAACGCGATAGCCTGCAAGCAGAAGGACGCCCCCACCGAGTTCGACGGCGACGGCGACTGCGAAGGCGAGCGGCGGAAAAGGCAATCCGACTGCGCTGATCATCCCGGTTGTCGCGCCATAGGCGCCGAGCTTGCTGATGCCGCTCATGACAAAGGGAAGACCGATCATCAGTCGGCCGATGAAGGGAAGGTAACGGGTCGCGAACATTGAAAGTCTCCTTCGATGCGTCTCCGCGTCTCCTTGCGGATGACGCCTATTCCTATTGCGAAACTTTTTGTTTCGAAATAGAAATGAATGAAAGTCATCGTTGCGGAAATGTCGATGTCAAAACTGCCTGACTTCGAGGGACTGGCAATGTTCGCCAAAGTGACCGAGGAGCGATCGTTCGCTGCGGCGGCCCGGGCAATGGGCGTATCGGTACCCACCGTCTCGCGGGCCGTCACACGCCTTGAAGAGCGACTCGGGGGGCGTCTGTTCAACAGGACGTCGCGACGACTCGCGCTGACGGACTACGGTCGCTCACTGGCTGAGCGGGCCTCGAAGATCTACGCGGAAGCAGAGGAGGCTGAGGACTTCGGGCGCGAGGCCTCGAGTCGCCCGCGAGGCCTCGTGAAACTCGCGGCCCCGCTCTCCTTCGGCACGCGCTGGGTGGCGCCGATGCTGCCCGAGTTTTTTCGTCGCTATCCTGACATCGCAATCGATCTTCACCTCACCGATGCGCAAACTGACCTGATCGGAGACGGCTTCGACGCCGCACTGCGTATCGCCGTTCTGGAAGACTCATCCCTGGTCGCGCGGCAGATCGCGCCCGTTCGCCGGTTTGTGGTTGCATCGCCAGCCTATATCGAGCGGTACGGCCGCCCACGGCATCCACGCGACCTCAGCGCCCATCAGTGCCTCAGCTATGCCAATAGAGCGAAGCGCGACGTCTGGCGTTTCACTCATCAGAAAACAGGCGAGGAGTGCCTGATCACGCCAACCGGGCCGCTAAGAGGTACGAGCGCCGAGGCGTTGTTACCGACGGCGCTCGAGGGGCTCGCGATCGCCGAACTCCCCGAGTTCATCGCGACACAATATTTTCCAGACAAACAGCTTGAGCCGATTCTTATCGATTGGCGCCTGCCGGAGGGCGGATTGTTTTTCGTGACGCCGACAGCTCGCGCACGTCCCGCCAAGGTCTCCGCCTTGGCCGACTTCTTGATCGCCACACTGACGGATGCGCGGTGGAGCGCAGAAGCGGTGATGGGCTGGAAAACGCCCACACAACGGAGAAAGCGGAATTAAGCCGTCGCATGATTGATGAACGGGTCCGGCCTCAATGCCGGCGGCTTTGTGTCGAATGGAGAAATAGACTTCGGTGTGGGGATGTTCGTAGACGACATTGTCGGCGTCAATCGCAAAGCGCCTTCGCGCAGCTAAATATTCAAACACGCGCTGGCTCCGGACCGCAGGCTCGAAGAAGAAGTCCAGGCCGTAGCTCATGGGGCTGGTTCTGAAGGAGCGCGCACCGCGATCTCGATCGCCGTCCAGTAAATCTTTTCCAGCAGCTTCTCGTCATAGGGCAGCCACGGCCTCGCGGCGCGCTGCCTGTCCTTCGGCAAATCGAATTCGACAGGCTCTCCGTCGCGCGTGACGCGGCCTGTCGCCAGATGGATCGCGTAAGCGCCGAGCCGCAGATGGCGGGCGTCGAACGCGACGCCGTCGAGACCGCGCAGCATGCGTTCGAGGGCCTGTTTGCGGGTCTCGGCCATGGCGCCGAGCGGGTTTTCGGCGAGGCGCCACAGAAGGCGCTCGTCGCCTGGCTCGGCATCGCTGCTCGTCACCGCGAAGCCGCCGGTGCTGACCAGAAGATCGACGGCGCGCATGATTTCGGACAAGGTTGCCGCCGGCAGCGCGCGGAGCGTGATCGGCCTGTTTTCGCCTGACGCCGACACGCTGAGATTACCGATAGTCGTTCCCCCGGAATAGCCGGGATAGATGTCGTCGGCGACTTGCAGTCTCGCCGTCCATGGGCCGAAGGCGCGCGTCAGGCAGCGATCGTGAAGCTCCCAGCGCTCCCGCCGCGCGACGCCGAGAAAGGGAATGACCATGACGACATGACCGGCGAAAACCGCGGTCTCAGAATCCGCCTTTTCATCGGAGGGCGCGACATAGTGTTCGCGAAAGACCTGCTTGAACGGCTGTCGGATCGCCAGGGCTTGCAGGCGGTCGCGCCACGCCTCGCGCTCCGCGGCGGTCGCATCCGACGGGTGCCAGAGCGTGACGCGACATGCCGGCGCCGGCGCGACGGCCTCGCCAGCGACATCCTGGAGCGCCAGACGTTCGCCATCGAGGATCGCCAGCGCGGCGATGACGCCGCCGTCCGGAGCGAGGAAGCGCCACACCAGCGAGGCGGTCAGCGCTCGCGCCTCCGGGCGCTCGACGAGCCGGACACGCCAGTCCTGATAATCCAATGTCATGCCGAGCGCGAGGCCGCCTTCCAGGCAACGCGTCACCATTGTCAGTTGCGGTTTCGACAGCGGCTGATCGAGCGGCAGGCGCAACGCGATCTCCGGCCTTGCCGCGAGGCCGCGTTCGGCGCCGCGCAGATTGCGTTGCAGCCGTTTCTTGACGCCGGCATGACGAATGTTCTGGATCACCTCGCGCAGGATCGTCGTCGCTTCGGGCGTCGGAAAGGCTTCGATGGCATGTCCGAGCCCCAGCGCCACCGATTGCGAGGGGACCGTTTTGGCGGCTGTGGGCGCGAGGGCGACCTTGCGGAACAATTCGTCCAGCACCGGCGGCAGCCAGGCCTCGTCGCGGTCGAGCGCGACGCTGGCAAGCCGGGCGATGACGGCTGATTCCTCGAGCGTAAAGGCCTTGTCCGAGGCGTAGGGCGTTTCAAAAGCATGGATCTTGCGGAGCCGTTCGGCGGCCTGTTTCAGGCCGGCCTCCGCGAAGTCGGGGTAGGGCGGACAATCGGACATGCGATAACGGCCCTCTGTTGTCGTCGCCTCGGGCGCCAGAATGTAGCGAAAGGCAAGATCGGCGAGCAGGATGTTGGCGGTGAGATCAAGCGACGCCGCCACGCGCAATTCCCCGACGAGAAGCGGCGATTGCGCGAAGTCGGCGGCGAGTTGTGCGAGGATTCGAGCTTCGCAGCCAGCATTGACCAGCCGGGCGAGCGCGACCGCGGCGTGCCGGCCGACGTCAGGCTTCGAGACAGACAGGAGGCGCGCGGCTGCCGCGGCGAGGCCGTCATGAGACAGTTCGATACAACGGCGCAGCGCGAAGCAGACGTCTTCCCATTCGTATTTCGAGATGCCGTCGGCAGCCTTGTCCGCCTCCCCATCGGCCTCGGAGGCGATCAGCTCAAGATAGTCCCGGCAAGCTGAACCGCGAAACAACGGCTCCATCTTTTCACGCACTTTCAAGACGGCGCGGGCGACGCTTGCCGCGGGGGTTCGCAACTGAACCTGACCGCGCCAAAGTTCGGTCCCACGGGCGGCCGTCAAGAGGTCGCCGAGCGCCAGCGGATCGATCCAGCTCGCATCGACAGGCTCGTCGGCGGTCCAACCTTTCGGCGCCCGGCCGGCCATCGTGTCGAGGAGCGCGATCGTCTCAGGACGAACGTCGGACATCCACATGACGAACGCTGCTCCCACGCCTCACTCTGTGGCAATGAGAACATATCAAGAACGATATTGCAAGCTTCGCATCGAGGCCAATCGGTTTTCGTCGAGGCGCACAAATCCAATTGCGACGAGCGCCAGCGGCCTCGCTTCGCCTGCTATTGGGGCGCACTCCTTTGGCCTCAAAAGCCAACTCACGCGCCGGCAAGAAACTTCTCAATTCGCTCCGCGGTTTCGTCCGCGCGCGTCACGATGAACAGGTGGCCATCGTCAACGATTTCGAGCCGTGAATTCGGTATGAGGCTTGCCAATATCCGGCCGTTCACCACGGGAACCAGGGGATCGTCGCGCCCCATGAGAATGAGCGTCGGTTGTCGTATTCTCCAGAGCCAGGGCAAGCTCGTCCAGCCTGTGAGCGCCAACAATTGGTAGAGGTAGCCCAGCGTTCGCGCGCCATTCATCGCCTCGGCGTGTCGGTTGATCAGAGACGGGTCGGCCTTGAATGCGCCGCCATAAATGGCCGGCGCAATCTTGCGCATATAGGTCTTGTCGAGATAGCGGCGCGGGGTCGCCATTTTCATGAGTATTTCGGGACGTCCGGGAACCATGATCGCCCCGGGCGAGGTGGCGGCGAGCACCAGCCGTCTGCAAATTTTCGGGTATTGATGGGCGAACTGCTGGGCGACGCCGCCGCCCCAGGATACGCCCGCGACATCGGCCCTTTCGTAGCCGAGTGTGGCGAGCAGGCGGGCCGCGAGACGTGAGATGTTGGACGGTCGATAGGGCAGCGTCGACAAAGGCGAGCCGCCGATTCCAGGCATGTCAAAAATGATGGCCGTGGTGTCGGTCAGCGCCGAGAGAAACGGTCGCGCCAGTTCCCAATTCGCCCCGATGCCGTTGAACAGGAGCAGGGGAGGGCGCGGGCTGGAGCCGTGACGTATCGCGACCATCAGCTTTTGGCCGCCGACGTCGATCACGCGCGCATCAATCGCCGTCGGCGCCGGGTTGGAGTCTGGACTATTTGGCTGATGGTTCATGCTTCACAGGCTTGCGCAATCCTATTTCTCGAAGACATAGGCGCCCGGCGCGGGCTCGATGATGGGATGGCGTTCGCCGCCCAGCGCTGTCGGCGCTGCGATCTCCTCGCCGGACCTCTGGTGCAGCCACTCCCGCCAATCGAGCCACCAGCTTCCCTGCCGCTTTTGCGCGGCTGACATGAAGGCGTCCGGGCCGCCGGCATCGACCGGACCGATCATATAGGACGCCTTCTTATTGGTTGGGGGATTGAGAAGGCTTTGCAGGTGGCCGCTGTTGGACAAGACGAACGTCGTTTTGTCGCCGACAAGGCCCGCGCTTTTGTAAACGGCCTTCCAGGGCGTGATGTGATCGGTGACGCCGGCAACCACATAGCTGTCGACCCGTCCCTTGACGGCGTTCATATCGACGGCCTTCCCATCCAAAGCAAGGCGTCCGGGATTGACGAATGGATTGGTGAAGTAGAGATCGAGGTAGTCGCCATGCAGGCGCGCCGGCAGCCGCGTGGTGTCGGCATTCCAATAAAGAATGTCGAAAGCCGGCGGCGCATTGCCGAGCAGATAATTGTTCACCCAATAGTTCCAGATGAGATCGTTCGGACGCATCCAGGCGAACATGCGCGAGAGATCCTGCCCATCGAGAACGCCTCGAATCTTCGAGGCCTGCTTGGCGGCGCCCATCGTCTCGGGGGTGATCAATGAACCAAAGGCGCTATCCCCGGCGGTTGTGGTGTCGAGCATGCAAACCGCGAGCACCAAATTCCTGACCTTGGGCTTACCGGCAAGACCGCGCGTCGCCAGATAGGCCGCCGAGGTGATGCCGCCGGAGCACGAGCCCATCATGGTGACGTCGGCGAAACCGGTGATGTCCCGAATCGCGTCCACGGCTTCATCCAGCGCTGCGACATAGGTGTCGAGTCCCCAGTCACGATTTGCGGCGGTCGGATTGCGCCAACTGATGCAAAATGTCTGAATGCCGCTCTGGAGCAGGAACCTGACCATGCTCTTATCCGGCGAAAGATCCATGGCGTAATATTTGTTAATCTGAGGCGGCGTGATCACCAGCGGCCTCTGCCGGACCTTGTCCGTTTCGGGCGAATATTGAATCAATTCGAGGAGCCCGTTGCGGAACACCACCGCGCCGGGCGTGCAGGCGATATTTCCACCGACCTTGAAGGCCGAAGCATCGACCTGGGAAGGCATTCCGCCGTTTTTGGCGATGTCCCCGAGATAGTTCTTCAAGCCGCGCCAAAGGCTTTGGCCTCCCGAGTCGACGAGCTCTTTCAGAGCGGCGGGATTGCCGAGCAGGGTGTTGCTCGGCGCGAGCGCATCAACGAGAATGGTGGTAATGAGTTGCGCGCGCTCCTTGTCGGCGCCGTTCAAGCTGCTCTGGCTGATAAAGCCGTCAAGCGCCGAGCTCCAGGCGAGATAGGCTTTCAGCAGCCCGCTGTGAAGGGGACTGCTCTTCCATGCGGGATCGGCGAATCTCTTGTCGCCGCCCGCCGGCGTTCGTTCGGATTCGCCCTGCGCGATATCGGTCAATTCTCTGAGGAAGGCGCCCCATTCGTCCGCGGCCGCTTTCGGTTCGTTGAACATAGCCCGGACAAGAACCGCTGCGCCGTCCAGCAGATCTTTGCCGCGCACGCCGATGAGCGGATTGAGCGCGAGAGTGTTGCGGGAGGCTTGTTCGAATGCGCTGTCGGATGAGGGCGTCTCGGGCCCTTTGTCGCCAATCATCGCTTGGTCGCCTTTTCGGGGATGAGCAAGGCCAAAGTTTCGGCAATCAGGGCGGGCTTTTCGGATCCCTCGACTTCCAACGTGTTGCGCGTCTTCATGAGCGTCTGTCCGCCTTCCTTTGGTTCGACGCCGACTAGCGTAACGCGCAGTCGGACGCGGGCGCCGGCCGCTACAGGAGCGAGAAAACGAACCTTATCGATGCCGTAGTTTAACCCCGCCGCCGCGTCTCTGGGGATTATTCCCACCTCCATGGACAGCGGCGCGATCATCGCAAGCATGAGATAGCCATGCGCGACGGGCCCGCGAAACGGACTTTCGCGCTTGGCCCGTTCGATATCGACATGAATCCACTGATGGTCGCCCGTGCAGGCGGCGAACGCGTCAATGCGGGATTGCTCGATCGCGACCCATTGCGACACGCCTAGCTCGCGGCCGACATGTTCGCCCAATTGGCTCAGCGTCAGGTTGCTCATCCGCGCCTCCCGCATGTTGGTTTGCATCGCGCGGTCGAAACGCGCGCCTAGTGGCTACGAATCGCCATATCGCTCGCGCAGCTCTTTTTTGTTGATCTTGCCGACGCTGGTTCTGGCCAGGAGTTCGACGAACAGAATCTTCTCGGGGATGCCAAACTTCGAGATAATTCCACGGTCGACAAAGATTTTAAGATGGGCCTTGATATCCAGATCGGTCACTTCCTCGTCGCTTTCGGAATCTCTGACCACCAAGGCCATCGGCCGCTCGCCCCATTTGTCATCCTTGACGCCGATCACGGCTGCTTCCCTGACGCCTCGGCGTTGGGAGATCAGATCTTCAACCTGGAGCGAGGACACCCACTCGCCGCCCGTCTTGATGACGTCTTTGATACGGTCGGTGATGTGCACGTAACCGTCCGGCGTCATGACCGCGATGTCGCTCGTATGGAGATACCCACCAGCCCACAGTCTTTCCGAGGCCTCGGGATCGTTGAAATACCCCTGAGTCAACCACGGCGCGCGAAGGACAACCTCTCCCGACGTCTTTCCATCGCGCGGCGCGTCGCGCATGTTTTCATCGACGATGCGAAGATCCACCAGGGGCGCGGTTATTCCCGCCTTCGTTCGAACGTCGACTTCTTGGTCGGGATCGCCGCCGAGGTCCTTGGACCTGACCTGCGAAATGCAGGCGACCGGGCCAGTCTCCGACATGCCGTAGCCGGCATAGATATCGATGCCCGCGGCAAGCGCCTGTTTGGCGAGCGCTTTGGGCAAAGCCGAGCCGCCGATGACCATCTTGAGCCCGGCGAGGTCGGTGTTCGCCGCGGCGGCCGCGCCGAGCACCATCTGCAGGACGGTAGGCACGCCGTGGGTCATCGTCACTCCCTCGGTCTTGATCAGCTTGAGCAGCATCGCCGGTTCGTAGCGACCGGGATAGACCTGTTTGACGCCTGCAAGCGTCGCCGACCATGGAAATCCCCACGCGTGAACATGAAACATCGGCGTCATGGGCATATAGACATCGTCGCGCGAGAACCTGCCCTGCCTTCCGGCAACGCCCAGGAACGCGAGTTCGCACAAGGAATGGAGCACCAATTGCCGATGACTGTAAAACACTCCCTTTGGCAGGCCGGTGGTGCCCGTCGTATAAAATGTCGTCGCCTGAACGTTCTCGTCGAAGTCGGGGAAGTCGTAGTCGGGCGATCCGGTCGCCAAAAGTTCTTCGTATTCTCCGACGAAAGACAAGCCGCCGGTCTGCGGCGAAGGCCGATCGGACATGACCACCAGGGTCTTTACCTTCGGGAGTTGCGACTTGAGGCCCTCCAAGAGCGGCACGAATTCGTCGTTCACAAGAAGGGTCGTACAGCCGGCGTGGTTGATCGTGTAGGCGATTTGCTCAGGCGAGAGACGGACGTTCACCGTCTGCAGAATCGCGCCCATCATCGGAATGGCGAAAAAAGATTCAAGAAATCGATTGCTGTCCCAGTCCAGCACTCCGACGGTGTCGCCGGGTTGCACGCCGAGCCTGGACAGAGCCGAGGCTAGTCGGCCGATGCGGGCTCTGATCTCGCGATAGGTGAAACGCCTGAGGTCTCGATAGACTATTTCCTGATCCGCTGCCTGCAAGAGCGGCGCATGCCACAAATGCTTAAAAATCAGCGGAAAGCCATAGGCCGAACTCGCGCCCTGTATCAACCTCCCTGTCACGGCCGCCTCCGTTTCCTCCGGGCGCGCTCGCCTTTTTCAACAAGGCGATGCGTTGCCTCGAACAATTCTAGGGCGATCCGTTTGCCGTTGGCAATATCCTGGCGCGCTACGCCCTCTTCTCGTTCTTCGCGCCGCTGGCGATCGCGGCGCCAACGTGCCCCGCGACCCGTGCTTTGTGAAGGTTCGTAACGGCCATCGTAAGGGTTCTTCGCGGCCAGCTGCGCGGCGTCTTGCGCGAGGCATGAGCGCTGCGAAACAGGTCCTAACGGGGAGCAGCGGGGCCGACCGGGCTGTCGACGGGGATTTGGAGTTCGGGCTCTAAAGCTGCGGCTTCAGACAGAATCGGTTTGTGACCGCGATGGCGCGGCTCATGTCGAACCCTGGGCCTTCCTAAGGTTGCGACCGCGTGTTAGCCAGCGGGGCGGAATGGACCGATCTCATATCGATGCGGTGCGCAGGAGAATTCCATGGTCGACAATGACGCCCTCTCGTCGAAGGAGGCGGCCGATCGTTTGGCGATCAGGACGCTCGTCGACGCCTATGCCCGCTGCGCTGATCGGCGGGATGCGGCGGGACAGATGGCTCTCTTTACTGAAGATATGCGCTTCATCGTGTTCATGGACAGCCGCGACCCGCGGCCAACCCAGCTGATTGAACGTCGCGCCGATCTGGCGCCCGTATTTGAACATCTGAAGTCGTACGAAGCGACCACGCACTTCAATGGCCAAAGCACAATTGCCCTCGATGGCGATCGCGCAACTGGCGAGAGTTATTGTCTGGCCCATCATGTGCAGGTCGCCGATGGCAAGCGCAGTCTGATGGTGGCGTCGATCCGATATCTCGACAGCTTTATCAAAACGAACGGAAAATGGCTTTTCAGCGAGCGCAAGCTGATGGTCGATTGGACCGAGACGCGGGCGATGACCTAGAAGTCATGCCGAGCCCTCCGCGCCGTTTCTGAACTCGCTTGGCGTCTTGCCAGTCCAGCGCCGGAACGCGTGTCGAAAGTTTGCGGCGTCGCTGAAGCCGAGTGAAACAGCGATGTCCTCGCTCGTCATTATAGTATCGCGAAGATACTTCATGGCGACCTGACTCCGAAGTTCGTCGAGTAGCTCCCGGAAAGACGTGCCCTGATGGTCGAGTTGCCTTCGCAAGGTTCTGGTCGTCGAACCCAGTCGTTCAGCGATGGCTCCGAGCGTCGGTCTGTTAGCGAGGTCCTGAAGAAGAAAAGCGCGAACTTTCCCGGCCACGCCGCTGCGATATTTCAGATCGGCGAGCAGTTCGTCGCATATCGCGACGACGGCGGCATATGTTGTTCGATTGCCGAGACTTGCAGGCCCATCCAGCCACTTTGCGTCGAATGTCAACTGGTTGGAGGGCTGGTTGAATCGAATTTTGCAACCGAGAAGTTCTTCGGTCAGGCGAAAATCCTCGCACTGAGAATAGGTCAGCGTAAGTTCGTATGGCCTGAAGGCGGGGCCCATTATGTCCCGTTGCAGCGAGATGTGGACGCCCATCTGCATTTCGACGACGAATCGGTAGAGCCGTTCATCCATGAGGCGATGGAGGAGAGGATCGATCGTCCAACAACACATCCCGTCGCGCTCGACATAGGAAATATTGACCAGAGGAGCCGCGAGAATATGGTACTTTACGCAAAACTCGAATGTTCTGCGAAAGTCCGTACCGCAAAGAATGGCGTATCCGTACATTCCGTAAGTCGAGACATGAACCGATGACCCGATCCGAAACGGAAGGTGTGGGTCGCGCGAGAGCCGCGTGGCGATGCGGCAAGCGGCCAGGAGTTGTTCTAAAGAAACGAGTGTGTCTGGCGAGTGGAGTTCGCTCGCCTTTACGCCCAGATCGCGCAAAGCGTCATCGACCGGAATGCCGTCGCGCAACAACGCATCGATGATAGTGGCCAGTTTTGTTGGCCGGTAGATCTTATCGGATACGCTCGGCTGGATCATGGGCTCGAAGATCGTTTCATCCCGCACATCTCGTAGTCGAACTCATTCGGCGCTTCAATCTCCGGACGAGAGATCTTTAGCGAGCGCACGATATTTTCCTTGTTGCGCTGCATTATTGCTCGCGACTCCCGGAACGCCGAATGCCCCACGTTCTGCAGGCATGCGCGGACCCGCGGAGCGTTGTGGCGCCGCCCGGATGTTCACACTTACTCCGCATTTGGCCGCTTTCGACCTCTACCTGTCCGTATTGAACCGTTGAGTCGCGGCTTGATTTGAGCGCATTCTTTCGGAGCGCGCGCCATGCGGGAGCGGTGTCGTTCGTTTGGTGGTAGGTTGTGCCGAGAGGCGCGGGCGCTTGGCATGCCCGATTGCACAGGCTCGGCGGTCGCGGGCCGCAGAAGACCAGCCTCGGGAGTTCTAGTCGGGAGGACAATATGAACAGGCCAGGCTCGTCCGCTAGCAAACAGGACTACATCCCGCCGGCGATCGACGGCGACTTCTATCGGATCGCCGACGTGCTCAATGACGAAGAGCGCGCTCTGGCCAAAGGCGTGCGCGAATTCATGGAGACCGAGGTCGCGCCGATTATCGAGGACTATTGGGCGCGAGACAAATTTCCCTTCGAGATCATTCCGCGGATGGCGAAGCTTGGCATCGGGGGAATTGGTTACCAGGGTTATGGATGCGCTGGCGGCTCGATGCTGTTGAACGGCTTTGTCAGCCTCGAGCTGGCCCGTATCGACGCCTCGATCGCCACTTTCTGGGGCGTCCATACCGGCCTTTCCGCCGGCTCGATCTATCTTTGCGGCAGCGAGGAGCAAAAGGAGCGTTGGCTTCCTGCGATGATGCGCTTCGAAAAAATCGGTTCGTTCGGTCTGACTGAACCTTTGGTTGGCTCGGCGGCGTCGGGAGGAATGTTGACGACCTGTCGACGGGAAGGCGATCACTGGGTGCTCAACGGCGAAAAGAAATGGATCGGCAATTCCACTTTCGCCGACCTCAACGTTGTGTGGGCGCGCGAAGAGACCTCGAATCAGGTCAAGGGATTTGTTGTCGGTAAGGAAAATCCTGGCTTCTCGGTGGCGAAGATTGAGAACAAGATGGCCCTGCGCGTGGTCCAGAACGGTTTGATAACGCTCAAGAATTGTGTCGTGCCCGAAGGCGATCGGCTGCAGCGCGCCGAGAGCTTCAAAGACACGGCCAAGGTCCTAAAAATGACCCGCACGGGCGTTGCTTGGTTCGCGGTCGGTTGCGCAACAGGCGCCTATGAACATGCGTTGCGCTATGCGACGCAGCGATTGCAATTCGGCAGACCCATCGGAGGCTTCCAGCTCATTCAGGACCTACTGGTGCGCATGCTGGGCAATGTCACCGCCTGCCAGGCCATGATGCTGCGTCTGGGGCAATTGCAGAGCGAGGGTCGCATGAAGGATGAGCATGCTTCGCTCGCCAAGGCTTACACCACTGTCAAATGTCGCGAGACCGTTGGTTACGCCCGGGAGCTATTGGGGGGAAACGGCATTCTGCTCGACAATCATATTGGCCGCTTCGTTGCGGACGCGGAGGCGATCTACTCTTACGAAGGCACCCGCGAGATGAACACGTTGATCGTTGGGAAAGCGATCACCGGACTCAGCGCCTTCGTGTAAGCGCAGGATATGCCCACCGTGATCGATGACCAGACTGACCGCCGGTCGCCGTCCCTCAGAGCGCGAATCAATGGAGATTGTTGAACTTATTGACGCTGGCATGCCAGAGCGCGCCGCTTGTCGGCCTGCTCTCGATCACGTCTGGGACAATTCTCTCGAGCGAAGCCATAGATCCTGCGCGCGTCCGAGCGGGTTCGCGAATTTTTACCCGAGTTTACTGGGCGAAATCTCTTGGAGTGGGCACTAATTGGGTGGGAGCAAGCCTATGTCGAGCTTCGTCAGCCGGATGCAAACCATGGGTCGGCGTCCAACTCTCCGACTGCCGAATTCATTGAACGGCGCCTGCTCGGATGGCGACTGGGCGGTCCTCAGCGAGGACGAGCGACGCATTCTCTTTCAAGGATGGGGTCGAGCGGAAGAAGCGCTGAGGAACAGCCAAGAGGCCTTGCGTCGTAGCGAAGCTTATTTGGCGGAATCACAAAAGCTCGGCCGCACAGGTTCCGTGGTCTTCAACGACACTTCGATCATTTATTTTTCGGATGAAACCTATCGAATTTACGGGTTCGATCCGGGGGAGGGCTTACCGAGTCGGGAGGCCGTGGCGCAAAGAATGCACCCGGACGATCGAGAAAAGGTGCATGAAGCGGGCCGTCGAGCCAGGCGTCAGCGAACAGATTATCAGCTCGAATATAGAGTCGTGCTGCCGGATGGCGCGATCAAATATATCGAAAATACGTCTCATCCTAAGTTCGACGCGAGCGGAGAACTTGTCGAGGTTGTCAGCACGATTGTCGACGCAACGGAGCGGAGGCGCGCGCAGGAGGAGCAGCAGAAGCTGCGTCAGTTGGAGTCGGATCTCGCCCATGTGAACCGTCTGAGCATGATCGGGGAACTGGCCGCGTCGCTGGCGCACGAGATCACGCAACCAATCGCCGCCGCGCGCAACAACGCCCGCGCAGCCCTGAATTTCTTGAGCAGGCAGACGCCAGATTTGGCCGAGGTCAGTGAAGCGCTGGGTTGTGTCGTGAGCGACGCCGATCGGGCCGGAAAAATAATCGACCGCATCCGCGACCACATCAAGAATACGCCGCCGCGAAAGGATCGTGTTGACCTCAGCGAGGCGGTCGACGAGGTGATTGGACTGGCGCAAAGCGTAATCGTTAGAAATGGCGTGTCGATCCAGAGGAGGTTGCCCGGGGGGTTGCTCGCCGTGCGCGGCGATCGCGTCCAATTGCAGCAAGTCGTCCTGAACTTGATCCTGAACGCGGTGGAGGCCATGAGCGCGGTTGACGAGGGCGCTCGAGAGTTGACGCTGAGCGTCGAACAGAGCGGAACAAGCGACGTTCTCGTCGCGGTGCGGGATTCCGGGCCGGGTATTGATCCGGAACGTCGGGAGCGCGTCTTCGACGCTTTCTATACCACAAAGCCCAGCGGTCTCGGGATGGGACTGTCGATCTGCCAGTCTATCATAGTCGCCCATGGCGGCCGGTTGTGGGCCGGGGCGAATGATCCTGGCGGGGCAGTCTTTCAGTTCATCTTGCCCGGCGCCGAGAGAGTTTCATAAACTCTCTTCGCCCGCGTCGCCGGAGCGGAGCGCTACGTGAACGCACTGCATCAGGCGCTCCTGATCGATGGGCTTGCGAAGGTAGCAAATGACGCCTTCTTTCAGAGCGCGGGCCATGACGTCTTCATTGGGGTAAGCCGTGACCAGGATTGTGGGAATCGCGTAGCCCTTGTCGATGAGGCGCCGGTGAAGCTCGAGACCTGTCATTGCCGGCATATGAACGTCGGCGATCAAACAGGCGGTGTCGATAAGGCGCGGGGATGCGAGGAAATCGGCAGCCGTCGGGAAGGCCTCGACGCTGAAGCCCAATGACCTCATCAGCCTGCTCATGGACTCGCGGAAGAACCGATCGTCCTCAACAACCGAGACCAGTGACGCTTTCGGCATGTGGCCTCCAGCAGGGCGCGGTCAACGAAGGGCCTCGCGCCCGAATGCGATCGCGTAACCTGCGCCAAAGAACGTTGCCCGCGCAATGCCGCGAGCCTGTAAATTTTGGCCTATGCCGGGCCGCGATCCACGGATGTGTCGAAACCAATCTCGGCGTTCGTAAACTTTGGTTTATGCCTCGCGTGTGGTCGGAGCGAAAATGGGGCTGTTCATGTCCGCGGGTTGGGACTAGCCTGCATCGCGAACGAGGCCAATGCGCGACAAGACTGAAGCTCAACTTTCTGAATCTTTGATCGTGAACAGCCGTGATGTCTGACGCAAAGTCCACTGTCCTGATCATCGATGATGATCCGGAGCTTCGCGCCTCGATTGGGCGCCTGTTACGATCGCTCGATCTGGACGCCCGGCTGTTCGCGTCGGTTTCCGAGTTTCTGAAGTCCGACCTGCCGGATGGCCCCGCCTGCCTGGTGCTCGACGTCAGATTGCCGGGGCAAAGCGGCCTTGATTTTCAACGCGAGCTCGTTGGGGCGAGCACGCAACTGCCGATAATATTCATCACGGGACACGGCGATATTCCGATGTCGGTGCAGGCGATGAAGGGCGGCGCCATTGAATTCCTGACAAAACCATTCCGCGACCAGGAATTGCTGGACGCAATCCAGCTTGGCCTCTCGCGCGATCGCATCCGGCGAGAGAATGAAAGCGCGTTAGCCGCCTTGAAGGAGCGCTTTGGATTGCTCAGTCCCAGGGAGCGCGAGATCATGGTTCGAGTCGCGCAGGGTCGCCTCAGCAAACAGATCGCCGGTGAAATTGGCATCGCGGAGGCGACCGTGAAGGTCCATCGCAGCAGGGCGATGCGGAAGATGAACGCCCGATCGCTTCCCGAACTCGGCCGTATGGCCGACAAGCTTCGGCTTGTGCCCGATGGGGTCGATTCACGCGATATTCGATAGGTGTGCTGATTGTGCGTGCGAATTCCAAAAAGAGCTGGGAAAGAGCGACCCACATGTGCGGGACGGATGCCGATAGCCGAAAAGCGATTGCGCCGCTAAGCACGTTTGGACGCGCTCGTTGGCCGCAGCGCCTAAGCCAAGGTTCAGCGGGACGACTCCTCAATGGTACCGGCGACGACGAGAGCGCTATGGATCGCAGCGCTCCGACTTGTCAAGTTGAGACTGGCGTCATCGTGACGGTTCAACATCCTGATCTTTCGCGTATCGCTGGGCCGTCACGCGGAGGAGCGAGAGCACGCGGGCGGCTGGTGAACGCACAAGTGCGAACGCGGCGAGGCTTTCAGACTTCTTCCAACCGCAAGTTTAGATGAGTGGAGATGATGGCATGTCCTTATCACTGAGCAGTTCGACGCGCCGACAATGGAAGCGTGTTCTACCAACCCTCTTCTGTGGTGCGCAAATCATGCTTTTGGCGGTCGCGGCGGACGCGCAATCGACCAGTCCGCTCGCTAAATTGTCCGGGACGTGGCGCGGGGGCGGCAAGATCATGATGGCGGATGGGACCGGTGAAAATATCCGCTGCAGCGCGACTTATTCCCCGGAATCGGGAGGTCGTTCTGTCTCCCAGGCGCTGGTATGCGCCAGCGATAGCTACAAGGTCGACATTCGAAGCTTTATCGTCGCCGACGGCCAGAGCGTGCAAGGCCATTGGGAAGAATCTGTTCGGCAAGCCCAGGGTCAGCTCAGTGGCCAGATTGTCGGAGACCAGCTCGAGGGAACAATTTCCGGGCCGGGATTCGAAGCGCAATTGTCCCTCGTCACCAGCGGCGGGCGACAGACCATCCTTATCACTCCGGCTGCGGGCGGTTCCATTTCTCGCGTGCAGATTGCCCTCTCACGGAAGGGATGAAGCGCTTGTCCGATTTGCGGTCCCCTTCAAGTGACGAGAAAGCCGCTTCGCAACTCGAGGTGGCGACGCCGAGCAATATTGCGCTCGGCGTCGAGCGGATTGGCTTCGCGGCGCTGCGAGTTCCACTGTTATCGGTGGTCGTCGTCGCCGCTTTAGTCGTCGTTGCGGCCTTCGGCGTTCTACGGATCAAAGTCGACGATTCTTTGAACCAGTTGTTCCGCTCCGACACGCCGCAATTCAGGCAATATGAGGAGGTCACGAGGCGGTTTCCGTCGAGCGAATACGATGTGTTGGTCGTGGTGCAGGGTAAGGAGCTGCTGTCGCGGAACGGGATCGAGCATTTGCGCGATCTTGTAACGGATCTGCAACTGGTCGACGGCGCTCGCGGGATCATCTCATTGTTTTCGGCGCGACAGCCCTCGCAGGACGGCGGGTTGCCCGGGCCGCTGTTTCCCGATGAACTGCCGACGGGGAGCGAATACGACAAGCTCATCGAGAAGGTCGGATCGAACGAAATCATCCGCGGAAAGCTGCTCTCCGATGATGGCACGCTCGCGCTGATCGTTCTCTCGCTTGAACCGGATATCGTCGGCGGCGGCGACTTGAACAAGACCGTCACGGACATTCGCAAGACCATGGGCGACGACCTTGCCGGCTCCAGTCTTGGCGGGGAGCTTTCCGGCGTGCCGGTCATGCAGCTCGAAATAAGAAACGCCGTCGAGCGCGACCGGATCCTATATAATGTCATCGGATTCGTCGCGGGATGTGCGATCGCGATTCTCTTTTTCCGACGGATCTCCTTCATGATCGTTGCGGCGGCGCCGCCGCTTATTGCGATCCTGTTGGCGTTGGGCGCGCTTGGTTGGCTCGATTTTCGGCTCAACATGTTTCTCAACGTGATGACGCCGCTGATCATGGTGATCAGCTTTTCGGACAGCATGCAGCTTACCTTCGCAGCGCGCGAACGTCTGATCGCTGGCGAGGACCGACGCGCCGCCTTCCGGAACGCTCTGTGGATCGTTGGACCGGCCTGCGTACTGACCCATGCGACGGCGGCCCTGTCCTTCCTCGCGCTGCAGTTTTCGGATTCGGATCTGATCAAAGCTTTTGGCAAAGCCGGGTTCATCGCGACGCTCATCGCGCTCGTCACCGTTTTGACTCTGGTGCCTGCGCTCGGCGTCCTGCTGGTTCGGCGGGAAGCGGCCTTCGCAGTCAAAATGCGCGGCGCGGACACCGGCGTCGACGTGTTGCGGCGATTCTGTGGCTGGGTTGCACGCAGAATGGTCAGTCGCCCCGGTCTCTACAGTCTCATCAGTCTCATCGTGGTGGCGGGTCTGGCGATCAACTATATCACTTTGCAGCCGCGCTATCGCCTGGCCGATCAGGTGCCGGACAAACAACAGGCGGTCCAGGCGAACAATCAGCTCGACGCCAAGCTAAAAGGCGCCAATCCGATCGATGTGCTTATCACGTTTCCGAAGGGCTCATCGCTGTACGCGCCTCAATCTCTCGCCGTGATCGCCGAGGTCCATTCTCTGTTCGAGAATCAGCGGGGGGTTGCGAATGTCTGGTCTCTTGAGACTTTACGGCGCTGGCTCGCCGAAAAGCTTGGCAAAACCGATGCCGGGACCTTGAAGGAATATGTCGACGCGTTGCCGACCTATCTGGTGCGGCGGTTCGTCGATGCGGACCAGGAAGCCGTCGTCATCGAGGGGCGCGTTCCAGACAAAGACGCCAGCGAATTGCTTCCAATCGTCAACGAACTCGACCAGAAGCTCGACTCTGTCCGGAAATCTAACCCCGGCTACCAGGTCGCGGTGACGGGCTTGTCGGCCATCGCGGCGCGTTCCAGCGCGGACATGATTGGCAAACTAAGCCGCGGACTGACGGTCGAGTTCCTATTCGTCGCCGCTTTTGTCGGCCTCGCATTCCGTTCGGCGCCGGTGGCGTTTGCAGCAATCCTGCCGGGAATTTTTCCGATCCTCAGCGCGGGCGTGCTGCTTTCGGCGATGGGAGAGGGGTTGCAATTCGCCAGCGTGGTCGCCCTGATCGTGTCCTTCGGCCTAGGCTTGAGCGCGACGATTCATTTCTTGAACCGGATGCGACGCGAAAGTCGGCCCGGCGACGATCCGGCGATCGCGGTGGAGCGGGCGACTGTCCTCATTGGCCCGGCGCTGATTGTCACATCGATCGTCCTTGCCTGCGGCCTCGCCGTCACCGCCTTTTCCGATCTACCCACGCTGCGGCTGTTCGGGCGATTGAGCGCGTTCGCCATGCTCATGGCGCTGACGGCGGATCTGCTGATCCTGAGACCTGTCATTACTCTTCTCAGTCGCCTTGCTGTCGCCAGGGGGCGCGCTCGCGCGCGGCAAGTCGCTCGGGCTGTTGCAGCGCCCAAATGACGGCCGCGCGCCTGGCATGGCGAGCCGACACGTGGGGTTGGCTCGAGCCCATTCCCCCAACCGGGGAATAGCACAGCGGAGGCGGCGCGCGCATATCAAGGTTGGGCAGATTCTGAAATCTGTCGCATTGGACATCACAGAAACGAGGACAGTCTGAGATGCTTAAAGGGTTTTCGGTTCCTCTTACGCCACAGGGAAAGTCCACGCTGGCGCCGCTGCCGCCGTGGCACTATTCCAGCGATTGCATCGCGATCGAATATTGGGCTGATCCAGGCGCCGTGGCGGCGCTCCTGCCAAGCGGGCTGAAGCCTGACGAGAAGTCTGGCGGGCGCGCATTTTTTTGGTTCCTCGACTGGCAGTTCACCGGCTCCAACGACGAACTGACCGACCCGGCGCGCTATCAATATCGTGAGGCCTTCGTGTTGGTCGAAGCGATTTACGAGAGTACGCCGGTCAACTATTGCCCGTATATTTTCGTCGACAACGATTCCGCGATTGCGCGCGGCTGGGCGCAGGGCTATCCAAAAAAGCTGGCCAGTGTTTACCAGACGCGGAGCTTCTCCGCGCCAAGCCCCGCCGCGGCGCCGCTCGCCAAAGAGAGCCGCTTCGGCGCCAGCGTCGCGGCCCATGGGGAACGATTGGCGACCGCCCGGATCCAGCTTGAGGAAAAGATCGCGGACCCCTCCACCGTCTTCAATCGTCCCACGACGATGCGTCGCTATTTTCCTCAGCTCGTCGCTGGGCGTCAGGAGAAGCCCGCGGTCGACGAACTCACCTGGTCGCTCACGGACGATCTGGCGATCGTCGACGTATGGGGCGGATCGGCCGAACTGCGAATCCCCGAAGTAGCAGGCGAGGATATGCATACGCTCGCGCCGTTGCGTGTGGGCAGGGGCTATCGTCTCGGCATGGCCTATTCCGTCACGGATCTGCGCGTCCTGAAGTCCTATGCTGGTTAGCCGCATCGGCGGGAGCGCGGCGGCAGGGTCCGCCGCGCTTCCGGACTGTCCCGCAACATCACATTTTTGGGAACTCAAGTATGAGTAGAACCGCAGCGGAATATATGGCCGATACGCTCGCTCAGGCGGGCGTCGAGCGCATCTATGGCGTCGTCGGCGACTCACTGAACGGGTTTACAGACGCGTTGAGGCGTCTGAAGACCATCCAGTGGATTCATGTTCGACATGAAGAGGGCGCCGCATTCGCAGCCGGCGCGGAGGCGCATTTGACGGGGAAACTTGCCGTCTGCGCTGGAAGCTGTGGGCCTGGCAATCTGCACCTCATCAATGGCTTATACGACGCGCACCGTAACAACGTGCCTGTTCTCGCCATTGCCGCGCATATTCCGAGCACCGAAATCGGCATCGATTATTTTCAGGCGACCCATCCTGAAAGTCTCTTTAAAGAATGCAGCCATTATGTGGAGCTGGTCGGCCATCCCGAGCAGCTGCCGCAGATCCTCCTGCGCGCCATGCGCGTCGCGGTTGGTCGCAGAGGCGTCGCCGTCGTCGTCATCCCTGGCGACGTCGCGTTGAAGCCCATTGCGAACCCACCGCCCGCCTGGCTTCTTCCCGCCACCCCTGTTACACGGCCGAGCGACAGCGAGCTGCAGAAGCTCGCCAATCTTCTAAACGGCAGCGCCAACGTTACGATCTTCGGCGGCGCGGGTTGCGCTGGCGAACATGGTGCGGTCGTCGAACTTGCGCGCCGACTGAAATCGCCCATCGTTCACGCGCTGCGCGGCAAGGAGCATCTCGAATACGACAACCCGTTCGATGTGGGAATGACGGGCCTTCTCGGCTTCGCCTCGGGCTATTGGGCGATGAAGAGCTGCGACGCTCTGCTCATGCTGGGGACAGACTTTCCCTATCGCCAATTCTTCCCGGAAGGGGCGCGCATCGCCCAGGTCGATATTCGCCCCGACGCGCTGGGAAATCGGTGTCCCCTCGACATCGGCGTCGTCGGTGCAGTTGGCGACACGATACGAGCGTTGTTGCCCTTGATTCACGAGAAGGAGGACACGACGCATCTCGATAAGGCGGTCGCTCACTATCAAAAGGCGCGGGCCGACCTTGACGCGCTGGCGGAGAGCGGCCCCAACAGCAAGGTCATCCATCCCCAGTACCTAAGTCGCGTCGTCAGCGAATTGGCGGACGAAGACGCCATCTTTTCATGCGACGTCGGCACGCCGGTCGCCTGGGCGGCGCGCTATCTGAAGATGAATGGACGACGACGCCTGGTCGGTTCGTTCAGCCATGGGTCAATGGCCAACGCCATGCTCCAAGCAATCGGCGCTCAAGCCACGTTTCCAAAACGGCAAGTGATTTCTTTATCCGGAGACGGTGGGTTCACGATGATGATGGGTGAGTTCGTAACGCTCATTCAAACCGGGATGCCCATTAAAATCGTGGTGCTCAATAACGGAACGCTGGGTTTTGTCGAACTCGAAATGAAGGCGTCGGGTTTTATCGATAGCGAATGCGATCTCAAAAACCCCAACTTCGCTGAGATGGCGGAGGCGATGGGCATCAAAGGGCTTCGCGTCGAGAGGCCGCAGGATCTCAGCTCGGCAGTCAAGGAGGCGCTCTCGCACCCCGGACCGGCGCTCCTCGATGTCGTGAGCGCTCGGCAGGAGTTGGTGATGCCGCCAAAGGCGACTTTGGGCGACGTCCACAAGTTTGGCCTGTTTATGTTGAAAGCGGTCCTCGACGGTCGCGCGGGCGAACTGATCGACCTGGCGAAGGTCAATCTTACCCGATAACCGCAAGATAGAACCCGCAGTCGTCCTTCCTGGCAGCAGGTGAGAAGATGCCGCTCTACACGATCACGACGCAGGTCGGAGCGCTCAGCAAGGACGACAAGGCGGTCTTGGCCGCCCAACTGACAGAGATGCACGCCAGTATGGCCGGCGTGCCGAAGAACTGGGTGCATATCGGCATCGAGCACTTCTTCGAGCAGTTCGCAGCTCCCCTGGCGGCCCGGTGGAAAGTGCTCGGCTCGCCCGAATTGACGTCGGCGGTACAAGCCAAGCTCGCCGCCGGGCTGCATGATGAGATGAGCTCCCGCTCGATCGCCGAACTCGAGGCCCAGCGCGACGAAGTCCTGCTCGGCTTGCTCGAATTGCGGAAGGAGGCCGACAGCGCCGCCGTGTGGCGGTGAAGGGGGCGCGAACGCGTTGGGCCGGGGGGATGTTCGTCGACGGGCTGGTTAGCGTCACCGCATGGTCGCACTATCGCCTTAGTCCCATTCGAACCGGCAAGTCGCCGTTAGGCCCCTTTACAAACGGAGGGGATCAGAAATGAATATGGCTGGGCAATTGGAGCGCGCCGTGGGGCCGACGCATCTATAGGATCTTCGGCATAGGTGGTTCAAATGGCTAATGGCGGGGGGATGATGGCGGAAGAACGCAAGGTTGAAGACGTTGGGGCCGCATCCGCGGCGGCGCAACAGAAGCCCGTCGCGCCTGACCTGCGCCGAGCGCCGAAAGTGGCGCGGGCGCCCGCCATCATCGTCACAATCATCATCGCAGCGATTGTCGGGCTGTCCTTGTGGTATCTCGTGCAGCCACAGCCCCTGATCATCCAGGGCGAAGCCGACGCCACGCGCATCGACATCGCCGCTCGCGTCGACGGCAGGGTCGGCCAGCGACCGGTCGAGCGCGGCGATAACGTCACCGCCGGCCAATTGCTGTACCAGATCGATAATCCCGAACTGGTCACCAAGCTGCACGAGGCCGAGGCAGGCCTCGGCGTTGCGACCGCGCAGCTCGCCAACATCCAGGCGGGAACGCGGGCCGAAGTCATCGCCATGCGTAAAGCCGCCGTCGACAGCTCTACCGCCAATCTCATCCTGGCGCAGAAGACCTATGATCGGGTCAAGGAGCTGGCCGGTTCGGGCAATGCGCCGATCCAGCGTCTCGACGAGAACGTGGATTCGCTTCAGGTGGCGCAGCGGACGCTCGATCAAGCCAAATCGGCCTATGAAGAGGCGACCAACGGCTATACGGCCGAAGAGCGCGGCATTGCGCGCGCCAACGTCGCCAAGGCGCAGGCCTCGATCGACACCATCAAGGCGCAGGTCGACGAACTGCTGGTGAAAGCGCCCATTGCCTCGCAGGTCTATCAGATCGGCGCCGAACTTGGAGAATATGTCTCTCCCGGCGTGCCGCTGCTGTCGCTCGTCGACCTCAATGATGTGTGGCTCCGTTTCGATCTGCGCGAGGATCTCGGCAAGAGCGTGAAGGTCGGCGATCGCTTCCAGATGCGGGTTCCCGCGCTTGGGGACAAGTTGATCACGGCGGAGATCAAGGTGATCGCCGCCAAGGGAGAATATGCCGGATGGCGCGCAACGCGCGCCACCGGCGACTTCGACCTGCGCACCTTCGAGATCCGCGCCTATCCCGTGCCGCCCATTGCGGAGCTGCGGCCCGGCATGAGCGTCTATGCCGCGTGGCCGGACAGCCGCAAGTGAGACGGCCGGCGCGGCCAGGCATTCTGCTCGTCGCCACGCGCGAATTGCGTTGGATGCGGCGCGATGGGCTGGCGCTTTTTCTGGCGATCGGCGTGCCGATAATCGCCTTCGCCATTCTGGCCGCGGTTTTCAGCAATCCCGTCGTGCGCAACCTGAGAGTGAGCGTCGTCGACGCCGATCGATCCGCGACCTCTCTGACCTACGTCCAGTCGCTCGCTTCGGCGCCCGGCGTCAGCGTCGCGCAGCGCTCCGGCGACATGACCAGCGCGATGCACGCGATACGCTCCGGAGACGCGATCGCCGCGGTCTATATCCCCGAGAACTTCGAACGCGACCTGATCGACCGCAAGCGCCCACAGGTGGTCGTCCTCTACAACCGGCAGTATTTTTCGCCTGGCAATAGCGCCTCGGCGGCAATTTCCAGCGCCGTCGCCGCCGCGACTGCGACTTTGCCGGACACTTCTCCGGCGGCGGGAAAATCTTTTTCGCCGGGCTCTCTCGTCGTCGAGGAATATGTCCTCACCAATCCGGCGCTGAACTACGCGCAGTTCCTGCTTCGGGCGATTCTCCCACATGTCCTCCACGTCGTTGTCGCCATTGCCGCTGGCTATGCCGTCGGCTCCGAATTTTCGAGGCGCAGCCGGCGAGCCTGGCTGCGCGCCGCTGGCGGCAGCCCGCTAACGGCGCTCGTCGGCAAGCTGATGCCGCTCTTCGGCATTTTCATTGTCATGATGGTCGCCGACGCCGGGATTATTCACGGCCTCTTCGCCGTGACCTTCCGAGGCGATTCCCTGATCATGGGCGCGGCGGCCTGCCTCTTGATTATCGCGTATCTCGCCGTCGGCGCCTTTTTTCAGCTTCTGGTTGGCGAGCTTGCAACCGGAATGAGCCTCACCGCTCTCATATGCAATCCCGCCTTCGGCTTCGCCGGGGTTGGCTTCCCTTTGATCGCGATGGGGGCGTTTCCGCGCCTTTGGGGCGATGCGCTGCCGCTGCGCTGGTATATGCAGATACTCTTCGACCAGGCGGTGCGCGGACTGCCGCCGGCGTCCTCCGTGCAACCGTTGCTGGCGCTTGGCGCTCTGGCCCTCGGATTTTTTGCGCTGAGCTGGATGCGTCTTCGCGCTCTCGCCAGGACGTCGCCTTCGCATCCCCACGAGGAGGCGCCGGCGGGCGATGCTGTTTTTGCGCCGGGGGTAGGGACCGCTATGTTCGCCGAAGTGCGCCGCGTCCTCAACGATCGCGGCGTTCTCGGCCTGATCGTCCTCGCGCCTCTCATCTACGGCGCCCTCTACCCCCAGCCCTATCTCGGCCAGGTCCTGCGCCACATACCCATCGCCGTGGTCGATCAGGATCATACCGAGCTCAGCCGCAATCTCGTGCAATCCTTGAACGCCGACGAGGCGACCGCGGTGACCGTCAGGTCGGACACTCTGGCGGAAGCGCAAGCCGCGCTCGCGCGACGGGAAGTGTTTGCGATCCTCGGAATTCCCCAGGACACGGAAAAGGAAGTGCTGAAAGGCAACCACGCGCGTCTGGCCGCCTATGTCGATTCCGCTTACTTTCTCCTCTACAATCGCATGCTGCAGGGCATCAGCGAAGCGAGCGGGTCGGTCAACGTCGATGTCGCATCGAGAGGCGCGCGAGAGGAAGGGGGCCTCGCCCATGCCGCTTTGACCAGAAGCTCGCCCGTCGAAATTCTCAGCGAGCCGCTGTACAATCCGACAGGCGGCTATGCGAGCTATGTGGTTCCGGCCGCTTTCATTCTTATCCTGCAACAAACATTGCTGCTGGGCGTCGCGACAATGGGGGGGGTGTCGTCCGAATCGGGGCGACGGCAGGAGCGCGAAGGGGTTCGCGCCATTCTCGGCCAGGCGATCGCGCATTTGTGCCTCTCCCTGCCGGGGCTTGCGCTCTACCTGATCATATTGCCTCGTGTGTTCGGCTTTTCGACATTGGGCGGGGTTCTCGACATGCTGGCGATGGCCATCCCTTTCGTCCTGTCGGTGAGCTTTCTTGCCCAGTTCGCGAGCCTGTGGTTCCAGCGGCGCGAGACGGCGGTGCTGCTGTTCATCGCCGCGAGCCTGCCGCTCTTTTTCACGGTCGGCGTGTCGTGGCCCGTAGAGGCGATCCCCGATATCATTCGCGACGCGAGCCGCGCGTTTCCGAGCACATCGGCGATCGACGGCTTGGTCCGCATCAACCAGATGGGCGCGACCCTGCATGACGTCGCAAGAGACTGGGCGTCTCTTTGGGCCCTGGTGGCGATTTACGGGGCGCTCGCAATTGGCGCGGCCCTGTTGTTCCGCAGGCGAGAGGTCAGTCATGGACGCTAAGCCCCGGGGTCGGCGCACAAGATTGTTGGTCGTGGCGATCGCGCTCGGCGTCATTGCGCTGATCGCCTATCGGGCATGGACAGCTCCGGCTTCACAGGCGCCTATCCTCGGCGTCGTGCATGAAACCGAGATTCGCATCGCCCCCGAGACGAGTGGCCGGCTCGCGGCCGTCAAGGTCAAGCCAGGCGATCATGTTCGCAAAGGCGACGTGCTCGCCATATTGAGCACGCCGGAACTTGCCGCATCGCTGCTCGAGGCCAAAGCCAATGCGGCCAGCGCCAGAGCCAACCAGGCCAATGTCAATGCCGGCGTGCGCAAGGAGGAGGTCGACAGCGCGGCGAAAAACGTCGACATCGCGGAGGCCAACCTCGTCCTGGCGCAAAAGCAACACGATCGGGCGAGCACCCTTGCCGCGCAGAGCTTTGCCAGCAAGCAGCAGCTTGACGAGAGCGCGACGGCGCTGAGCAAGGCTGAAGCCAGCCTCGATCAGGCTCGGGCCACCTATCAGCAGGATCAAGCGGGGCCGACGGCGGAAGAGCGCGCGATCGCCGCCGCCAATGTCGCGCTCAGCGAGGCGACTGTCGCGGATCTGGAAGCCCAGTTCGCCAAAACGACGCTGCTCGCCCCAACCGATGGCGTGGTGAAACTGATCGTCGCGGAGCTCGGCGAGGCGATCTCGCCGGGGCAGGCGGTCATGACGATCGATGCGGGGTCAGAGCGGTGGTTCACTTTCACCATTCGGGAGGATCGGCTGGGCGGCATCGGCATAGGAAAACCGCTTGTCCTTCAGACGGCGAAAGGGGATCGCATCGAAGCGCGCGTCACCGAATTGCTGCCGCTTGGGGAATTCGCAGTCTGGCGGGCGGCGCGGGCGGTGGGAGACCACGACATCAATAGCTTTTTGGTGCGCGCGGATCCCCGGCGGGCCGCCGATGGCGTGGAGCCCGGCATGACGGTGTGGATCGCTGAGGCTCAAAGCCAGCCCGGGAGCTCTGGATCTTGACGGCGCGGAAGCGCCTCCACGCGTGCGCATGAGAGCCGAACATTTTGGACGGAGTGTCTTCATGCGCCATATCGCGCACGGCCTTGTCTTCGCTGAAGCGTCGCCGTCGTCAACCACGATCGGCCGCGGCTCTGGCCTCTGGCCCTGGCGTGGCGTTCAAACTGTTCTGGTAGCGCCGTGACGCCGACCTTGATCCCCGCGGCGGCGCTTCTGGCGATTGCGATTGTCGGCGTCCTGGCGCTTCGGCATGTGTCGGACGTGTTGCGCATCGCCTTCGATGTGGTTTGCTTCTCTGCGATAAGCGGCTATCTGCTGGAAGAGGGCGTCGCCCCGATCTTCCCGCCGTTGACCGAGCCGATCGACACGCGCGCGCTCTGCCTGCGCGCCGTGGTCGGCGCCTGGTGGCTGCTGGGCGCCCGCATAGTCGTCTCCGGCCTCCGGTACGCCCTTCACCGCGACCGCCATTCGCGCGAGGCGCGGCTATTTTCTGACCTTTCGGCCGCGGCGATCTACGTTGCGACCGCCGCCGTCGTGCTCAACTCCGTCTTCGCTCTCCCGATCGTCGGCGTCATGGCCACCTCCGGCGTGGTCGCGATCGTCCTTGCGCTGGCCCTGCAGAATACATTGGCCGACGTGTTCGCCGGGATCGCGGTGGGCATCGAGGCGCCCTTTCGCGTCGGCGATCGCATCCTGATCGGCGACAAGACGGAAGGTCTGGTCATCCAGGTCAATTGGCGGTCCATTCGAATCCAGACCGATGGCGACGACGTTGCGACCTTGCCAAACAGCCTTGTCGCCAAGGCGGAGATCATCAATCGAAGTTACCCCCTCAGGAAGACCGCCTCTTCGGTGGATATTTCATGTCCCGAGGACGCGGCGCCCGAACGCGTCATCGAGACGATGCTCGACGCGACACTGCTATGTCCCGAAATACTCAGATCTCCCGCGCCGATCGCCTTGCTTGTCCGGCTCGGTCCGATCCGCAATCACTATAGGATTTCGTTCACGGTCGAAAGCGCCGCGCAATTGGCTGCCGTCAAAGATCTTCTGTTGAGGGGAGCGCGGCGACAGCTCCACTATGCCGGACTGTTCGAGGCGAATGATCGGAAGGGGGCTGGAGCGGACGCCGGTCGTGCGCCGCTTGGCGCGCATCGCCTGCTCGGGGATATGATCCTCTTTGAGAGCCTCGACCGGGAGCAGCTCGACAGCCTCGCAGGACAATTACAGGCAAAGCGAATGGAGCCTGGAGAAATCCTGTTCGCGCAGGGAGGCGAAGACGCCGCTTTATACGTCATTGCCTCCGGCGTCGTTGAAATCTCGCGGCAGATGGAGACTGTGTTCGAACTGATCGGCTGCATCGGCGCCGGCGAATATGTCGGTGAGGTCAACCTGCTGACAGGCGGGCCGCACGCGGCCACGGCAAAAGCGCGCACGCATTGCCAGATCTACCGACTGCCGCGCGAGGCGATCGAACCGATGCTGTCCCAGAACGCCGCGCTCGCCGCCAGTCTGGATCGGTCGGTCAGACGGGGCTTGGCGATCCTCCATCGCGAGGTCGCGGTTCGCGCGGCGCCGAACATCGGGCCGAGAGGCCAATTGCTCACGCGCATTCGCGGCATGTTTCGTATCGAGCGCTGAGGCGCACGCGGATGTGGCCCCGTGGATATGTCGGCTCCGATCTTCGTCGCGATGGTTGGGCGTGGTCGAGCAGCTGTCGCAGCAGGTCGAGCCGATCCGCATGCGCGTCGATGGCTTCGAAGAGGCGCTCGCGTCGCCTGAGCAGGCGATTGCTCCGCCCGACGTGAGAGGTGGCGGCGATTTGATCGGTCAGCGCCCCGATCACGGCGATGACGTCGGTCAATTGCCCTTCTCCGTATCGATCTTCAGCTTCGGAGCGCCGACATAGCCGTAGACGTCATAGAGGATCGTCAGCAGTTCGCGGGCGATGGCGGCATCGTCGAATTGGTCGAGCGCATAGGTCTTCGAATAATTCGGAGCGCGTCCCGGATCGGAATATCCCGCGGTGTGCAGGCGCGTTACGCGCTCCGGCGTCAGCACGCTCGACAGGGCCGGCCAGCTATCGGCCGATTGGGCCTCGCAATAGATGGCGCCCGGCGATGTCCGCGGCGCGCATTGGACGAAGCCGATATCGGTCTCGAAGACGACGAAAATATCGCGATCGATATTGACGCGCAGACGCTGGATTTCACCTGTCGTTCTCGCTCCATAGGTCCTGATCAGATCGGCGGCCGAACTGATTGTGGACGAGGGCGCCGGCGTATAGGCGCAAGCCTGGATGCCGGTTTTCGCCATGGACGGCGCCTCGTCGATCATGCCGGCGAGGTTCTGGCTCGGCCCGTTACGCGGCGGGCAAGGCTGGCTGACGATCCAATCGGTGCGGATTTCGAGATTGGCGAGGTCGGCGTTGTAACCATCGGACAGCGCCTGCAAAATCTTTTCGGCGACCTGGCTCGCCGGCAGGTCGGCTGGAAAGCTTTGCACGTAATTGCCGAAACTGGCGTCGAGACGCCAACCAAGCGCCGCGAGCCGCGCGATTTTTTCAGGCGAAAGAACATGGTCCAGCGAAGGCTGCATCAGCGCGCCGCCCGCCTCGCAGCGCAAAGCATGGTCTGGCATGCGCCGGCATTGCACGTATTTGTTGCCATCCGAAACGGTCGCGAGCCCGTCCTTGCCGGGACGCTCGAGCGCCGCGATATTTTCAACGGCGGCCTCAACATGCGATTGGCTGTTCGGCGGCGGACCCGCGGCGGCGTAGCCAGGAAAGCCGAGCCAAATTAGCAGCGCGGCGGCGAAACCCGCCGCCCCCGATCCACGCGTCCGCATGTTAAAAATCCCTACTGAAATCAATGAAACTCAAAATCGATACGAGCGATGGCGGCAATCAAAACGCCGCTTTACGTTCATGTAATGTTCCATTCTGCACACGGATTGCAGGGCCGGTCAAGCCTCAGAAATCGGCCTGACATTCCTGACTGGCAGGTCCGGCTCCAAGCCGCGGGCGGGCCCATTCGAGGCCGGCGTTAAAAGCCCATCCAGCCGCCGTCTATTCGCCGGCAGCCGCGGGTTCGCGCCTCGGCCGGCGGACGGCTCTCACTTTGCCGCTCCTGCCGCCGCCGCAGAAGAACTGATCGGCGCCGTCGGATTCTAGCCCGGAAACGCCGGTTCCTCTCGGCATTTCCAGCCTCTCCAGGACCTCGCCGGTTTGAGGGTCGAGTCGATTCAAATCGCTCTCCTCGCCTTCCCAGGCGCCATGCCAGAGTTCGCCGTCGACCCAGGTCACTCCGGTGACGAAGCGGTTGGATTCGATGGTGCGGAGAATCGCGCCCGTTTGGGGATCGACTTGCAGGATTTTATGAGCGCGATATTGCCCGACCCAGAGCGTACCCTCGGCCCAGGCGAGGCCGGAGCCGCCGCCGGGGGGCGCCGGGATGGTGGCGAGCACATGGCCGCTCTTCGGGTCGATCTTCTGGATGCGATCCTCGGCGAGCTGGAACAGGTGCTCGCCGTCGAACGCCGTGCCCGCATGCGCAGCGACATCGATGGCGCGTACGGTCTCGCCGTTGGCCGGATCGAAGGCGTTCAGCCTGTCTCCAGACGCGAACCAGACACGCTCACCATCAAAGGTGACGCCAGCCACCTGGTCGACGCCCGGGAAGGGCCCATATTCGCGGAGGATTTCGGCTGTGGATTTTTTCATGGCTGCACCCTAGTCGCCCGGCAATGGACCGGGGAGTAACAAGCTTGTCGGGAATCCCGGCACCGGCGGCGTCAACCAACGTCGCGCTGGTCCGCGACCGAACGATTGCGCTTTGCCTGTCTTCGCGAGCGCGTCGAGCGCCCGCTGCACGGTGCGCGGGCTGGCGCCGAGCGCGATCGCCAAGGCCGAGCTCGACCACGACTCGCCGTCGGCGAGGAAGGCCAGCACTGCCGCGTGCCGCTCTTCAACGGGCGGCGCCAGCACGACGATTTCGCGTGCGCGTCGCGGCGCCAGCGCAAAGCCTCGCTTCGTCGCGCTCACGTCGGCCAACTCGCGAAGCGCTGCGCGAAGCCGGCCGACTTCGACGCGCAAGCGCGCGCGATGCGATTCATCGGCGTGTTTGGCGCGGAAGGCGCGCGCGAGAAGCGCGCTCCTCGGCGCATCCGCCGGCCAGGCTTCGCCCAACGCGCGGAGAATCGCGAACAAGACCGGGCGCGTCGCGAGCGAGACCGTTGCGTCGCCATCGCGCACGACATGGCGACACGCGTCGACGACGAGCGTCTGCGACGCCAGCAGCGCTTCGACCTCATCGAGCAGGAGGAGGCGTTCCTCGCCGCGCGCGATCAGGCGCGCGGCGGGCGCGTCCATCATCAGGGATGCGCGGTCGACCTCCGCCGTCAGCGCGGGTATGTTCGCCTCGCGCGCGGCATGCGCGGCCCGCGTCAGGGCGCTGCGCGCCGCCTTCGTGCGCAGCCGCCGGATAGCGATTCCCGCAACCGCCAGTTCATGGGCGGCGCGCGCCGCGGGCGGCAATGGCGCAGAGTCGAGCGAGGCGAGCATGCGCTCGGCCTCGTCGAGGCGGCCGATCAGCAGCAGACGCCGGATTTCGAGATTGCGCGCATGCGCGGCGTTCGCCCGGTCGCCCTGCGCTTCCAGCGTCGCGCGCGCTGCATCGAGCGCTTTCGCCGGCCAGCCGAGATCGCGAGAGAGGAGGGCGATCTCGGCCTCGGCGACCACGCAGCGCGCGCGGGCCAACGCTTCTTTCGGACCGAACGCGCGCGCCGCGTTTCGCAGCAAGACCTTTGCACGGGGGAAATCGCCGAGCTGCGCCATCGCAATGCCGCGCAGCGCCAACGCTGGCGCGTCGTCGCGCAGGGCGACCCGCTTCAAAGCGCCAAGGGGATCGCCCGCCGCGAGCGCGCGCGCGGCGGCGGTGATCAGCGAGTCCATCGGAATCCCGCCACACTTGTCACTCCCACCCTCCGATCCTTCCGCGCCAAGTTAGTTCGACACCAACAACGAGCGATCGGCGACGATACAATCTCGCTCTAACCTGAGGCCCAGTCGCTCGTCCAATTCGGAGGTTGCAATGACCATGGCTAAATCACCTGAGAACGAGCGGCAAGGCGGACTGACCGGAATGGACGCGCCGCCGATTGTTTCGCCGCAAGCCTGGGATGCTGCGCTCAAACAGCTTCTCGTGAAGGAGAAAGCGCAGATGCGCGCCCATGACGCGCTGGCCGCTGAACGTCGGCGGATGCCCTGGATGGCGGTGGATAAGACCTATGCGTTCGAGGGGCCGAACGGCGCGGCGAGCCTGCTCGATATGTTCGAGGGGCGCCGGCAACTGGTCGTCTACCGCGCCTTCTTCGAGCCTGGCGTGTTCGGCTGGCCCGACCATGCCTGCCGCGGCTGCTCGCTCGGCGCGGATCAGGTCTCCCATCTCGCCCATCTGAACGCCCGCGACACCACGCTCGCCTATGTCTCGCGAGCGCCGCAGGCCGATATTGCGCGGCTGAAGGCGCGGATGGGCTGGGAAATGCCGTGGTATTCCATCACCGACAGTTTTGACGCCGACTTCGGCGTCGACGAATGGCACGGCCATAATGTGTTCATCCGCGACGGCGCGCGCATCTTCCGTACCTATTTCATCAACAGCCGTGGCGACGAGGCGATGGGGACCGTCTGGAGCTATCTCGACGCCACGCCGCTCGGGCGCCAGGAGACCTGGGAAGATTCGCCGGAGGGCTATCCCCAGAGCCAGACCTATAAATGGTGGAACTGGCACGACAATTACGCCGCCGAGGCCGCGCCCGATCCAAAATGGGTGGCGGTGTCGGACGCCGGCGAGGCCGCCTTCCGCGACCTTGAGACATCGGCGAAAACATGAGCGCGTATCGCGCCGACGCGAAAGGCGATGACGAAGGCGCGGCGGCCGCCTTCGCGGTCGCCCGATGGCTGGGTCTGGCGGCTGCGCCGACCTTCGCGATCATGGCGTTGCTCACGGTCGTTGTTGGCGGCGGCGCCCCGGATATGCTTTGCTCGGCCGGGCGCGATGCGTCGTCGCTGAGCGGAATGGTTCCGATGTATCTACTGATGAGCGCCTTCCATTCGGCGGCCTGGTTGAGGCTGATCTCCAGCCGAGGACGCGGCGCTCATCGGTCCGAGAGGCGGGAAGCGGGCTAGTCGCGACTGCTCCGGCTGTCGCAACTATGGAGAAGATCGATGCAAGAGGCCGTTGTCGTTCGCCGCGAGACGCGCATCGCGGCGCCCGCCGCCGCGGTGTTCGCTTTCCTGACCGATCCGGAGAAGATTCTCGGCTGGATGGGGACGGAAGCCCGGCTCGAACCGGAACCTGGCGGCATCTATCTCGTCAACGTCACCGGCGCGCGCTTAGCACGCGGCGCGTTCCGCGAAGTCGTTCCAGTGCATCGCCTGGCCTATAGTTTCGGCTGGGACGACAGCGAAATCGTGCCGCCGGGCTCCAGCCTCATCGAGATCGACCTGATCGAGCAGCCTGATGGAACATTGCTGCGATTCACCCATAGCGGGCTGCCGAGCGCCGATCAATGCGCCGGCCATGCGGAAGGCTGGGCGCATTATCTCGGCCGGCTGGCCCAGCTTGCTGGCGGCCGCGATCCTGGCCCCGACCCCTGGCTCGGCCGAACGGATTAGAGCGTGGGCGCACGCGAGAATAAGGGCCGTCGCGAGGAATTCTCCCGCCGCGGCGGCCCGCTTTTACTACTCGTTCACGGATGGGTTTCGTTCTTGGCGGCGCGCGAACCGGCGCTCTTGGCGTCCGCCTCGCACATATATGCGCCCGACTTGGTGCTGCCGTAATCTTTAGTTCCCGCGAAGTGGTAGATATGCGACTTGGTATTTACCCATACGACGGTGTCAGACGGACATTTGGCCTTGACCTCCATTTCGGAGGCTGACGGCGCGGCCATCGGCTTGGGCGCGGCAGCCGCTGGCGCGGGGGCCATGGGCGCGGGCGCGGCGGCGGCAGGCGCCGGGGCAGGGGCGGCGGATGGCGCCGCCGCGGCGGGAGCCGGCGGGATGGTCTCATTACCCGCGAGGCAGCTGGCGACGAAGTCGGCCTTCTTCTGGCCGGCCGCCTTGATCGCCGCTTTGTTGGTCGAATATTCCGCGTTGCATTCCTTCTTGGTCTTGCCGCCGGCAGGCGCGGCGGCGGTCGCCGCCGCGGGCGTCGCCGCCGGAGCTGCCGGAGCCGCCGCGGCTCCCGACTGTTCTGTTTTGCACTGGGCGATAAATTCGGCCCGGGTCTTGCCGTCGGTTGTGCCGGCGGCTTTCGCCGCCTTCCATTGGTCGCCGCAAACCTTTGCGACGCTTTCGGCGTTCGCGCTACCCGCGCCGACCAAAGCGAGCGCGGCGCCGATCGCCGCGGCTGAGAGAAATTGAACAATACCTTGTCGCATTACCGGCCTCCCCAAAGCGTCCCCCCGGACGCGAAGGCCGATGCTAGGCGGCGTTATGTGAAATAACAATCCCCAGTCATGTCAAAGAACAATCCCCTCTTGTTTCTTCAACCGGCATGAACAAGCGCCGACAAACTCTTTCTGAAAAACGAAATGTCTGCTATCCTTGCTCTCCCTGCCGCCGGGGCCCGCGCGGCTGTCCGGGGAAAACGATGAGCGGCGGGACCGGAGGCGCTATGGGCCGGGCGCCGGGCTTTGGCGCCCGCGGCCGAGAAAAAAGGGCGTGCGAAACTAAAGCACGGCCCAAGACCTTGATAAGGCTCGCTTCGCGGGACGTCTTTATCCGGGCCGGAGGGTGAATATCAGGGATGCAGCCACGGACCGGCGCGGGTTTCTGCGCCGATCAAGCGTTTTTGTTGCAAAACAGGGGGCTTTCGCGCATTGCGCGGAGCGCGCGGATTCTCGACTAGCATCCGACGCGTGGCTTGCGTAGAAGGGAGGGCTGGCGCTGTCAGCTAGGGCAAGACTTTCGTTCATAGATCATTTATTACATAATGAGTTCCTTTTGAATGGCTCTCAATTTCGCAAAGATCGAGACGCTCGCGCCCGATCAATCGAAGTAATAGTAAAACGAGCCCTTAGGCGCATCGGTGGCGCCGGGACCGGCTCTTGCCGCGGACATGCAGGAATCGTAGACCGGTCGTCTACTCAGTCTAGCTGGTTGAGCGGGCTCGCCTTGTAGCTTGCCGACGGCGCGATCGGACTTCGGAGCCGGTTGCGGCGATTGGCGCGACTGACGGTCAGAAAACAGGGAGCACAAAATGGTTCGAGCGCTCATTCAGCGTGACAAGAAAAGCCCGCCTGCATGGGAGGATGTCCGCGAAGATGAGTTCCCCGCGGAGGCCGTGACGGTCAGGGTTACGCATTCCGCCCTCAATTATAAGGACGCATTGGCGCTCACCGGCCGCGCGCCAATATTTCGCGCCTTTCCCATGGTGGCCGGCGTTGATCTCGCTGGGGTGGTGACCGCCGACGCCTCCGCGACCTATGCGCCGGGCGTCCAGGTGCTGGCCACCGGCCATGGCCTAGGCGAGGCGCACTGGGGCGGCTACGCACAACTCGCCCGCCTCAGACCGGAATGGCTCATTCCGATCCCGACCGGCCTTTCGCCGCTCGAGGCGATGACGATCGGCACCGCCGGGCTCACCGCCATGCTTTCCGTACTCGCCCTGGAGCGCTTTGGAATCACCAAAGACGACGGCCCGATCCTGGTCACGGGAGCGACGGGCGGGGTGGGGAGCCTCGCTGTCCTGCTGCTCGGCAAAAGGGGGTTTCACGTTGTCGCCGCAACGGGACGGCCTCAGCAAGAAGGCGCCTATCTCAGCGCGCTTGGGGCCGCTGAGATCATGGACAGGGCAGAGCTTGAAGTGGAGCCGAAGCCGCTCGCGAAGGAGCGTTGGGCGGCGGCGGTCGACGTTTTGGGCGGTCGGGCGCTTGCGAATGTTCTGTCGGGTCTGCGATACGGCGGCGCGGTCGCCGCGAGCGGTCTTGCGCAGTCGATGTCGCTTCCCGCCACCGTCGCGCCTTTCATTCTTCGCAACGTCTCGTTGCTTGGCGTTGATTCCGTCGCATTGTCGCGTCCCCGCCGCGAGGAAGCCTGGGCGCAGCTTGCCCATGTCGTGTCGGGAGGATTGCTCGATCCCATCCGATCGCTGCGCTCGTTCTCCGACGTGCAATCGCTCGCCAGAGACCTCCTCGACCAGAAGGCGCGCGGACGCATCGTGCTGGCCTGGTCCTAGAGGGACGAGGTTCGCCGTCTGACGGCTTGACAGACGAAATCGGGGCCGAGTGGATCTATGGCGATAGGGACATCGACGATAGCAAGCAGAGGATCATCGAAATGACCCCCGGCAAAAGGGTCGTGCGGCTTGTCTTCGATGTCTCTCTGAGCTTCCCCGGACAGTCAGAACGTAAATCGGGAACGGTAGTCTTGCGGCGTTACGGCGAGCCGGCGCTGGAAGCTGCGGCGCATCGTTTCCTCCGAACCGAAGCCGCAGCGCTGCGCGATTCGTTTTATCGGCGTCCGCGATTCCGAAAGCAGGCGCCGCGCCGCCTCCAACCTTAGCCGCTCAATGGCGCGGACCGGCGTCTGCCCGGTCGCCTCGGCATAATGGCGGCTGAAACTGCGCTCGCTCATCCCGGCCTGATCGGCCAGCACCGAAATCGAAAGATCGTCGCCGAGATGGCCGTTGATCCAGTTATGGAGCGCGCCGAATTTATCCTCGGCGGCTTGCAGGGCGAGAGTGGCGCTGAACTGCGCCTGCCCGCCGGGGCGCTTGAGGAAAACGACGAGGTAGCGCGCCACCGCAAGCGCCACGGAACGGCCGAGGTCCTCTTCCACCAGCGCCAGCGCCAGATCAATCCCGGCCGTCACGCCGGCGGAAGTCCAGACCGGACCGTCGCACACGAAAATAGGATCGGGCTCGACGCGCACGGCGGGAAAGCGCTGAGCCAGCCTCGCGCAGTCCTTCCAATGGGTGACCGCGCGACGCCCGTCCAATATGCCGGCGGCGGCCAACAAGAATGCGCCGGTGCAAACAGAAGCGACGCGACGCGCCTGCGCCGCCCGCTGCCGCACCCAATCAAGCAAGATCGGGTTCGCAGCGGCCGCCTCCACCCCCTGTCCGCCGGCGACGAGCAAAGTATCCAGCGCCTCGTTGGCTTGGGTAAGCGGACCTGCCGACAGCGCCACCCCCGCCGAGGACGTGACGCCTTCCTCGCCTTGCGTCACGAGCTTCAGCCGGTAGGGCGGCGCCCCTCCGGCGCCGGCGACGAGATCGTTGGCTGTAGCAAACACCTGAACCGGTCCCGTGACGTCGAGCAATTGCACCGCCGGAAAGGTGAGAACCTCGATGACGCGGATCGGGTTTGGCGAAGAGCAAGGGGACTTTGGCATTTCGGCCATACGATGCCCGGCTGGTCAAGCCTTGTCTATCGCTGAGACGACGCCGGGCGCCGCCGAGGATAGCCGTCGCCAGCGAGAGGAGTGTTTGGCGAGAATCGAGGGTTCATTGGCGTGGCCGCCAAGCTCAGCGCTCCTAGATAGACCGCATCAAGTTCGTCAACAGAAAGTGATTCACATGACAAACTTTCCAGTTCACACCATTGAATCCGCGCCCGAAGGTTCGAAGGAGGCGCTGCGGCAGTTGCAATCGGCCTTCGGCATGATCCCCAACATACTCGGGGCCATCGCGACCTCGCCGGTGCTGATCAACAGTCTCGTCGGACTGTTCGGGAATGTGCATCACGGCAGCTTCACCGAGGGGCAAGTGCAGGTCGTCCTGCTTACCGACGCGGTGACCAACGCCTCCACATGGGCCGTTGCGTTTCACACCGCTTTGGCGCTGAAGGAAGGCATCGACGCGGCCGATGTCGAGGCCATTCGCCAGGGCCGTCCGCCCAAGGACGCCAAATTCGCGGCGCTGTCGACGCTGGCGAAAACGCTCATCGAAAAGCGTGGGCGTCTCAGCGACGCCGACGTCGATCGATTCCTCGCGGCGGGCTTCGCCAAGGAGCAGCTCCTCGAAGTGATCGCGGCGGTCGCCGCGTCGACGATCACGAACTACACCGGCAGCGTCACGAAGCCGCCCGTCGAAGCGCCGTTTCAGGCGCATGTCTGGGCCGGTTGAGAAGTCGGCGGCCAACAACATCACGGGGGATCGGCCGGCTGCGAGCCGGCCGGGCCGCCATCGCGGGCGTCATCTCTCGAGGCGTCGCCGTCATCAGACTCTGCCATAATTTCATCGATAACCTTTGCTTGCCGTAGCAAGGCCTGACTTTAGCTGGAGAGGAATCTTTGCCGCGCTTCAAATTCCAGACCGTCGACGTCTTCACCGATCGGCGTTTCGGCGGAAATCAGCTCGCCGTGGTGACGGGCGCCGAGGGCATTGGCGACGCCACGATGCAATCGCTGGCCGCCGAATTCAACTTCAGCGAAACGACATTCGTGCTGCCGCCCGTCGACGGCGCGAACAGCGCCAGGGTGCGCATTTTCAACCGCACCGCCGAAATGGCCTTTGCCGGCCATCCGATGGTGGGAACCGCGTTCATCCTCGCTTTGGAGCGTCCTGATCTCGCGCGCTTGTCGTTCGAGGTTCCCGCCGGGTTGGTCAGGGTTGAAGTCGTCAGGGACGATCGCGGGGCGCCGGTCGGCGCCAAGGTCGCCGCTCCCCAGCGGCTTAGCACGGGAGAGGAAGTGTCCGTCGAGACGGTCGCCGATTGCCTCGGTCTCGCGCTCGCCGATATCGTGATCGCCACCCATAGGCCGATCGTCGCCTCGGTGGGTAACCCTTACGTCATCGTTGAAGTGACCGATGCAGCTCTGGCGCGGTGTCTTCCGGACATAAGAGCGTTTCGCGCAGCGCTTGCCGAGCGTCCGCATTTTGGCAAACGCTTCTCGTTGCATGTCTATGCGCGCGATGGTCAGCGGCTTCGCGCGCGCATGTTCGCCCCGCTCTCCGGGACTTGGGAGGATCCCGCGACCGGCAGCGCCAACGCGCCTCTCGCCTGCCTTCTGCTCCAGAGGGCGGGCGGCGAGCGGGCTGATTTCGAAATCCATCAGGGCGTCGAAATGGGACGGCCAAGCCTTCTCATCGTGAGCGTGCAAAAGCGCGCCGATGGCGTGCACGCCACGCTGTTTGGGAAATGCGTTCCGGTGACGCGCGGCGAGATCATATTGGATTGAGCCGTGTCAGGCCTCTCGCTTACTTCGTTTGGGCCTATTCTCAAGCCCGCAGATGACGGTGATGCCGGCGTCGATCAGCGCGCGTAGCTCGCTCTTCGGCGCCCGCACGCGCGCACGGATCGCCAGCGTATGGATCGTCGCGGTCGCGATCTTTGCCAGCGCCGCAGCATCGGCGTCGGACCTAAGTTCGCCGCGCGCCATCGCTTTGGCGAAGAGCGCGGTAAAACCCTGGTCGAGGGAAGCGATCGCCTCATTGACCTGTTTGCGGATTTCCGGATCGGCGATCGCCTCGGACGCGGCGGTGACGACCGAGAAACAGCCGCGCGGCCCATCCGGTCCAGCCAGATAGACTTCGCTCGCCATCTCGAATGTCTTGCGCAGGACGACGCGGACCGGCCCGTCGGCCTCGAGAATCGGGCGGAACGCGTCGCGCATCTCTGCGCGATATCTCCGATAGGCTTTGACGTAAATGTGCTGCTTGTCGCCGAACGCCGCATAGAGGCTTGGACGATTCATGCCGGTGGCGGCGCTGAGATCGTCGAGCGAAGTCGCCGCATAGCCGGTCTTCCAGAACGCCTCCATCGCCTGGCGCAGGGCGACGTCGGGTTCGTAGGAGCGGGGGCGGCCGCGACGCTTGGCCTGGGTCGCCGCGGCTTCAAAAGAGTTTTGTACCATTTCGCAAACAATCCTTGACGAAGAGTATTTTATGCGACACAGTACAAATATCAAGTGCAGGGAGGATATGATGGATCTGTATTTCTCGCCCTTGTCGTGCTCGATGGCGACGCGCATTTCGCTTTACGAAACGGGCGATTCCGCCAATTTTCTCGAAGTCGACCCAAAAACCAAGCGTCTTGGCGACGGTTCGGACTATCTAGCGATTTATTCGCTTGGCCTGGTGCCGTCGCTGCGCACCGACGATGGCCAATTGCTGACTGAAAACGCGGCGATCCTGCAATATGTAGCCGACCGCCACCCGCAATCCGGCCTCGCGCCGACCGATTCTGCGGAACGCACGCGGCTGCATCAATGGCTGTGCTTCATCGGCACTGAGTTGCATAAGGCCCTGTTCGTGCCGTTGCTCGACAAAAAACTGCCCGCCGAGATGAAGGCCTATATCCTCGACAAGAATCTGTCGCGCCTGACCTATCTCGACAAATATCTGACCGGGCGGGAATTCCTGCTCGATCATTTCACCGTCGCCGACGCCTATCTCGCGACGATTTTGAACTGGACCCAGGTCATCCCGGCGATCGATATGAGTCAATATCCGGCGCTCGTCGCTTATCTCGGCCGGCTTCGCCAGCGCGCCAGCGTCGCCAAAGCGATGGGCGAGGAGGCGCTGCTGTGGAAAGCCGAACTCGCGCGTCACCAGGCGGCCTGAAGCAGTCGGCGGCCGTCTAAACGGAGATTGGTCATTCCCGCTTACGAACGGGGATGACTTTTTATGAATTCAGCGCCAATGCATCTTGCTCCAAAACAGTTTTCCGAGCCAAATCGCAACGAGGCATTGCGTTTTGAAGATTCGAGTCTGGGGCGGGGCGTGGCGATCACAATCTACGGCATCAGAAATTGCGACACGATGGCGAAGGCGCGCGCCTGGCTGGACAAACGCGGCATCGCTTACGCCTTCCATGATTACAAGGCCGACGGGATCGATCGCGCGCGGCTGGAGGGCTGGGCCAAGGCGGTCGGCTGGGAGGTTCTCATCAATCGGGCGGGGACCACTTTCCGCGCGCTGCCGGAAGCCGAGCGCGAGGGGCTCACGCGGAAGAAGGCGATCGCGCTGATGCTCGGTCAGCCATCGATGATCAAACGGCCGGTGCTGGATCTCGGCGGTCGATATCTCGTCGGCTTCAAGCCTGAGATTTATGAGGCGGCCTTTTCTTAGCGGACCGATTTCGCCGCTTCGTCGACGCCATTTCACGGAGGCTGACCTTCGCAAGATCGCTTGCAAGCCATAACGCGGACTAATATAGTCCGCGTTATGGCGCATTTCGGAAACAGCGTGGAATATGGCCTGCATTGCCTGTTGTGGCTCGTCGAGCCGCCGGCCGAGCCGGCGAGCAGCCGCGATCTGGCGGAACTGCAGGGCGTGTCCGCTTCGTTTGTCGCAAAAATCTTTCCGCGGCTGGAGCGGGCGGGGATCGTCAGCGCGTCCGACGGGATCGGCGGCGGCTATCGCCTCGCCCGCGCGCCGGGGAAAATCAACGTTCTCGAAATCGTCGATGCGATCGAAGGCGAGAAGCCTTTGTTCGACTGTCAGGAAATTCGCGGCTTGTGCGTCCTATATAAGGACAAGCCGCGCCCGCGCGCCCCGGGCGGCGTCTGCGCGATTCACGCGATCATGCTGCGCGCCGAAAAAACCATGCGTGAAGAGCTCGCCCGGACGACGCTCGCCGATCTCGCCGCGACCGTCGCGTGCAAATTGCCGAGGAAATTTTCTGAAGACGTCCAGGCCTGGCTGAGCCAACGCGCGCAGGCGCGCAGACGCACGCGCGCCTCGCCTTCGAAGGCTCGCAAGCCAGGCAGAAGTGAAGGCCGCTCGTCGTGAGAAACGTCTGACGGCGCCGACGCCGAACAGGCCGCCATCATGGGACCGGAAATATGAGCTATCGGATTCTTCTGGCCGGCGCCGCCGGCGCCATCGGCAAGCGGCTGACGCCGTTGCTGCGCGCGGCCGGCCATTACGTCGCGGGAACGACGCGGACCGAGGCGGGGGCCGATATTCTGGGCGCGCTCGGCGCCGAGCCGGTGAAAGTCGACGTCTTCGACGCCGAAGGGTTGCTGCATGCGGTCGCTGCCGCGCGGCCGGATATCGTCATCCATCAATTGACCGACCTGCCGCCGGGCCTCGATCCCGCGCGCATGGCGTCGGCGACATCAGGCAATGCGCGCATCCGCGATGAAGGCACGCGCAATCTCGTCAAAGCGGCGATCGCGGCGGGCGCGCGCCGCCTGATCGCGCAAAGTATCGCGTGGGTCTATGCGCCAGGCCTGAAACCGCATGCGGAAGACGATCCGCTCGACGCCGGCGCCGAGGGCTCCCGCGCTATCAGCGTCGGCGGAATCATCGCGCTCGAGAACTGGACGCTGAAATCGCCGCCGCTCGCCGGGATCGTTTTGCGTTATGGCCGCTTCTATGGTCCAGGAACGGGCGCCGACGCCCCGACCGGCCCCTTGCCCCTGCATGTCGACGCTGCCGCCTATGCCGCTTTGCTCGCCTTGGATCGCGGCGATTCCGGCATTTTCAATATCGCCGAACCGAACGGGGAAGTCGCGACGGAGAAGGCGCGCCAGCAGCTTGGCTGGCGCGCCGACTTTCGCCTACCGGATTGACGACGAATGCGGAGACGCGCCCGGAGGACGCGAACGGGAGGACGCGACCGACGACGATTGTCCGGCCCGTGTCCTGCCAGAGGCTCCCGAACGCGTCAGGCAAGTCGATCACGACAGTCATCGTCGGCCTGAACGCCTCGGCATCGCCGTCCCGGCTCGGTTACGGCCTTTGTGCTAAAAGGCGCGTCGCGCTCGCAATTGGCGGGCGGGTCGGCCGAGACAATGACGGCCGGTCAGACCTGGTTCGAGCCGCCCGGCGCGATTCATGTCATCGCTGAGAACGCCGGCGCCACCGAGCCCGGGCGATTGCCCATCACCTTCGTCGTCGACAATGATTGCGGCACGCCGCTGATCCCGAACCAGCGCTCAAGCCGTCTATGCCGAAGCGGCTCGCATTTCGCGCGCGCTCGCCGCCTCATGCAGCGCCGAGAGCAGGTTCAGCGCGCGTTGGTCGCCGGCGGCCGAATCGTGCATCAGGTTCATCGCATAGGAAAATCCGATGCGATGTTCGGGCCACGCGCCATGGGCGGAGCCGCCCGCGCCACTGTGGCCGAAGGCCGAGTCGGGCGGCCCGAGGGTCCGCAGTTCGGTCTGCAGTTGATAGCCGATTCCGTTGCGTCGCGGAGCGCCATGCACTTCGTCGAACCCTTCGGCGATCGTGCGACGCCCGAGCGCGAGCGTCTCGCGCGACATCAGCGGGCCGCCGCCGAGCGCCAGAACGCCATAGAGCGTCGCCATTGCGCGCGCCGTGCAGATGCCCGCCGCGGCGGCGATTTCCGCGCGGTGAAAAGCGCGCGTGTTCCAGGGAAAAGTCTCAGGCGTCCAATCGATCGGATCGCCCCAGATCGGCGGATTGCCCCAGACCGATCGAATCAGGGGATCGCGCGCCCACACGCCGGGATCGAGAAAGGACGCGGCGCCCCAGTTCGGCGCGAGATAAAGCGTTGAGACGCGCTCTTCCTCGGCCTCCGGCAGGCCCATCCACAAGTCGAGCGAAAGCGGCGCGGCGATTTCGCGGGCGAGGAATTGTCCCGCCGACTGGCCGGCGACGCGGCGCACGACTTCGCCGCAGAGCCAGCCGAAATTCAGCGCGTGGTAGCAATAGGCGGCGCGCGGATCGGCGCTTGGCGATTGCCTGGCGAGCCTTGCCGCCATGCCGCGATCGTCGGTCAGGTCGGCGAGATCGAGCGGGGCGTCATTGCCGGGCAATCTGCCGGTATGGGAGACGATATGGCGAATGAGGATTTGATCCTTGCGGAATTCCGGCCAATAGCGCGACACCGGTGCGTCGAGATCGATCAGGCCGCGATCGATCAGCATCAGGATCATGGTCGCCACCACGCCTTTCGTGCCGGAGAAGATCAATTGCAGCGTGTCCTTCGTCCAGGGCCTTTGCGTGGCACGATCCGCGACGCCGCCCCAGAGGTCGACGACCGGAACGCCGTCCTGCACGGCGGCGAAGGCGGCGCCGAGCTCCTCGCCGTTTTTGAAGTTTTGCGCGAACGCTTCGGCGACGCGCTCAAATCCAGGCGCGACGAAACCTTCGATCGCTGCTTCTTTGGACATCCGTTCCCTCCCGGTATGGATCGAAGCCGATTTTGCACTTTTCGAACAAGACAGGCGCGGGGTTCTTTAGCAGCGGCGCGAATCCAGAGCGAGCGGCAAGATTCATTCGACGCTCAGCGCGACATGATCCAGCTCTCTCTGCAGCCGCAGGAAGACCTGATCGTCGACCAAGCCCAGAGTCCTCATCAGGACGAGGCGCTGCTGCTGCGCGACGACGATATCCTTCTGCGCGTCGCGACGGGCCTCCTGGGCTGCCGGGTCGTAGTTTTCGGCGGCGGGCGCTTCCGCGAGATATTGGGCGGAAAGCGCCTTCAGTGAAGCGGCGGCGGCGGCGCTGAGCGAAGGCGCGCGGGCGCGGCGGCGCAGCGCCTTCAGCGCCGCTACGGCCATTTCGCGCCGCGCCGCGATCTCGCCCGGCAGCGCATCCGCTTCGCTCTCCAGGCCGATCGCGCGCATCAGCGGCTTCAGCGTGACGGCTTGCAGGAGCAGTGTGATGACGATCGCCGCGAAAGTGAGGAAGATGATGAGTTCGCGCGCCGGAAACGGCTCGCCGCCGCCGATCGTTTGCGGGATGGCGAGCGCGGCGGCGAGCGAAAGCATGCCGCGCATGCCGCTCCAGGAGACGATCGCCATCATCGGAAACGTCAGGGGGCGTTCCTGTTTCGATCGGAACAGATTGGCGAGCGCCGCCGAGCCCAAAACCCAGGCCATGCGCAACACGATTAGCACAGCGCTGATCGCCACGCTGTAAAGGGCCAGGTCGCGCACGCCATAGCCCGAAAGCGACGCGACGATGCCGCGCAATTGCAGTCCGATCAGCACGAAGATCAGGCTGTTCAGTCCGAACGCGACGACATCGACGACGGCGAAGCAGACCAGCCGCGAGCGCGCGCTGAGAACCTCCGGCGAATGCCAGCCGCGAAACATGCCCGCCGCCAGCACCGCCAGAATGCCCGACGTATGAACGAAGTCGGCGGCGAGATAGGCGGCGAAAGGCAATATGATTCCCCAGACTGCCTCGAGTTCGGAATCTTCGAGAAAACCGTGCACCAGTTCGAACAATGCGGCGACGACGAGGCCGACCAGCGCGCCGCCTGCCGCGACGAAGCAGAATTGTATGATCCCGGCGGGAATCGAAAAGGCGCCCGTGGAGATTGCCTGGATCGCCAGAGTGAACAGAACGAGGGCGGTAGCGTCGTTGACGATGCTCTCGCCTTCAACCAGCGTCACCACGCGGCGCGGCGCGCCGAGCTTGCGCATGATGGCGATCGCTGCGGTCGGATCGGTGGCGGCGAGGATCGCGCCGAGCGTCATCGCGGCGCCAAGCGGCAGGCTGGGGATCAGCCAATGCGCGATGAGGCCGATCGCCGCCATCGTCGCCACGACGAGGCCGATGGCGAGAATGAGGATCGGGCGCAGGCTCTCGCGAAACTCGCCCCAGGGCAAATGCAGCGCGGCCTGATAGAGGATGGGCGGCAACAGCACGGTAAAGACGATTTCCGGGGCGATGCCGATCTGTGGCAGGCCGGGAATCAATGCGAGCGCCGCGCCGCCGAGCACCAGCGCGACCGGATCGGGCAGGCCGAGGCGTCGCGCGATCCAGGCGAGCGGCGTGCAGCCCATGATCAGGGCGATAATGACGTGAATGGACAGCATGAAATCCGCATCCCGGCGAACCCTCAGGCATCCGGGTCGCGGAAGCGGTTTTAGACGGATTCCCGGACGCCCGCCTCAGAAACCGGCGCCGCCCGTCACGAAATCGCCGACGCCCCCGTCGCCACGGCGCAGTCATCGCGCCCGCCCCATTCCGCCCAGGAGCCGTCATAGAGGCCGGCGAGCCGACCGCCTGCCTCCTCCACCGCCAGCGCAAGGATGGCGGCCGTGACGCCGGAGCCGCAGGTGGTGATGACCGGCCTGGCGAGATCGACGCCATGGGCGGTCAAGGCGGCGGCGAGCCCTTCGCCGGATTTGAGTTTGCCGTGCTCGACGATATCGACGAACGGCACGTTCAGGCTGCCCGGCATATGGCCGCTTTTGAGGCCCGGGCGGGGCTCGGCCGCCTCGCCGCGAAAGCGTTCGGCGGAGCGGGCGTCGACCACTTGCGCCGCGCCGCTTGCCAGCGCCTGCCGGACATCGGCGAGGGAGGCGACGAAACTATGATCGAGGCGGGCGGAAAAATGCCTCGGCTGGCGTTCTGTTGCGCCTTCCTCGATCGGACGCCCCTCGTCGATCCATTTGGGCAGGCCGCCCTCCAGGATTTTGACATCCGTCGCGCCGAAGGCGCGCAAGGTCCACCAGACCCTGGCTGCGGTCATCAGGCCGAACGCGTCATAGACGACGAAATGCATGCCGTCGCCGAGGCCGAGCTTGCGCATCGCCGAGGCGAAAGCGACAGGGTCAGGCAGCATATGCGGCAGGCCGCTCGATGTGTCGGCGATCGCATCAATGTCGAAGAACACCGCGCCCGGAATATGGCCCGCGCGAAATTCGGCGGCGCCGTTGCGGCCGGTCGGCGGCAGATGCCAGGACGCGTCGATCAGGCCGAGCCCGGGCTCATTCAAATGCGCGCCGAGCCATTCGGTGGTGACGAAATTTTGCGAAGTCATGCCAGTTTCCATGCGATCGGAGGACGTTCGGCGCCAGTCTATCCCCATTGCAGGGCGGCTAGAAGCCGAGCGTTGGCAGGAGCCGCCCGCGGCGCTGGCCGCATTCGCGTGGAGTCGCAGCGCTGGAAATATTGGGCTAGCATCGCGCGTCGGATCGACCCTGCCGGACTTGCCTTGGGGGTTGATCGTCATCGTGAGCTGGAAAGGGGATCATTGTGGCGATGAAATCTGTTCTTGGAATCGTGTTGGCTTTCGGACTTGCTGTCCCTGCGCAAGCGGCGGTGTTCGTTGCGCCGGTCGAAAAATCGAATGCGCCGATCGTTCAGGTCTACGGCGGCTGCGGCCCTTACGCCCATCGCGGACCCTGGGGCGGCTGCCGCGCGGGCGGTCAGTGGGGCGGATATGGTTGGGGACGCCCCTGTCCTCCTGGGTTTCACCTGGGACCCTATGGCCGCCGCTGCTGGCCCTACTGAGTTCCTGCGCCCGTAGAGCCGGGATTGGAGAGGCGCGCGCGCGACCGGGCAGGTTGCGCGCGCTTTTTTACGAGGCGCCTCGCATGAAAATCATTGGCGACCGGGCTTTCCGGCGTTGTCGGCGGGGGCGGGATCGACCGATGGCGAGACGTCCTCAATGGGCGTCACGTGCGATCCCGTTGCGCCGGTGATCAGCCGGGCGCCGCGCTGGAAGGTGAAATAATTCCACGCCCAGTTGAGCACCACGATCAGACGGTTCCGGAAGCCGATCAAAAAGTAGATGTGCGCGAAGCACCAGAATGCCCACGCGAAAAAGCCGGAGAACCGGATCCGCCCCATTTGCACCACCGCATGCTTGCGGCCGATCGTGGCGAGAAGGCCGAAATCGCGATAGCGGAACGGCGGCTTTGTCCGTCCCTTCAGGCGGTCGATCAGGAGATGGGCGACATAGACGCCTTGTTGCTTGGCGGCCGGCGCCATGCCGGGCAGCGGCTTGCCGTCCGTCGATAGACTGAGAGCGGTATCGCCGATGACGAAAATATCGGGATGGCCGGGCACGGAAAGGTCCGGCTGCACGATCACGCGGGCAGCCCCGTCGGTTTTGGCGCCGAGCCATAGGCCCGCGGGGGACGCCATGACGCCGGCGCCCCAGACGATCGTCGCCGCTGGGATCCGCTCGGCGCCGATGGCGACGCCGTCGGCGTCGCAAGCGGTGACGGCCGCGTTGAGGCGCACTTCGACGCCGAGTTGCTGGAGCGATTTCAGCGCCGCTCGCGACAGGCTGGGGTCGAAGGGGGTGAGCAGCCGCGGCGCGGCTTCAATCAAGATGATGCGCGCGGCGCCGGGATCGATGGTGCGGAAATCCGACTTCAGCGCCTTCCGCGCGAGTTCGGCGATCGCGCCGGCCATTTCGACGCCGGTGGGACCGCCGCCGACTACGACGAAATTGAGCAACGCGCGCCGCCGCTCGGCATCCGTCTCCGATTCCGCCATCTCGAAGGCGAGCAATATGCGGCGCCTGAGATAGGTGGCGTCGTCGATGCGCTTGAGGCCGGGGGCATAGTGGGCCCAATCGTCGTGGCCGAAATAGGCATGGCGGGCGCCGGTCGCCAGAATGAGGAAATCATATTCGATCCGCCGGTCCTCGGCGATGACCTGTTTGCGCGCGACGTCGATCCCGGAAACCTCGGCGAGGACGACGGTCGCATTCTTCTGATGGGCGAGCACATTGCGGATCGGCGCGGCAATGTCCGCCGGCGACAGAGCGGCGGTCGCCACCTGATAGAGCAGGGGCTGGAACAGATGGTAATTATGCTGGTCGACAATGGTGACGTCGACCGCCGCTTTGGCGAGCGCCTTGGCCGCCGACAATCCGCCAAATCCCGCCCCGACGATGACGATCTTCGGCGGGGCGTTTTGGGATGGCGATTGAGGCATGGAGAATGCTCGCTCGGGTTCGACCACGTTGGATGACCGTCTGGAATATCGCGCTTCACGTGGAGATATAGTCCGAGAACGCCGGGCGCACAGCAGGCCGGGTGGGATCGTGGGCGTCCCGGCGATAGGCGCTAATATAGCCCGCTCTCGCCAATGTCATCACAGGTTTGCGC
>Ga0209006_10000299_pt1 | contig 50108 bp, 42 predicted proteins | sample JacPin_JW_Ref_O2_FD_188567 | JGI IMG/M metagenome (GOLD analysis project Ga0209006, IMG submission 188567) | Forest soil microbial communities from Algoma, Ontario, Canada - Jack Pine, Ontario site 1_JW_Ref_O2 (SPAdes) (version 2) | ecosystem: Environmental > Terrestrial > Soil > Boreal...
CTTGTACCTGGATGATCGCGCCGAAAACGTCGAGGCGGCAGCTCGCTTAGGAATTAACTCTGTACTGTTTGATACGGTCGAAAAGACTGCATCAAGAGTGGAAAGCCGATTCGACATCCCTCTTCCGAGTGATGGCCGCTGTCGCCAATCAAGCTCACAGCACAGCTCAAAAAATCGGGGCCCGGATCGTATGGAATCCGAGTGATGCAGCAACGCAGCCTCCAAGAGGTACGCGCGAGCGTGTCCTTAATTTTTCTGATCCATGGACTGATCATCGCAACCTGGGCGGAACCAGAGGGGAACTGGTCGTGGTCGCGCCGTGTGGAGGCCTTCCGTTCGAGGTCCCTTATCAAGGTCAAGAGGTGGAACCCGGCGGGCGGCGACAGGCCGGTTCGGTGAGATATGAGGACTTCCTCCTGCGTTAGCTCTTGCGATAAGACAAGAAAGATGTAGTAACCTTTTCCCATCTGTTTCTGAAAACAATTTGGGTCGCGAGCCACCGCCGCGACATTCGAGATTTGAATCACAGATTCGGATGAACTTTCTCGTTCACGCGACTTAGGAATTTATGCCGGGATGGCGAAATTGGCAGACGCAGCGGACTTAAAATCCGCAGGGGCGAAAGCTCTGTGGGGGTTCGATTCCCCCTCCCGGCACCAGCAACCATTGAGGCAGTCTGCAAGCGCTTAAGTGATGGTGAGTGTCAGAACGCTGCTGGTTCCCCCGCTGGTACAGCCTGCATAGCTCGAATTACCAGTCGGCGTATTCACGGTCACCGACGCAGTTCCAGGACCCGATACCAAGTTGCTGGGGATCGAGGCTTGCAATAGCACGCTGCTCGTTACAGTCGTGGTTAGGGTAGTTCCGTTAATGACCACAACGGAGGATGAGACAAACTGCTTCCCATTCACGGTGAGAAGAAAACCCTGCTGCAGTTGAGCGAATGTAATGGTAGTGGGCGACAGGGAGTCGAGCTCCGGTTTTGGCCGGGCACTTCCACAGAGCGGATTCAAGGCGTTGCAGCCAGGCAGAAGCAATAACGCCAACAAAGAAATGTACAGGGACGCCCGGGAACCATTCGTTCGTTTCATGTTTCTCCCTTAACCTCGCCAGTAACCTTGTCGGAACGTTTGCACGATAGTAGCAGCGTAGTCCACTCGCCCAAGGGAAGGTGAGCAATAGTGGTCACTAGCAACTCACAACTCCGACTCGTTAGAAAGCGCTGGCAAGCTCGCGTAAAGTTCGGAAAAGGCTAGGTTTGTAAAGGATTGAGTCGGACTTAGAATCCGCAGCGATGAAAGCTCTGTCGCACTCGATTCGCCTCACCGCACCATTCCTCGCTCTCAGGTCATCCAATGAACCATCTGCAGATTGAACTGCAGAGAGAGCCCGCGCCGACAGGTTCTTATAAAAAAAGAAAGCGCAGGTTGCATGCCTCATCTTTTTGATCCTCTCGTGATTCGTGATCTTAAGCTTGCTAATCGGGTTTTCATGTCGCCCATGTGCGAGTACTCAAGCGTAGACGGCTTTGCCAACGACTGGCATTTCGTGCATCTGGGAAGCCGCGCAGTGGGCGGCGCCGGACTGGTACTAACCGAGGCAACCGCCGTTCTTCCGGAAGCCCGTATCAGCCCCCAGGATCTGGGCATCTGGAGCGATGATCACATCGAGCCTCTGGCACGGATTGTGCGCTTCATCCATCAGCAGGGAAGTGTCTCGGGGATGCAACTCGCGCACGCCGGTCGCAAAGCCAGCACCTATCGGCCTTGGGACGGCAACGGGGCAATTCCGGAGTCGGAAGGTGGATGGAAAAATGTAGCGGCTCCGAGCGCCCTGGCTTTCGCGCCTCACTATCCTCGTCCTCAGGCTCTCTCGCTTGACGGCATTCGGGAAACCGTCGCCGCATTCGCCGAGGCTGCGCGTCGCGCCTCCGAAGCCGGGTTTCAGGTCGCCGAGATTCACGCGGCTCACGGATACTTGATTCACGAATTTCTGTCGCCTCTCAGCAATCGACGGACTGATTCATACGGTGGGTCATTCGAGAATCGCACCCGTATTTTGCGTGAGATTGTGACGGCAGTCCGAGACTCGTGGGCGGAGCACGCACCGGTATTCGTTCGGATTTCTGCCACGGATTGGGTCGAAGGCGGATGGGACATCGACCAGTCGGTGGAACTAGCGCGCCAACTCAAACCGATGGGGGTAGATTTAATCGACTGTTCGTCGGGAGGCAACGTAGCCGAAGCGAAAATTCCTGTCGGGCCGGGCTATCAAACGCCATTCGCGGAACGGATCCGCCGCGAAAGCAATATTCTTACCGGTACGGTAGGAATGATCAGTTCTCCTGTTCAGGCTGAGCACGTTCTCGGAACGGGTCAAGCGGACGCGGTGATCATCGCCAGGGAATTCCTGCGGGACCCCTACTGGCCGTTGCGCGCCGCGCGGGAACTGGGTCAGGCGATCACGTGGCCTCAGCAATATCTAAGAGCTGCGCCCGACGGCTCTAAGCCCCGAACTGCCCTGGATTCCGATGACATTACGAAGCCGATGGCTGTTCAGTAATACTGGCTCAAAAGTATGGCGCGACCGGAACCAGAGTAAAGTTACGGTCGCGCCATCGGAATGATAACTGACTCGCGATTATTTCTTGTCTTCGCGGGCTTCAGCAACTTTCGCTTGCTGGCCTGCTTCAGCTACTGCTCTGACAAACGCATCCGCGCTCTTCGGCGTCGAGGCTTTTCCCGACAGAATCGTGCGGAACATCATGTGTCTGCCGTAAATTGCGCGCGTCGAGTCATTATCCTGCTCGACCACCGCGCCCTCCAGAGTGAGGCCGGCGAACACACCTTTTGATCGCGAGTAGGTCAACATTTCGGTATTCATCTTCCAGTCAGTCCCCGCCGACGCATGGCGCCCGACTGGGCCTGCTGCTACCGAACCCTCGCCAGTGAGTTCGAACTTGCTGGAAAGCAAATGCTGGAAACCATTATCGTTCATCACGAGCATTACCAGGTCAACGCCTTCAACCCCGATCTGCAAACCCCAGCTGCCCCCACCAATTGTGACGAATGCGGGTGCGCTCCAGCCTGACTCGGTGCGGCAGGTCGCTACACCGCGGCCATGCTTACCGCCGAAAATAAAGCCGCCCTTGATCAGGTCCGGCACCACCAGCACACACTTCGCGCCGCTCAAAACTTCTTCCGGGATGCCTTTGTCCGGGGTTGACATAATCGAGTGCAGAACATCGACCGACTTCTGCATACGTTCCACTGTGTCCTCGCGGGCCGAGCCCGCCCAAGCGAATGTGCCGACCAGGCCGAACGCAACCATCAACAGCATTGACATGATTCTTTTCATGAATTGTTCCTTTTGAGTCCAGGACTAAGAGAGGAGAACTCCAGACGGCTGACTTAGTTCAGGAAATCTGAAAGAGAGAGAAGATTTGCTCATCCCTGGAGCCATCATCGTTTAATCGGCGGACGATAGCTGATCTGAATAGCTCACTTTTGCTTGAATGGATCGAGTTGGGTCGATGTGAGCAATCCGGCTCAGAAACCCTTGGCGCAGCGTGCCATTGTGAATGTGAGGATCTTCTGCATTACCCGCGCAGAGTCATCCGCGGGGCAAACGTCCGGGGTGAAGGCATTGGCGGAATCGCGCCCAGGTTTACCGAAAGAAGGGAATCGTTATGTCGATTCGGCGCCTACGAAACCATTTTATAAAAAAGTTAGGCCTGCTCGCGGATTCGCTCGCGAGCATGTTCGCGAAACTTAAGCCCGAGACGCAGGTGTTGGGAACACAGCGGATGTGTCCGTTTTGCGGTTTGATCACGCCCCGCGCCAAGGGAAAATGTTTGGAATGCGGAAAGTCGTTTGGCCAGGGTGGGTTAAAGCCGAAAGCTGCGAAATAGTCCACTTTTCTCACTGTGCAGCCGCGGATATTTACTTTCCCGGAAATAAAGCACTGAAGCTGCGGGCTGCCGCCTTTTTGATCATCCGCATTGCCGTCTGTCCCGAGTTGTCCGGCGGCCGAGCCTTAGCAGCGGCCTGCTCTCGTACGAGGTGCGTTTTCTCCGAAGGATGACCGGTGGTTAGCGTGCACTGCTCTTTGGGCTTCGCCCTACACATCGGGCAACGCACTGAGAGTATGTGGCGCGCTGAGAGCTTTCCCGTTTCCAGCTCGATCTTTTTCTTCATGATGATTTGCAAACGGTTAGACCAGGATCACGATCGACGTGGAGAGTTCTGCCGAATCATCCAAGACTTATAGCAGGGCGAAGTTACTCGAATCTGCTCAAAATTGCTCACGCCACTGACAGGCATGCGCGGAGTTTCAATCGTGCAGAACTATATTGAGCAGCGAACTGTGAACTTGCAGGGCGCCATCGACGCCCCCGGCATAGTCAATCAGGCCCAGCTTGCGGAAGCGGTTCATAAAAAAGCTCACGCGCGAACGCGTTGTGCCAACCATCTCGGCCAATGTTTCCTGACTGATCCTGGGGATCACGGTCTCCGGGATGCCTTCTTTACCAAAGTGAGCGAGAATGAGCAGCACGCGGGCGAGCCGTTTCTCGCTGGAATTAAACAGTTGGTCCACCAGATCTTCTTCATAGCGGATATTCCGAGCCAGAAGATAAGCCACGAACATCTCGGAAAACGCCGGTTCCCGATGCAAGGCGTCCAACATGGTTTTCTTGTCGACGCGCAGAATCTCGCAATCCGTCATTGCCGCAGCCGAACCCATTCGCAGGAGCTGACCCGCCAGGGATCCCTCTCCAAAAAAATTCCCCTCGCCTACGATCGCGATCGTCGCTTCTTTGCCGGAGGCGGATACGACGGTCAGCCTGACTTTGCCCTTCTGCACGTAGAACACTGCATCCGCGCCGTCTCCCTGGGCAAAAATGACATGCTTCTTGTTGAGGGAAAGGATTTTGCGGCCCTCGCCGATGGTCGCGAGAAACACATCGGAGTCGAACCCACGCGTCTTTTTCACTTTCGTTCTTATCAAAGTGCTCATTGAGCGCGATTATAGTCCACCAACAGACACATCAATGTATTATTAGGCGCATTGATAATTCGAATCACGACTACATCAACGTGGGCGGACTTACCTGGTCCGAACCTCCCACTTCTGTATAGCGTTGTACCTCCGAGCCAACGGAGGCTCTTTGCAAGCTATCGCGGGGAGGGCAGCCGTCTGATCCATTTTGATGGGCTTCTCTTGCGTGAAGTCGACGTTATTCTCGCCTTATCTGCCGCTTGCTAATTTCTCCTTGTGAGCTATGTTGCTCAGACAGGGCGTCGCCTACCTGTCATTCTTTACCCTCCTGAGTGTGTCGAGGAAGTCACGGACGCTGATTCGTAACTTTCATTCTAAGGTTGCTGAGGACGGGTGGTGGCAAAGCTGACACCGCCCGGCAAAGCGACCACATCCAGCCAAACAGCATTTCATCCGCGCGGGTGTCTGCAGCCTTTTGCCAAACGCGATTCCAAACCCTAAATCTGCAAAAAGGTGATTCGGACAGGGTCTCAAGCGGATGCGAGGAAACTAGAAAGGTCGAAATAACATGCCTTTGATCCAACTCGTGGAAGTCCTCATTGTGGTAGGCGTATTGCTCTGGCTTGTCAATCGTTTCATTCCCATGCAGGGCTCCATCAAATCCATTCTGAACGGTGTAGTAGTAATCGCCGTCGTTCTTTGGCTCCTGAACGTTTTCGGATTGTTCCATTCTTTGTCGCACGTTCGCATTGGGAGCTGAAGCCAACCGACGTAGTTACATCAAGTTTTGATCTACGAAGTATCCGGCAGATCTCTGCCGCAAGGAGACATTGTGAAGAAAACATTGTTGTTCACCGCAACGCTAGCGCTGAGCTTGCCCATAGCCGCTCAGAGCAACTCTCAAAACGCCCTCACCGTCGAACACATCAGCCCGACCCCCATGTTCCGCGTAACCGTTATCAGCCGCAGCGTGCAAGCGGTGAACTACCAGCACCGCAGCGGATCTTCGAAGCTGGATTTCGCCGGCACGGCCTTAATGCCCTCTGCCGATGGTCAAGCACAGGTAAACAGCAAGCGCGGATCCATTGAAATCGATGCGGAATTTGGTAATTTGCAGAAACCCAGCATCTTCGGCAATGAATATTTGACCTACGTTCTTTGGGCGATTTCTCCCGAAGGCCGCGCCGTGAATCTGGGCGAGGTACTTCTCGGTGGCAACCACCGCAGCAAGCTGCGCGTGACCACCGACCTTCAGTCCTTCGCGCTGATCGTTACCGCCGAACCTTACTATGCGGTTCGCCAGCCCAGCAATGCCGTCGTGCTGGAGAACGTGATCCGCGAGGACACCAAGGGAACCAGTGAGACTGTAAACGCGAAGTACGAATTGATGGAACGAGGCGGCTACATTCCAACCGGTTACAAGTTTGATCCCGTTGTTTTGAATGCTAAGTTGCCGCTCGAGTTTTTCGAAGCACGAAACGCCGTTCGCATCGCGGAGTCCGAGGGCGCCCAAACCTACGCCTCGGAGAGTTACCAGCGCGCAATTCAGTTAATGAACACTGCGGATGCTGACGCTATCGACAAGCATATGGACAGAAAACCCCTGATCGCAGTCTCGCGCCAAGCGGTGCAGACCGCGGAAGATGCACGGGCCATTGCGGTAAAGAAAATGGACGAAGTGCGGCTGGCCAATGAGCGTCAGGATTCAGCCGACTCGCAAGCGCGAGTGCAGGGACAGGCCGATGACGCGATGCGGCAGAAGCACCAAGCCGAGTCTGACGCCGATGCAGCGCGGTTAGCCAGAGCCCAGGCAGACTCCGACGCGATGAGCGCCCGCGCCGCCAAGGCTCAGGCAGACTCCGACGCAGCCCGGGCCCGCAATGACGCTTCGGACGCGCAAGCTGCCGCCGCGAAGGCCAACATGGATATGGCCAACAACCAGGCCGCCTCCGCCAGCGCAATTTCCGCGGCGCAGGCAGATGCGGATCAATCGCGATTGGCCGCACAGGCGGCCGAGACCGACAAAGCCGCGATGCGAACAAAATTGGCTGAGCAGCTGAACGCGATTCTTCAGACTCGTGAAACCGCCCGTGGCCTGATCGTCAGTATGTCCGACGTTTTATTTGATACTGGCAAATACTCGTTGAAGCCTGGAGCGCGCGAGAAACTGTCCAAGGTCGCCGGAATTCTACTGGCTTATCCCGGACTCAATATCGAAGTGGGGGGCTATACCGATAACGTCGGCGGAGACGCCATGAACCAAACTCTCTCTGAGAATCGGGCCGCTTCGGTACGTGTGTATCTGGTGCAGCAGGGTGTGGCAAGCGGTGCGGTTTCCTCCAGAGGATTCGGCAACACGCTTCCCGTCGCCTCTAACGATAACTCCGCGGGCCGTCAACAAAACCGCCGAGTGGAACTACTGGTCTCCGGCGAAGCCATCGGCACTCCAGTGAATGCGACCACGGGAAACCTGCGCTAACACCATTGAGCGCGGGCCGGTTGCCCGCGCTCAACATCAACAGAAAATGGAGACACCAGCTATGAGACTAATCGGAATTGTCAGTACCGCTGTTTTGTCATTGAGCCTCGGAGCCTTGCCTGGCTACGCGCAGCAGGAGCAGCACGAACAGCAAGAGGAACAAAAAGATAAACCGGCCGAGCAAAAAGAAAAGAAAGCCGAGCCGGAAAGGAAACCGGAACAAAACGAGAAGGGCGCTCAACAGGAAAAGAATGCGAAGCCCGAGCAGAGGAATGCTCAACAGGAAAAGAACGTGAAGCCGGAAGAGAAGAACGCCCAACAGCAACAACACGCTCAGAAGAGCGGACCGGCGGCGCAAACGCATCAATCCAACGCCAAGAGTGGAACGCGGATCCCTGATGATCGTTACCGTGCGAATTTCGGCAGGGAGCACACTTTTCGCGTAACCCAATCTGATTACAGCCGGGGCCACCGCTTTCAGTACGGCGGCTATTGGTTTGGATTCGTCGATCCCTGGCCGTCCAACTGGCTCTACACGCAAAACGTGTTCGTCATCGATATCGACGGCGTGTATTACCTGTGCAACCCGATGTATCCCGGCGTGAACATCGCTCTCAACATCACGATGTAACGCCGTCCGTCTCGAACTTGAAAAGGAGCCAACATGCTTGGGACTGTACTGATTGTGATTTTGATACTTGCGCTTCTGGGCGCGTTGCCCAGATGGAGCCACAGCCGGGACTGGGGATATTACCCCACCGGAGGGTTAGGAATTGTTATTTTAGTGGTGGTGATTCTTCTTGTGCTCGGCAGGATCTAACCGGGCAAGAAAATCTCGCGGTTAGGGAACAAGGACAACAAAGCAGCCGAAGAAGGGAAACCCTTCTCCGGCTGTTTGTTATGAACTGCCCTGATGGTTCACTCTTCCGTCCCAAATTTTTTCAAATCCTCAGGCCCATCCGCCAGCGCGACCGCGTCTTTGCCCTGCACCAGCTCACGGACCTTCTCCACGACGTCAGGATTGGCTAGGGTGGTGATGTCACCAGTGCTCAGATTATTGGACAAGGCTGCCAGCACACGACGCATCAGTTTTCCAGAGCGTGTCTTCGGCATATCCGGAACAATGAGGATTCTGCGCGGGCGCGCAATCTTGCCGATCATGGTTTCGATCGCCTTGTTCACCTTCTCCACAATGGCGGGACTCGCCTGCAGGCCCGGCTGCAGCGCGATGTACACCTCGGGCACACGACCCTTGATCTCATCGATTACCGGAACCACCGCCGCTTCCGCTACCTCTGGAACCGTCAGACACGCTGATTCAATCTCCTTGGTGCCGAGTCGATGACCGGCGACATTGATCACGTCATCTACGCGCCCTAATATTCGAAAATAGCCGTCAGCCGCCAGCACCGCACCATCTGCAGCGAAGTACGGCCAGTCATGCCAATCTTTGCTCTTGGGGTCTTTGCAATATTTTCTGTAATACTGATCGACGAAGCGATCGCGATTGCCCCAGATCGTTTGCATGATCCCGGGCCAGGGGTTGCGAATGCATATGTTGCCGGCTTTTCCTGAACCCGCCGCAATTTCCTGCGAGTTCTCGTCCATGATCGCAGGATAAATTCCCGGCATCCCAGGGCCGGCGCTTCCCGGCTTCATCGGATCCAGCGCGGGTTTCGTGCTGCACAAAAATCCTCCGTTTTCCGTCTGCCACCATGTGTCCACGATCACCGCTTCGCCTTTGCCTACGACGTCGTGATACCACCGCCATACTTCAGGCTCAATCGGCTCTCCCACCGTGGTCATGTGCTTGAAGTGGTATTTGTACTTCGTGGGCTCATCGTGCCCGGACTTGCGCAACATGCGAATTGCTGTCGGCGAGGTATGGAAGATGTTGACGTCCAGGCGCTCGGCGATTCTCCATACTCTGCCTGCGTCGGGAAAAGTAGGAACGCCTTCGTAAAGAACGCTGGTAGCGGCCAGTGCCAGCGGGCCGTAGACAATATAGGAGTGACCCGTGATCCAGCCGATATCAGCCATGCACCAGTAAACGTCTTCGGGATGAATATCCTGAATGTACTTCGAGGTGCCCGCCACGTAGGCCAGATAGCCACCCGTACGGTGTTGGCACCCTTTAGGCTTGCCCGTGCTCCCGCTCGTGTACATGAGAAACAGCGGGGCTTCCGCATCCATCGGGACAGGTGCCACAAGTTGCCCCACGTAATTCGGAAGAATTTCGTCGACGAAGACATCGCGGCCTTTCACAAACGGCGATGTCGACGCATTCTTGCCCGGGTGTCGCCTCCAGACCAGCACTTTGTCTACCGCCTGGCCTTCCTTCTTCGCTTCCTCGATCGCGATATCGGCGCCGGCCTTGTGGTCGATCATCTTGCCGTTGCGATAGTATCCGTCCATCGTGATCAGCACGCGGCTGCCGGAATCGGCAGCGCGCATACCGCAAGCCTCGCCGCTGAACCCGCCAAAGACAACCGAGTGAATCACGCCCAGACGCGCGCACGCCAGCATGGTGATCGGCAACTCCGGCACCATCGGCATATGTATGGTGACCCGATCTCCGCTCTTTAGGCCGCAATAGTCGCGCAGCAGAGCCGCGAATTCGTTCACCCTCACATAGAGTTCGCGGTAGGTGACGGACACGGGCGCCTCGGACTCAGGCTCCGCAACGAAAATCAGGGCTGCCTTGTTCTTATATTTGGCAAGATGACGGTCGATGCAGTTATAGGAGGCATTAATCTTTCCACCCGCAAACCACTTCCAGAAGGGAGGATCGCTTGTATCGAGCGTGGTATGCCAGTACTTGTCCCAGCTCAGCAGATCCGCGTACTCGCGAAAGCATTCGGGAAAGTTCTTCTCGCTAAACCGTTCAATCACGCCCGGATCGGTAAGGTTGGCCTGACCCACAAACTTCGCGGACGGATAGTAATATTCTTCTTCTCTCCAGTGGACCGCGATTTGCGCTTCGGTGGTTTCGGTCACTTTGCCTTTTTCTCGAATTTCAGCCATATCAGACCCTCGCGGTGCGTAAGTTTGTACGGCGGCGGATAGCCGTCGGGGAAGACTACACTGATCCTACAAGACCCGCCGCTCCTCTGCGTGCGCAACACTCGTCTAGTGCGCACCAGCCTTTTCCGCACCCAATCCAGTATTCGACCGGACCAGCAGTTCGTTGAACTTATGCTGCGATGTCGGCTCGTGACTTACTAAAGTGCCCACGATTGCCCCAATAAATCCTAGCGGAATACTCAGGATGCCCGGATTCTCCAGAGGGAACCAGGCCTTCGCCTGAATGAGATGGCGCGCAGTTCCCGTCACGGTTGGCGGATCGATCGCCATCAAACTGGGGCTTACGAGGATCAGTCCGATCGACGCCAGCAGCCCGGCCCCGAGGCCCGCCACAGCTCCTGCCGTATTGAATCGCCTCCAGAAAATCGACAGCACGATCACCGGCAGATTTGCGGAGGCCGCCACTGCGAATGCAAGCGCTACGAGAAATGCAACATTAGCCGTCGGTCCCAGCCCGATAGCGACCGCGATCGCCACTCCTCCCACCACAAATGCCGAAATCCTCGCCACCAGCACCTCCTCGCCCGGCTTTCGCTCCACCCCATTGTGGATAACGTTGGTCCAGAAGTCGTGGGAGAAAGAAGTTGTCGCACTGATGGTGAGCCCGGCAACCACCGCCAGAATCGTGGCAAACGCAATCGCCGAGATAAAAGCGAAAAAGATCGGGCCTGCGAGTGCATTGGCCAGCAGCGGCGCGCTCATATTCGTGCCGCCATGTGTCTTGATGAAATCCGGCCCTACGATTGTCGCTGCCCCAAAGCCCAGGAACGTCGTCATGATGTAGAAGCTTCCAATCAGCACCATCGCCCACACCACGCTATGGCGCGCGGTCTTCGCATCCGGCACGGTATAGAACCGTACCAAAATATGCGGGAGCCCAGCCGTTCCAAAAATCAACGCCATACCCAGCGAGATCAAGTCCAGTGGCCCGTAAGGAGGCTTGTAGCGGAGACCCGGCTGCAAGAAATCTTTCACCACCGTTGCGCCCTTGGCATCATGGTAGGTGACGTGACCGATGGCCCCAAAAAAATCTCCAAAGCTAAAATGGAAGTGCGCCATCACCAGAATGCTGAGCAAGATTGTTCCCGCCATCAACAGGATGGCTTTTACGATCTGCACCCACGTCGTTGCCAGCATCCCGCCGAAGACAACGTAAACGATCATCAGAATGCCTACGCCAGTCACCGCCTGGTTATATGTGACGTAGCCACCGAGCAGCAGTTTCACCAACGCTCCCGCACCGACCATCTGCGCGATCATATAAAAAGTGCTGACGGTCAGTGTGCTCAGCGCAGCCATCGCCCGCACCGGACGCGGCTTCAGCCGGTACGCTAGCACATCCGCCATGGTGTACTTGCCGGCATTGCGCAGCGGCTCCGCAATTACCAGCAACACCGTTAAATACGCTACGAGCCAACCCACCGAAAACAGAAAGCCGTCATAGCCCTGGAACGCGATGATCCCGGCAATTCCCAAAAACGATGCCGCACTCATGTAATCGCCGGCTACCGCGATTCCATTTTGCCAGCCCTTGATTTGGCGGCTGGCCGCGAAGTAAGCGCTGGAGCCAGACGAACGCTTCGAGGCCCAATAGGTGATGCCCAGCGTTATCGCAATGAACAGCAGAAACATAAACAGTGGGACGTTTGCCATGGCTATTTGCCTCCTTGGCTGCTAATGGCTTTTGCATCCACAGCTTTCTCCACGATGTCTTTCGCTAGCCGGTCGAAATTGTTGGCAGCCCTTACGTAGAGTCCAGCAATCAGCCACGCGACGAAAAATTGCGACAACGCAAAAAGGTAGGCGAGGTTTACTCCAATCACTTTGGTCGACATAAACTGCGGCGCGTAGCCCACGAGTACGGGCAAGGCAAAGTAGTAAACCACGAAGAAGATGAACGCCGGCACGATAAAAGTTCTCTTCGTCGCCATCAAGTCTTTGAACTCCTGGCTCTCGGCGATCTTGTCCCAGGTTGTCTGGGACGCTTGGTACCGCTCTTCCGGGACTTTTTCGACCGACTTCAACGCTTCTCCCATAAGGCTTCTCCTCGGCGGAATGGCCGTTGCAATGACAATTGAGAGGCACCTGCCAATCACGAACGGACCGACAACTGCGTCTTAGATGTTCAGGCCGCACGCATTGTAACTCGAACTACAAACGCGCCGCTCCATTATTAAAAGTATTAAAAGGTGAACATCGGGCCGAACTCTGTCTGCTGATCTTTCCACTTGTGGTCTGACTTTCCCGTAATCCAGTAAGTCACGCCGATATTGGTGTGGTCCGGCAACAACGGGGTTTGAAATTGCGATTCTTCGAACGCGAACATGGTCCGCCAGGAGGGTTAACGGAGCTACCGCTCCAGGGACGGAAGTTCATTCATTTTTTCCGTAATGTCAGATCTCGAACTGGCGCGCTAAAATGACCGTGGGTTTTTATCTCCGAGGGATATCGATGCACTTCGAACAGTTCTACCTGGGTTGTCTGGCGCATGCGTCGTACATGCTGGCTTCTGAGGGCGAAGCGATTGTCGTCGACCCGCAGCGTGACGTCGAAATCTATCTCAAGGCTGCGGAAGCCCAGCACGTTTCCATCCGCCACATCTTCGAGACCCACCTGCACGCCGATTTCGTCTCCGGTCATCGCGAACTGGCCGCGCGCACCGGCGCGCAAATTTATATCGGAGCGCAAGCTGGTGCGACTTTCCCACATGTCGCGGTGCACGACGGATTCCATCTGCAGGTTGGAAGGCTTGCGCTCCGCGTTCTCGAGACCCCTGGACACACAACCGAAAGCATCTGTCTGGTTGTCGCCGATGAAGAGAAGTCTCCCGAGCCGTGGGCCATTCTGACCGGCGACACCTTGTTCCTCGGGGACGTGGGTCGTCCCGACCTCTCGAAAAAATATACTGCCGCGCAGCTGGCGGGAATGCTCTACGACAATTTGCATAACAAGATTCTCACGCTGCCCGATCACGTCCTCGTTTATCCGGCTCACGGTGCCGGATCATTGTGCGGCCGGAACATGCGTGCAGAGCGGGTTTCGACGATCGGCACCGAGCGGCTCACGAATTACGCGCTGCGGATCAACAGCAGGGAAGAGTTTATTCAGCAACTGACCAGCAACCTGCCCGCGCGTCCGGAATATTTCCTGCAGGATGCGGAGATCAATCGCACTGGAGCTCCGGCGTTGGCTGATCTGCCAAGGTTGGAGGCAGTCCAGCCTGCCGATCTGCAGACCATCCTGGCCGACGGGGGAATCGCGCTCGATGTTCGTACGGGCGAGCAGTTCGCAGCCGGCCATGTGCCGCGGTCGGTAAACATTGCCTTATCGGGACAATTTGCATCCTGGGCTGGCGCGCTTTTAGGTTTGGCTGCGCGTCCCGTGCTGATTGCGGAATCGGAAGAGAATGTGCGGGAGGCGCGCATGCGCCTCGCCCGTGTTGGCCTCGAAGGCGCGCAAGGATATTTGAAAGGCGGCCTCGTAGCCTGGGAGCGAGCTGGTTTGCCCTTGTCTAAAATTCCGCAGGTCGATGCTCAAGGGCTTTCGAAACGCCTGCAGGGCCAGAGTGTGCAAGTGCTCGACGTCCGCCGCGAGCCCGAGTGGGATGCTGGACACATCGAGGGTGCAACCTGGTGGCCGCTGGATAATTTCAAAGTCGCTCCTCCGGAAATCGACCGCGACATCCCGATCGCAGTGCATTGCAAGGGCGGCTACCGCAGCATGATCGCTTGCAGCTTATTGCAGCGCGCCGGCTTTCAGAACGTAGTCAACGTGGTGGGAGGCTTCGACGCCTGGCAGCAAGCTGGACTTGCGGTCGTTGCAGAGAAACCGGTCGGAGCTTAAACATCAGAAAATTCCTTCGCTCCTTGAACGCGGTAGACTTCCTAAAGAACCGCAGGAGCGACGAATGAAGACTGGCAAGCTGGAGAAGTCTTATCGGGTTGACCATGGCAAAGATTTTCGGTTGAAGGATTTTGACCCTGCCGATACCGCTCACATCCATTCCGAAGAGCACGCTAAGGAACAACTACAAAAAGACGTTGAGCGCATGGAGGACCTGCAGGCCAAGCTTTATGCGCAGGATCGCTGGAGCCTCCTGCTCATCTTCCAGGCAATGGATGCTGCGGGAAAAGATGGCACCATCAAGCATGTGATGTCTGGGGTGAATCCGGAAGGCTGCCAGGTCACCTCCTTCAAAGCGCCGTCCGACACAGAATTGCAGCATGATTTCTTATGGCGCACGACGCAGCATTTACCGGAGCGCGGGCACATCGGAATTTTCAATCGTTCTTACTACGAAGAAGTGCTAGTGGTACGCGTGCATTCTCAGGTGCTCGAGAATGAGAAAATCCCTCCATCCCTGGTTACCAAGCACATTTGGAAGGAACGCTTTGAAGACATTAATAGCTTCGAGCGGCACATGGCGCGCAATGGCACGGTGATTCGGAAGTTCTTTCTGCACCTTTCAAAGAAGGAACAAAAGAAGCGGTTTCTGGCGCGTCTGGACGAACCTGCGAAGAACTGGAAGTTCTCACAAGCCGATATTCGCGAGCGCGATTGCTGGGACGATTATCAGGCCGCCTATGAAGATATGATCCGGCACACCGCCAGCAAGCGTGCGCCGTGGTACGTTGTGCCCGCCGACAACAAATGGTTCACGCACATGGTGGTAGCCGCTGCTGTCGTAGAAACGCTGGAAGAACTCAACCTTTCCTATCCGAAAGTGGATGCGGCGAAGCTGAAAGAAATTAAAGAAGCAAGACGGATACTTTCGAAGAAATAATGGCGCCACCTGGCTTCGCGCTTTGCAATCGGCGATTGCGGAATTACCATGGCAGATGTTTGAAACCAACTATTTTTCTGGGGGCTATCCGAACATGGGCGGTCGAGCGATTTCGCATGGAAGTAAATCTTGGACCAGTTCGATCTTTTGGATAGCGCTGGCCATGGTAGTTCTGACCACTGGCACATCGTTCGCGCAGACCAAGCCGGAGCGTCAATCGAAGGCCGCCAAGCCCACGCAGACCGCGCCTGCCGCCTCTTCGAATGGGCAGAATCCCAGCACGGCTGATACTTCCGAAGGAACCGACTCAAACAAGCCGGAAGACAAGCTTTTCAAAGGAATGAAGTACCGCCTGATTGGCCCGTTTCGCGGCGGTCGCTCCCTAACCGCTGCGGGGATTCCCGGTGATCCAACCACGTACTACTTCGGCGCGACCGGTGGAGGAGTTTGGAAGTCAACCGACGGTGCCATGACCTGGTCGCCAGTGTTTGACAAAGAGGGAAGCGGATCGATTGGCAGTCTTGCTGTGGCCAATTCCGATCACAACACCATTTACGTTGGCACGGGCGAGGCGTGCATTCGCGGAAACATTGCTCAAGGTGATGGAGTTTACAAATCGCTTGACGGGGGCAAGAGCTGGAAAAATGTCGGCTTGCACGATAGCCGCGCTGTCGGCAAAATCATTATCAATCCCAACAATCCGGATATTGTTTTCGTGGCAGCGCTCGGACACCCGTATGGGCCAAACGCCGAACGCGGTATTTTCCGTACCACCGATGGCGGCAAGACCTGGGAAAAGGTGCTGTACAAAGATGAGAACACCGGAGGCATTGATGTCGCCTTCGACCCGCACAACCCCAACATTCTTTTCGCAGCGCTGTGGCAGGCTCGCCGCACTTCCTGGAGTATGGCCAGCGGCGGACCGGGAAGTGGACTTTACCGCTCTGGGGACGGTGGAGCAACCTGGAAGCGTCTCGAAGAACATGGCTTACCCAAGGGACCGTATGGCCGCATCGGCATCGCGGTAGCGGCAAACTCCGATCGAGTCTATGCGCTGATTGAAGCGCACAATCCCGACGGCGGACTCTATCGCTCCGACGATGGTGGCGAAACTTGGGACTTCGTCAATCCCAGCCACAGCTTGTGGCAGCGGCCGTGGTATTACATGCACATCATCGCCGACCCCCGAGACGAAAACGTCGTCTACATCATGGACGTGGAAGCGTATCAGTCCACCGACGGCGGACACCTGTTCAACCGCATTCGAGTGCCGCACGGAGACAATCACGGACTGTGGATCGACCCGCGGGATACTCGACGCATGATTGCGGCCAATGACGGTGGCGTCACCGTGACACTCGACGGCGGAAAGAATTGGACCCGTCAGGACAATCAACCGACCGCGCAGTTCTATCATGTCATCACCGATACTGCGCAGCCATATCGCGTGTATGGCGCGCAGCAGGATAGCGGAACGGTGGCCATCGCGAGCCGCAGCGACGACGGTTCGATCGACCGTACGGACTGGTATGACGTGGGCGGAGGCGAGGCGGGCTATATTGCGCCGTACCCCCCGGATCCGAATATCGTCTATGCCGCCGACTACCAGGGCAACATCACGCGCTATGACCGGAGGATTGGGCAGGTGAAATCAATCACCGAGCAGCCTGAACTTTCCGACGCTTACGGTGCTGCAAATCTGGAGCATCGCTTTCAGTGGACGGCGCCCGTTCTGATTTCGTCGCATGATCCCAATACGCTGTATCACGCAGGTGAACGTCTGTTCAAGACAACCGATGGCGGCGTGCACTGGCAGGCGATCAGTCCCGACCTGACGCGCAATGATAAAAGCAAGCAAAGCGTGAGCGGCGGCGAAATCACTCTGGACGACTCTGGAACTGAGTATTACGACACGATTTTTGCCCTCGCCGAGTCGCCAATCACCAAGGGTTTACTGTGGGTGGGAACTGACGACGGCCTCATTCAACTGACGCGCGATGAAGGCAAAACGTGGACCAACGTCACGCCCAAGGATTTGCCGGAGTGGAGCCGCATCAGCCAGATCGAGGCTTCCCCGCACGACGCTTCGACTGCCTACGTTGCGGTGGACCGCCATCAAAACGATGACCTCACTCCCTACATCTACAAAACGAACGATTACGGAAAGACTTGGACAAGATTAACCCACGGAATCCCGGATGGGGCCTTCGTTCGAGCCGTTCGCGAAGATACCAAGAAACGCGACCTGCTTTATGCGGGTACCGAGAACGGAGTGTATGTTTCGTTCAACGACGGCGCGGATTGGCGCTCCCTGAAATTGAACCTGCCGACCACGCCGGTGCACGATCTCGTGATCAAAGAGAACGATCTGGTCGTCGCCACCCATGGGCGAGCATTCTGGGTTTTAGATGATATTAGCCCGCTGCGGCAGTTCAGTGAGGATGTAACCAAGCAGGATGCTCACCTTTATACGCCTGGACCGGCCTACCGCATTCAAGCGGGGGCCGAGGGCGAGCACCACCCGTCTAAACGGACAGGACAGAATCCTCCGGCAGGAGCAGTAATTTACTACTACTTGAAAGACGCGCCCAAGGCTGGGACCGAGACCAAGCTGGAGATCCTGGACGCTTCTGGAAAAGTGATCCGCAAATACTCGAGCGCCGAGACGCAACTACTGGACGAACCGCCCAGCCCGGATGACAAGAAGCCAGAGAAGGAAATCAAGCCGGACGCCGGCTTGAATCGCTTCGTGTGGGATTTGCGGTATGAGGAAGCACATCGCGTTCCCGGCTATTACCTTTGGGAATACAACGGCGGCGCGAAAGGACCTGTCGTTGCACCTGGGCAATATCAGGTGCGCCTGACGGTCGGCGGCTTCAGCCAATTGGCTCCGTTGGAAGTTAAGTTGGATCCCAGGGTGAATGTGAGTCAGGCGGATTTGGCCCAACAGGTCGCAATGTTGTCGCAGATTCATGAGGAACTGAATCGGGTTTATGATGCTGTCAACCAGATCCAGGACGTGCGCTCGCAGGTAGCTGGACTGAAGCGACGGCTGCCGGAGAATGCGAGCACCAAAGCCATCGCGGCGTCCGCGGATGATCTTGAGAAAAAGCTTGTCGCCGTGCGCGATGAACTTGTCAATTTGACGATCAGCGCCAACGAGGATTCTCTGGCCTATCCCCCTCAGATTGACGCTAAGTGGGCGTACCTGGCCATGGATGTGAGTACTGCGGACTCGGCTCCCACCCAGGCAGAGCAGCTTGAATTCGAGAAGCTGAAGCGCCAGAGCGGAGAGTTGCTCAGCCGGTGGGACGACCTGCAGCGTCGCGACTTGGCGGCATTCCAGAAGCTTACGGTGGAAGGTAGCCTCTCCACAGTAGTGGTTCCTCCTGCGGGACGGAGCGCCGAAGTGGAAACTGTTGACGCTCACTGACTGATCCTGGCTCTCGGTCATGCTGTCTGAGCCATTTCCGTAACGGATTACCTCCGTGCGACGGGGATGGCACTGTTGTGCCCTGTACAGTGCAATGTTGGCCTGATAATTTGCCGATAGTGATGCTGATCCTCCCCTGAGGTTGAAGGCGACTCAAATGTGGGGGTAACTATGAGGCTCATGCATCTGTGTTACGCGGCTCTGGGATTCGCGGTGGCCCGCTGGGTTTTCAAACGACAGCCGGTGGTGGATCCTGTTTCGCGACTACGAACTTCCGGTCTCCTGTAGAGGTTTCGTCAAAGTTTGGGCGCGCGCCCCGTTGCGCTCCATTTCGTCAGTGCGCGCGCCCATCTTAATTCTGTTGCCGCAGAAGTCTTAGTACTTCGGTTTGCGTCCGTTATCTCACCTTCCCAGCCCGCTCTCACTACAATCCTGATAGGAGTTGCGATCCAAGCGATCGTCTCGCTCGCCGCTCCGCCTGCTCGTGCCAACACAATTTTCAACCCGCGTTCGATGGCTGCTGCTGGCAGGGATGATTCTGTTGATCCTGCCTCAATATCTTTGCGCGCAAGATGACGGAAACGACACGCCGCTGGGAGATGTGGCCCGGAGCTTCCGCAAGAAACCGTCATCGCCGGACGCGGTGATCGACAACGACAACTTTTCCAAAGTGGTGGAGGATGCCGAAAGCCGGAGGGCACATGGCTCAACCATGGTGTTCTCGCTTGACCCGGGAGGGAAAAGCTTTCAAGTATCATCACCCGACGTTAGTTGCAGCCTTTCTTTCAGCGCGAAGAACAGTGCGCTGCTCAGCGACCCCGCGTTGCTGGACGAACTACCCCGGAATGAACTCGCGAAGCTTGAGGGCCCGGCGACGATCGATGGCGACTCGTTGCAAATATCGGTACACAACGGTACCGCGTGGGACCTGCGTGAAGTGCTTATCGGCCTGACCATCCTGCGACAGCCCAATTCGGTGGATGCACCTTCTTTTGGCCATGCGCACATCGTTCCTGCGGCTGCGGGTGGCGCACCAGACTCCTCCCGCGATCCCGCCCAAAAGCAGCCGGACGTCACGGTTTTATTGCGGGTCAAGGGATCGGCGGCTCCGTCTGCCACGGCGTTGTTTCGCACGCAGCTAAATTTTGCCCTTTTCCCCGATCAGGAGTGGCATTGGGCCATTGTGAAAGCCAAGGGGGTACCACCCCAGGCTCCTACTCAAGATTTGGCCGCTCAGCCAGAACCAAACCCCGCCCAATCTCCTCTGGGATCGACCGAGATACAGCCGTTGAGCGCGCCAACGCCACTATCGGCGGCTCCCACTCCCGCCGTTATAGACTCTACGCACTAGCCTAGGCGACCTCGAACTTCCGCAATGCACATAAGCCGCTGCGAGCCCGCGAAATCTAGCGTGTTAAACTAAAAAAAATCCCAGAACAAGGAACAAAGATGAAATTTGGCGTCATCATCTTTCCCGGCTCGAATTGCGATCACGATGCTTACTGGACGATCGAAAAGGTCGCCAAGCAGCCTGCTTGTTTTCTTTGGCACGAATCCCACGATCTCGAAAACTGCGATGCGATCATCGTTCCGGGCGGCTTTGCCTATGGGGATTATTTGCGCACAGGCGCCATCGCGAAGTTTTCCCCAGTCATGGAATCGGTGAGTCGATTCGCCAATGGCGGCGGCGTGGTTCTGGGAATCTGCAATGGGTTTCAGATCCTTTGTGAATCAGGCCTTTTGCCCGGTGCCCTGATGAGGAACGTCGGCCTGAAGTATGTTTGCAAGCCGGTGCAGGTGCGCGTGGAGAACGCGAACACGCCCTTTACGAACGCCTGTTCGCCGGGAGAAGTGTTGACTATTCCGATCGGACATATGGAAGGCAATTACTTTTGTGACGCGGCCACTCTGGACCAACTGCGTCGCGATAACCGCATCGTGTTTCGTTACTCTACCCCTGAGGGCGAGATAGAGGTAACGGCGAATCCAAATGGATCTTTGGACAACATTGCGGGTATCTGCAGTCCGGGAGGCAACGTCCTGGGGATGATGCCTCATCCGGAACGTTCCGCAGAACCCGAGCTTGGCGGCATCGATGGAGTGAAAATTTTCCAATCGATGGTAGGCGCCATGGCGAGCCGGTAACGCTTTCCCAGGACTTAGTAATAATTTGTGTTCTTCCTGCATAAATCTGTTTGAAAATCGCAGTATTCCTGCTAGTGTCTCCGCGAAGGCTCTTCCCCTTTCGCCCCATTGGAACTGAAACGCTTCATTTGTTGCGAGGAGGAGTGTGCCTGATGACTACGAAGCAGATTCTCGACGCCTTTTCTGAAGGCCTTATGCGGGATGAGCGTATATTGAATGCCCGCGAGCGCGAATTGCTAACCAGCCTCTTGCAAAATGCTCGAGAGGCATCCTGCAGCAATCCCGAAACTCAAGCCGCATTGAATACCGCGATTGCCCGGTCGGTAGGGGAGACGGTCGCACAACGAGCTTTCACAGTGTTGGGCGGCAGCATCCTGGACCAGATCGTGGCACGCGGAGCCGGTCTGGCCGGCAGTCAAGAGAGCAATTTCACGCGATTGTTTGGTGGACCGGGGCCGGGGACCGGGCCTCAACCGCCTTCCGGACCGCATGACATTCCCGGACAACCCCCTCGTCCGCCGCAGCCACCCAGCGGACCGCCGTCACCGGGAATAAATCAAAGCCTTTCGGCCATGCCTTTGAGACAGTCCGTCCAACCGAATCAGTCAGCTGGCGGCGCCGGTGTGGCGTTGCTGGATTCGCCCGATATCGCACGCGCAGAGTGTGTCATCCTGGACGAATTTCTCGCTCCGCTGGAGATGGAGGAATTGATCAGCTATACGCTCGAGCACGAAAAGCAATTTATGGTCAGCTCCGTTGTTTCCCCAACGGGAGAATCCGGAATGGCGGACTACAACCACCGTCGTTCGAGGGTACTCATGGAATTAGGGCCGCACGAGATGGTTGTGCTCCATCGCGTGCAAAAAGTTCTCCCCATGGTTCTGGAACAACTTGGCATGCAGGGGTTTTCCATTTCGCGGACCGAAGCGCAGATTACCGCGAGCAATGATGGCGATTTCTTCCGCGCACACTGCGATGATGCGCAGGAGATCATTGCCTCTCGCCGGATGACGTTCGTTTATTTTTTCCATCGCGAACCAAAGCAGTTCGAGGGAGGGGAATTGCGTCTGCATGATTCGCAGACGGATGGTACCCACCCTCTCAGCGTCGGTAGCTACCACTCGATTGTGCCGCAGCAGAACCAGATCGTATTCTTCCCCTGCTCGACGCTGCATGAAATCACTCCGGTGCAATGCAGGAGCCGGGCATTTGCGGACAGCCGCTTCACGGTCAACGGATGGCTGCACCAATAAAAGATACGGCTTGGCTCGAGTGGATGGCTGGCTTGATGGGAGCGGGGGCGCGGCGGCGCGCAAGCGCAATGCTGCCCCCGCATCAATTTCATTGTCTGCTGGATGAGTTGCCGCTCCACCTGGTTCCGGCTGGCTATCTCAAGCGCGCAAGATTATCAGGGGATTTCTCTCAACCGGTCTCGCTCAATCCGAACTGCGAGCTGCTGTCGGAGAAACGGCTTCCTGCTCAATTGCAAGCGCGGCGGGATCTGATCGAGGGATTCAATTTGGCTGGCAGCGTCGCATGGGTACATGACGATGCCACCGGAGTGGTGAATCCCTTTTGGCTGGGCCAGCGGCTGGAAGCTACGATATCGCAGTTGAGTCCTGGCGAGCCAGCACCTGCTTCTCTGCCAGAAAACGATCGCGCGCTGCTGACGATGTCGGGCATTCTGGTTCCGCACGGTCACGCAGAACGTCGTGCGTCGAGATGGGCTGCAATCGTCGAGAGGCGGCGCCAGGCTTTCCGGGAAAACAATTATGTACCTCTGTCAGGATTGATCCATCCCTTCCATGTAGCGGCTTTACGCCGTTACTACAGGCACGCGATCCGTCGAGGAGCGATTCGCTTTGGCGATGAGCAAAGCCCTTTTCGATACGCGGCTCACAATGAAATCGTGGCGCGCTTCTTCCATCACCAGTTAGCTGACGTGGTAAGCGCCATCGTGGGTGAGCCGGTTAAGCCTTCCTATGTATATTTCGCCGCTTATTTGAGCGGAGCTGAACTGAGGAAGCACACAGACCGCGAGCAGTGCGAGTTCAGCGTCACCTTGTGCCTGGATTTTTCACCTGAGCCCGAGCTGGCAACTTCATGGCCACTACGCGTCAGCACCCCACAAGGCACGGTGACCATTTATCAGGCGCTGGGAGACGGTTTGGTATACCGGGGAACAAGGGTGCCTCACTATCGGGATGTCTTGGCTGCGGGTCATACGTCGACATCCGTCTTTTTTCATTACGTGCCTGAGAATTTCCGCGGCTCACTGCACTAGAAAAGCAGCTGCGTTTATCGCAGCCCGGAAATCACATACAACACGGATAAGACCTGGTAGTAGCTGTAGGCGAAGCGCGACGCGTCCCGATTTACGACGATCGGCGCGATCATGACCAAGCCCCCCGGGGTTTCGGGTTCCAACGCTTGCACGAAAGTCTGTTGGCCTGTAACTGAATTGACCTTGTAGACTCTCGCTGGAATTTCCCCTTTGCGGTATCCATAGATGGAAGTATTGTCCTCTGACCACTGCAGCGGAACAAAGCCAGGTTGCAGCCCTGGAATACTGCTCTGCGCACCCCCGGCAATCGAATACACCACCAAAGAGGATCCATTATTGGCGAGAATGTACTTGCTATCGGCGGAGACGAGACCACCCGCTACGCCTTCCGGCGTGATGGGCGTAATTTTTCCGGTGTCCACTTCGACGAGGTAGGATCGTACGCCGTGACCCGGTTCGTTGCCGTTGACGGTGATTTTTTTTCCATCCGCCAGAAAATGAGACATGCCGCTGTGGATTCGCTCCAGGCCGCTGACAGGAATCGCGCGAGGTTGGCCGGTACCAATCGGGTAGAGTGTGACTCGCGCTGGGCTGCCGATGATGATTCCGATTGCCCATTTTCCGTCCGGGGAAAGGCCACCAGCGCTGCCTTCGCCTAACGCAATCGGGGGGCTACCGTCCATTCTTCGAATAGCCACCGAGTAATTACTGCTGGCAGCCTCGCTGGCATCCTCGAATAAGATTGACTGTCCATCGCGAGAGATGTCTTTCGGAATATCCCAATCGTGCCAGGAAATATCTGTTGCCTTATCTCCTCGCAGGGAAGTTGCCATGGCCAGGCGCTCAACATCCAGGCTGACAAGCACGCGACCGTCGGGCGCCATGTCCTGCAGCGTCATCCCTGCGGGGATGTTCAGAACGGTCCTAATATTTCCACTCATGGTTACAGCCATCAAGCCGCGGGTGTAGCCGTTGGCCGCGGCGGTGAACCAGATTTCTTTTCCGTCGGAACTCCACGCCAGACCGTCGGCCGACTCCCACTCCGGAGAAAGCGTCTTTGCGTGACCTGCAAGGTCCATCATCTCCACCAAACCACGGTCGTCCCACAACTCCGGATGATTTATAAATGCGATTTCGTTCCCGTGCGGAGAAATGCGAACATGGCTGACCCAGCCGGTGCTTTGATAGAGAACATGGCCGATGGGATATTCGATCCGGTCTCTGCCGTCGGCGTGATGCACCACTGCGAGTTCCCCGTCCGGACCCCAGTCAGCCCAAGGGACATCTTCTAGAATTTCCCTCGGAGATCCGCCAGCCAGGGGGGCGCGGGCGAGCGTGCCTTTTTCGATCACCAGATGTGCGGTGTGCGCACCATGAACACTGAGCGCCAGTTCCCCGTTTTTGGAAATCGCAAGCAAGCTAGCATCTTTGACACTCAGCGGTTGCGTAAGCAACGAATCACCAACGGTTGAAAAAAGCTGCAGTGGACTATTGTTCCAGGCCGCTGCATAAACGATCGAGTGGAAGTCCGGTGTGAAGCGCGCCGAATAGATCGTGCCTTGTTCGGTGGTCAGCCGCTTGTACACCAGGTCGAACGTTTTCGTCGGGTGTATCTGTTTCAAAGCCAGAGCCAGCACCAAAACTGACAGCAAGCCGGGCAGGATCCAGAACACCAGTTTCGGTCGCGACCGGGAAGAGAATATCCTCGCTGGAGCAGAGCCAGAGGGACTGGAAAGTGTTTCCAGCGCGAATGCCAGGTCCCGTGCCGATTGAAAGCGTTTCTCGGGCTCTTTCTCCAGACAATGCCGAACGACCTGCTGAAATTGCAGGGGAATTCCGGCTTGCTGCAGGTTGATCTCGGGGGGATCCTCTCGCAGAACCGCGGTCATGGTGTCAACGTCGGTATCTCCGCGAAAGGCCCGTCTGCCGGCAAGCATCTCGTACAAAATCGCACCCACGCTGAAGATATCGCTGCGATGATCTACAGTTCTTCCACGTAATTGCTCGGGAGCCATGTAGGCGACCGTGCCGACCACCGCACCACTTTTAGTCACGGTTGTTAAGTCTTCGACGGTGCGGTCTGACTCTTCCGGCGCCGCTTGCAGTTTGGCTACTCCAAAGTCCAGAATCTTAAGCCGTCCATCGGTGGTCACAAACAAGTTTTCGGGTTTTAGATCGCGGTGAATGATGTGGCGATCGTGAGCGGCAATCAGGCCTTGCACGATCTGCAGCGAATAGTCGATCGCCGGCCCGATTGCCAGGGCTCCCCCCGCAAGCCGCTTGCGCAGCGTCTCACCTTCCAGCAATTCACAAACGATATAGGGAGCGCCTTCATCGAGGCCGACATCATAGACCGCCACAATGTTCGGATGATTGAGCGCCGCAGCGGCACGCGCTTCCAATTCGAAGCGACGAATATGATCCGGGTTATCGCTGGATGAGGCCCGTATGAGTTTGAGCGCAACGTCGCGTCCTAATCGTTCGTCGCGCGCCCGGAAAACGTCGCCCATGGCTCCGGCCCCGATTTTGTCAAGGATTCGGTAGTGACCTATGACTCGGCCATTCATCTGCAGGGGCGCCACGCAGGCATACTAGGGGTGTATGTCCGTCTAGTCAATGACGGAATGACAAACGTTATTTCCTCTCAAGATCGAGCTCGATCGCCCTTCGCCGTTGTGTTGGTTCGTCATGGCCAAGGAAACGCCGGTTTCTGAACCCGGAAAACGAGCCTTGCTTGCCCTCTGGGGAATCTTTATGATCAGTTGGCGGGTGAAGCAGCCCTTCGCTTCATGCTATAATTTCGCTTCGCCTGAAGTTTAATCGAGGCAGGTTGTGATTCAGTCTACGGGCGAATCCCGCGCCAATCAATACTTTAGATAAGAGGTCTCGCCATGTCTGGCCATTCAAAATGGGCCACAATTAAGCACAAGAAGGGCGCGCTTGACGCCAAGCGCGGTAAGATTTTCACCCGTCTCATCAAGGAAATCAGCATCGCCGCGAAGAACGGCGGAGGTGATCCCGATACCAATCCCCGGTTGCGAGGCGCCATCCTCGCCGCGAAGTCCGAGAACATGCCCGCCGATAACATCAAGCGGGCCATACAGCGCGGTACCGGGGAATTGCCGGGCGCCACGTATGAGGAATTTTCTCTGGAAGGCTACGGTCCGGGCGGCGTCGCCGTTCTGCTCGATATCAACACCGACAATCGCAATCGCACGGTCAGCGAAATTCGCCACTGCTTTGGCAAGAACGGCGGCAACATGGCTGAAGCTGGCGCCGTCTCCTGGATGTTTCACAAGAAGGGCGACATTATCATCCCCAAGAGTGCGGCGAAGGAGGACGATTTGATGAACATTGTTCTCGAGGCTGGGGGGGAAGATCTGAATGACGATGGCGAAAACTGGGAGATACTTACGGAACCATCCGCTTACGAAGCCGTGCTCGACGCGGTGAAGAAAGCCGGAATCGCGCCCGTTTCTTCCAGCGTCTCTATGATTCCGCAGAACTACATCAAGTTGGAAGGGCAAGCCGCCAACACGATGATACGGTTGATGGAAGCGCTCGAAGATCAGGACGACGTGCAGAACGTACATTCCAATTTCGACATTGATGAGAAGTTGCTGGAAGAAGTCGCTGGGTAGTCTGCAAGAAATATGTTTATGGAGCCGCCGCACAGGCGGCTCTTCTTTTTTTCACGTCGTGCGAAAAGTTTTCAACACAAACGTGGATAATGTTGTGGAAAAGTACGGTCGCATCCGTCTAACTCGTTCATTGACGGACGGTTCAGCACTTTGCACTGAAGCGAGTGCTGGCACTTTCGTGGTACTCAGGCAAACGCATCGCGCAGCAGAACTCGTTGAAACTCAGACTCGATAAACTTCTCGTCGATCGTGGACTCGTCGCTTCGCGCGAGCGTGCTCAGGCCCTCATCCTTGCGGGGAAAGTGTTGGTCAACGAGCAGAAGCTCGATAAGTCTGGGGCGCTGGTCATGGCCGATGCGGTGATCCGTCTGCTCGGAGACGACCTGAAATATGTTGGTCGTGGCGGACTCAAACTCGAACACGCTCTTAAGCACTGGCACATCGATGTGGCCGAGAAGGTGTGTCTCGATGTGGGCGCCTCCACTGGAGGATTTACCGATTGCCTGTTGCAGCACGGTGCAGCCCGCGTGATCGCGGTAGACACCGGTTACGGTCAGATGGACTTCAAGCTGCGGCAGGATCCTCGCGTTCGCCTCCTGGAAAAGACAAACGCACGATACGTGACCCAGGAAGTTATTGGCGAAACGGTGGATCTTATCGTTGTGGACGTGGCATTTATCTCGGCCACGTTGATTTTGCCGCCGGTGGTGAACGCCGCCTTTCCGAGGCGAGACGAGCGCAGCGGCCGTCAGATGATTGTCCTGGTAAAGCCGCAATTTGAAGCCGGGAAGGAATTCGTGGGTAAGGGCGGAATCGTGCGGGATGAGGCAGCCCAGTTGGCATCCGTCGAAAAGGTCAAGCGATCTTTATTGAATCTTGCCTGTTCGAATTTGAACGTCATCGATTCGCCCATCCTCGGCGCAGGAGGGAATCGCGAGTTTCTTCTGTACGTGATCTTCTAGCTGGGAGGCCTCTCGTACGCGACTAAAGGTTTTGCGCTCGGATTCTGTACAATCTTTCTTTCTCGCTTTCATCATGGGAATCTCGTCCTCATCTCCTCAACCGAAAGTCGCAGCCATCATTTCGCGTCCGGCGCGCGCCGAGGTTGCCCGTACCGTGCCCCAGCTGCTGGAATGGCTGCACAAGCACGGATACACGGTGATCGTGGATCAGGAAACGGCTAAGTTTTCTGACGGCGAAAAGGTAGTTCCGCGTGCCCAGATGTCGTCTCAGCCTTTGGATCTGGTGGTGGTGCTTGGGGGTGATGGCACTCTGCTCTCCGCTGCGCGAGCGACAGCCCCAGTCGATGTGCCGCTTCTTGGAGTGAATCTTGGGTCGCTCGGATTCCTTACCGATGTTCCATTGTCTTCTCTTTTTCCCATGCTCGATCAGATCGCGCAAGGAAAGGCTGCCGTGGAGCAGCGTTCGCTGATGCAATGCGAACTGCTTCGCGGACAAGAGGTTTTGGGGAACTATTTGGTCTTCAATGATGCGGTGGTCAACAAAACCGCGCTGGCCCGGCTGAACAACTACGATCTCTTTATCGACAAAGTATTTGTTTCCAGCTATCGCGCCGACGGCATGATTGTCGCGACCCCTACGGGATCAACGGCCTACTCACTCTCCGCCGGCGGGCCGGTGCTGATGCCGACAGTGAACGCTTTTGTGATTACCCCCGTAGCTCCGCACTCGCTCACCCACCGGCCGCTCGTGGTCCCGGATTCTGTGGAAGTTGAGCTCCTGCTGCGCAGTGATAAGGAGGTCGCATATCTTAGTCTCGATGGTCAACCTGGACTTGATTTGTGCGACGGAGACCGCGTTCGGTGCCGCCGATCAAAGCATAGCGTCAGCTTGTTTCGAACCGATCACGATTTTTTTCACGTGCTGCGTACGAAATTAAAGTGGGGAGAACGTTAACGGATCTGCAAACCGCACCCGCTAGAGCTCCGCAGAATAGAGGTCGCGGACCGTTTCCCGCCGGCGGATGATTTTCACGGCTTTCCCTCGCACCAGCACTTCCGCGGGACGCGGACGCGTGTTGTAATTCGAGGCGAGCGCCATGCCGTAAGCGCCCGCATCGAGAATCGCGAGCAGGGCTCCCTCTTTAGCCTGAGGTAATTCGCGATCGCGTGCGAAGAAGTCCCCAGACTCGCATACCGGACCAACTACGTCGATCGTTTCCTTCTTGGTCACGGAATCTTCGGACTGTACGACCAGAACGATTTCGTGGTGAGCTCCGTATAGTGCAGGTCGTATCAGATCGTTCATTGCCGCATCCACAACCAGAAAGCTCTTGCCGTCGTTTTGTTTTCTGTAAATCACAGAAGTCAGCAATAGACCGGCGGGACCAACCAGTGAACGTCCAGGCTCTAGCAGTAAATGAACGCCAAGACGACGCAGCGGATACATCACAGCATTCGCATAGCGCCTCACAGCCTCTGCGAAGGACGAGCCTCGCTCTTGATAATCAATACCGAGTCCGCCTCCGATGTCGATATATCGAATGTGGTGTCCGTCGGTGCGCAAGTCTAAGACCAGCTCCCGCACTCGCTCGACTGCTTCTGCAAAAGGAGCAACATCTGTGATCTGCGAACCGATGTGCACGCTGACGCCCGCGACCTTCAGATGCCTCGTGCCGGAGGCCTTCGCATAGAGTTCGCGGGCCGCGCGAATGGGTATGCCGAACTTGTGCTTGTGCAGTCCGGTCGAAATATAGGGATGAGTCTTGGCCGCAACGTCAGGGTTAACCCGAAGCGCAATCTGCGCGGTTGTGCGCAAGGCCGCCGCACATTCCGCCAAGGCCCACAGCTCCGACTCACTCTCGACGTTGAATAATAGGATTCCGGCCCTTAACGCGGCTGCCATTTCGTTCGCCGTCTTACCCACCCCCGAAAATACAATTTGCTTCACGCTACGATTGGCGACTCGAACCCTCTCCAGTTCTCCTCCTGAAACCACGTCAAAGCCGCAACCTTCTCGGGCCAGCAAACGCAGAATCGCTAAATTTGAGTTGGCTTTTACGGAGTAACAAACGGTATGCGGAACTTCTTTAAACGCACGCTCAAAGGCGGCCAGTCGATCGAGAATCGCCGTCGCAGAATAAACGTAGAGAGGCGTTCCATACTTCGCGGCAAGTTTGGTCACCGGCACGCTTTCGCAATGCAGCTCTCTGGCAACGCCTCGCTGAAAAATTCCTCGGCCGCCCTTGCGAAAAACGAATCCCGGTGGGCGCTCGATTGCACTTATTGCGCTGCGGCCGGTCATTTCCGCTTGGCCGCAGACGAAGCTGCGTCGTCCTTGACCTTGATCGCTACCACCGTTTGGTCGTCAAACGTCTCGGCTCCCGCGGAATGCTCAGCGGCTGCCTTGAATAGTGTCTCCACCACGCAGTCTGCAGATTTCCCGGCGCATTCCAGAACCAATTTTTCCACCCGTCCTCTGCCGAACAATTCCCCGCGCCGATTGCGCGCATCCAGTATGCCGTCACTGAAAAAGACGAACATATCCCCCGGCTTCATCTTGAAGCGGAATTCATCGTAGTCCGCATCGTCAAAGAGCCCGAGAGGCAAGCCGGTGGCTTCAATTACGTGATTCTTGCCGGCATGCACGTGGATGGGCCGGGGCAGTCCGGAATTTGCCACCAGCAGCGTCCGATGTTCGTCATCCCACACGGCGTAAATAATGGAGACAAACTGCGCCTCGATGCGACGCTCTGCCAGTGACATATTTACCGCTTTTAACATCTCCGCCGGGCCGGGCTCAATGGGTGCATGCGAACGGAGAATTCCGCTTACCAGCGCGGCATAAATCGCAGCCGGCGCGCCCTTGCCGCTTACATCGCCAATCACGATCCCCAGGCGGGAAAGCGAGTAAGGAATGAAATCGTAAAGATCGCCGCCAATCGCTCTCGCCGGAACAAACTTTGCGGCGAGTTCCAGATTGGCCATCTTGGGAAGGGTTTGCGGCAGCAGGCGCATTTGCAATTCGCGAGCCAGCGCCAGGTCTCTTTCCAGCCGCCGCTCCTGCCGTGCTATCTCTTCATAAAGTCGCGCATTCTCGATAGCGATGGCCACCTGCGCCGCCAGGGTGATCATGGTGCGCTGGTGCTCTTCCGTGAAGAATCCTCGGCGCGTGTGTTCCAGATCCAGAACGCCGATGACTTTGTCTTTGTAAATGAGCGGAACAGCGAGTTCCGAGCGGGTTTCCGGATTTGCCTCAATGTAGCGAGCATCCTTGCGAACATCCGGCACCAGTACTGCTTGCTTGCTCTCGGCTGCATAACCGACAATTCCGTGCCCCAACGAAACCTCATGTTTCAGGTGAATGCTTTCGTGGAAACGCAACGAAAAGCGGTGCTGCAGCTTCTCGCCGGAGGAGTCGAGAAGCAGAATGCTGAACATCTGGTAGTCGATGAGCTTCCGCAGGAGTTCTGCCACCCGGCTCAGCAGTTCGTCCACATTCAAAATTGACGACAGTTCGCGCGCAATCTCGTTGAGCAATACAAGAATCCGCGCCTGCCGCTTGGTACGGGTGTAGAGCTGTGCGTTCTCGATTCCGCTCGCGATGCGAGAAGCAACCAGCGTTAGCAAGCGCTTGTGTTCTTCGGTGAAATAGCCTGGATCATTCGCCTCGAGATCGATCACACCGATGACTCGGTTCTTTGCAATCAGCGGTATGGCCAGTTCCGAGCGAACGTTGGGAATAGCCGCAATGTAGGTCGGATCCTGAGTGACATCATCCACCAGAACCGCTTCCTTTGATTGCGCGGCCAATCCAGTTACGCCCTCGCCAACCTTCACGCGGGCGCGCTCGGCAAACTCATCCGGATATCCCACCTGAAATCGGAAGCGCAGCTCCTGCGTTTTTTCGTTGAGCAGGAGAATTGCGAATATCTCATAGTCGATGACTCTGCGAACGACCTCAGCGATGCGGCTCAAAGTCGTATCCAGGTCGAGCGAGGTCGCCAATACGTCCGCCACCTCCAGCAAAAGAGGTTCGATAGGCAGGTCACTGGCAGGATTGTTCAGAACAGAGCCCATTGTTTTTCCATAATAGCAGCCGTGTTTTCCAGCTGCCGACGGTTACAGTACTCAGCAAACGTGCCATTTATCAGGGCGACGGTTGCTGGTTCAACTGGAACCGGTCTTATTCTCGCGGCACTACACAGATATCCGCCAGATTGCGGTAGCGCTCGGCGTAATCAAGGCCGTACCCTACGACAAATTCATCGGGGATGGTGAAACCCACGTAATCGCCCTGTAACGGCAACTTGCGGCGAGAAGGCTTGTCGAGCAGCGCGGCGATCTTCAGGGAGCGCGGCTGGTGCGCGAGCAGCAGTTTTTTCAACACCGTGAGCGTCAACCCTGTGTCTAGAATATCTTCGACCACGATCACATTCTTACCCTGCATGGACTGGTCGACGTCCTTGGTCAGCTTTACTTCGCCGGTGGAATCCCATCCGCTCTGCAGTTCCTGGGTTGGACTGGGGCGATTTCCGTAACTGGAAATGCCGACGAAGTCAAAGGTGGCGTCGAGATTCACCTGCCTCGCCAGATCCGCCAGAAAAATCGCCGAGCCTTTTAATACACCGACCAGAATCACGGGCTGGCCTGCGAAATCTTTCGTGATCTCCGCGCCAAGCTCCGCCACTCGTTTGGTGATTTGCTCGCGTGAAATCAGCACCTTTAATTCTGTCATGGCGTTTCATATTAAACTAAAGTTCAACTGCAGCCCATGAAGGAGATTGTCTGACCATTAAATCTTCGATACAGCGGTCTGCGGACGGAGCGATTCGCAATGAATTTGAAAGGCATTCAACTTACATGGCTGGGCCACGCGACTTTTCGCATTGAGACGCCCGGCGGTCAGACCATCATCATCGATCCCTGGATCATGAACAACCCGGCGTGTCCGCCTTCCGAAAAGAAGGTGAAGAAAGTGGACACACTTCTGGTTACGCACGGGCACGGAGACCACATTGGCGATGCCGTCGAGATCATCAAGGAGCATAGCCCCCAGGTGGTCGGGATTCCCGAAATGTGCGGCTGGTTGGAGAGAAAAGGCGCCAAGAAAATCGCAATGATGAATAAAGGCGGCACACAAAAGATTGGCGATATCAAAGTCACCATGGTGCATGCCGACCACTCCTGCGGAATTCAGGACGGCGATCAACTTATTTATGGCGGCGAGGCCTGCGGATACGTGATCGAGTTTGAAAACGGCGTCAAGTTTTACCATGCGGGCGATACCAACGTTTTTGGGGACATGGCGATTATCCGAGAGTTGTACGCACCGGAAATCGTCATGCTGCCGATTGGCGACCACTTCACCATGGGCCCGCGCGAGGCCGCTTATGCCTGCAAACTCCTCAAGCCCAAAACTGTTATCCCGATGCATTTCGGTACGTTCCCTGTACTCACGGGAAGTCCGATTGAATTAAAAAAGTTGGTGCCCACTCTCGACATCCTGACCATGAAGCCAGGTGTAACGCTGCGCGATTAATACCACCGAAATGAAAAACGAGCATAAGGGGACCCACGTGCCCGACAGCAAATTGAAGAAAAAAGATAAACCGAACTGGCGGCACTATAACTTCACCACCGCCGGTCCAGTCGACGACTACTTATATTCCATGTTGCCGAAGCGTCCCGAAGTGCTGGTTGAGATGGAGGAGTACGCCGGCGAGCACAACATTCCAATCGTCGGACCAGCGGTGGCCCGAGTGCTGCAACAACTTGCCTTGACGATCAACGCCAAATCGGTTTTCGAGTTAGGTTCCGCCATTGGATATTCGACGATCTGGTGGGCGCAGGCTGTGGGAGACAAGGGTCGAGTGACTTACACGGATGGCGATGCCGCAAACGCCGAGCGCGCTCGCGGCTATTTCCAGCGCGCCGGAGTGTCTGATCGCATCACGCTACACACCGGCGATGCGCTCGAAGTCTTGTCGGAACAGAACGGGCAGTTCGATATCATTTTCAATGACGTAGACAAGGAGGACTACCCGCGTGTCTTGCGGTTAGTAGCGCCGCGCCTGCGAAACGGCGGATTGTTCATCACAGATAACGTCTTGTGGAGCGGCCGAGTCGCGGAGAAAAATCCGCAGACGGCTCAGACCAAGGCCATTCTCGAGTTCAATCGCCTGCTTTACGCGTCAACGGATTTCTACACGACAATTTTGCCCATACGGGACGGCCTGGCTGTGGCCTTGAAGAAGTAAGTTTGAAGAAGTAAGAATGAGCAAGGCAGAGCGAAGGCGGTTCCCGCGGAATTCAGATCGACTTGACCGGAATTGCCAGAAGATCTTCTACGAGCCCAACTTCTTTCTGTAAGAAGGGTTCGCCGTAGGTTACGCCGCCCAGCGCACCGTAGAATCGGGCCATCGATTCCACGCGTGCGTGAATCTCCTTTTGAGCAGGAAAGAGGTCCTTGCCGGCTTCCTGATCGCTGAACTGCGACTTGTACGCCAGGATTGACTCGAACTTCCCTTCGAAGTGCTGCGTGATATCGACCACGAACGTGGGACGCACGTCGTAATAGAGGGTGGCGTAGATAATTTTGAATGGCCGGTGCGGAGCACTGCTGCTGTCCAGTTTCGCCAGTCCCGCGAGAAAGCAGGCCTCGTATCCCAGCACCGAACATGTGTAGTGATCGGGATGCCGTCCCTTCCAGTACGGCAGAATCACAACGCGCGGACGCGTCTCGCGAATCACGCTCGCGACTTTAAGACGATTTTCCCAGGTATTCTCGACTCTCCCGTCCGGAATATCGAGAGCTCGCCGCCAACTGGCACCGAGAATTTTCGCCGCATCCGCCGCTTCTCGTGCCCGATCCTCGGCTGTGCCCCGCGTGCCCAGTTCGCCTTGCGTGAGATCGAGAATGCCGGTTTTCTGGCCACGCTGGGCCATTTTCAATAGCGTTCCGCCGCAGGTTTGCTCCACGTCGTCGCGGTGCGCAGCAATAGCCAAAATATCAAGCGAAGTGGCTGGCATATTAATCCAGGTTGCCTTGCTCCAGCACCACATTTTCGCGAACAATCATCCGGTTCGCGGCCATCTCTTTTAATTTCGGCATCACGCGGTCCACGTGTTCTTCAACGTCGACGAAGACAATGACAACTGGAAGCTTGCCGCCGGCTTCCACCATGTGGGCGGTCTTTACACGGTGTCGACCGAGGAAACCAGCCACGGCATGAAAGGCGGTCGCGGCATAAACATTCTCTTGCCGCAGATAGTTCAAAATCTCCATGTGCAGCGGACGGTGCCTCCACTGATCTGCCTCGTTCAGATAGATGGTGACTTGCACAGCCATTGCAGTTGGCATTTTACTCGCGAACCTGCCATTCGTGCCGCAGAATGCCGTAGAGCTCGGAGTCAACGAACTGGTCCCACTTGAGTAGATGTTCTCGCTGGCAGCCTTCGTGGCGCATTCCGACCTTTTTCAAAATATGGCCTGAAGCCGGATTGTGTTTGAAATGTGAAGCAAAAATGCGGTGCAGATGCAGGTCCTCAAATCCGTAACGCAACATTTCGCGCGCAGCTTCCGTGGCGTAGCCCTGTCCCCAGTAGGGCACGCCGAGCCAGTAGCCCAGTTCAGCATGCTGGTGCTGGCTGTCATGGCGCAGACCAATCCCTCCAATCTGGTGGCCGTCTTTACGCAGCGTGATTGCCAGCCAGATTTTGTCGGGCTCCTGCGCCAGTGCAAGAAAAGCTCTTGCATCCTGCTCGGTATAAGGGTGCGCAATGCGCAGCGTAGTGGCAGCCACTTCGCGCGTCCCGATCAGCGGCAGGAGTTCGGCAACATCGGACTCGCTGTAAGGACGCAACTTTAGCCGTTTCGTTTCCAGCGTAGGAAGCATGAGCACATTCATATCACGCGCGCCAACGCCATGCCCGCCAGAGCGCTGCCGAGACATAGCAGGTTGTTGCCCAGAATATTGATCACCATCAAACCCCATTGTCCCTGTTCGAAATAAGCCATGGTCTCGAAGGCATAACTCGAGAATGTAGTGAACGACCCGCAGAAACCAATCACCACCAGGAGGCGCCAGCGCGGGTGGATCAAGACTCGTTCGGTGGTCCAGATGATGAAAAAGCCGACGATGAGGCTGCCTACGATGTTAATGAAAAGCGTTCCGTAGGGGAAAACTGGTCCGAGGCTTCGGGCTGCGATACGGCTCAACAAATATCGAAGATTTGCCCCGATGATGGCGGCCACAGAGATGGCGAGAAAGTTCTTTAACAAGCAGTGCTCCTACAAATCAGGTCAGATTGTGTAGGAGTTATCAGCCAGCGCTAAGGACAGCCGCAGGCGGTTATGGCGAACTCCATCGCCGTAAGAACTATTTAATCACAAAGGGCAGGGTGGCTTACCAAGAGCTGCTGAAGATACAGTTACTTTTTCCGCTCTACCAGATACCTTGCCAATTCCTTCAACGTCTCAGCTCGTTTTCCGAAACCGTCTAATTCTTCGAGCGCTGCATTCACCAGAATATCGGCTTTGCGCTCGGACTCTTCAATCCCAAACAGTGCTGGATAAGTCGCTTTGTGCGCGGCGCTGTCTTTACCCGCAGTTTTGCCGAGTTGCTCCGAAGTTTGCGTCACATCCAGCACGTCGTCGACAATTTGGAACGCCAGCCCAATCGATTGTCCGAAGGAACACAGTTTTTTCACTTCGCTGTCCTTCGCCCCCGCATAGATTCCCCCGCTTACCAGGCTCGCGGTAATCAGCGCCGCGGTTTTGGCGCGATGGATGTACTCCAGCATTTCCGCTGTCGGCTGCATGTGCTCCGCTTCCAGATCGACAACCTGCCCACCAATCATGCCGTCGAGGGTGCCCGTGCCGCGCGCAATCTCCTCGATGATTCGGACGCGCGCTTCTGCCGGGCAGTCAAGCCGCGCCAGAACCTCATAGGCCTGGGTTTGCAGTGCGTCGCCCGCGAGGATCGCAATCGCCTCACCGAAGACCTTGTGGCAAGTCGGACGTCCCCTGCGTAGATCGTCATTGTCCAAGGCTGGCAGGTCGTCATGAATCAGGGAATAGGTGTGAAGCATTTCCAGTGCCGCCCCCAGTTCTTCGATCTTCGAAGGCAGCGATCCCGCCACCATCCGCCCGGCTTCCATGCACAGAACCGGTCTTAGACGTTTTCCCCCGGCAAACACGCTGTGGCGCATCGCTTTGTGAATGGATACCGGGTGCGTCGTTTCCAGCGGAATGAGCCGATCCAGGGCTGCATCGGCCAGGGCTTGTCCTTGCTTCAGGGTTTCTTCCAACATTGCGCAGTGAGTATAGCAAGCCGCAGGTTGAGAAAACACTTTGCGGGAGCAGGATCGCGTTGCTACGACTCGAAGGCGAATTGCAAAGAGTAAGGATCGAAGATGAAGATGCAGTAAATAGAAAAAAAGACGAGGCCGGTTGTCTGGCCTCGTCTTGAGATGATCGCTTTTATGCTGCGGCGCTTTGTGCCATCGCCACGCCCCGTAAAGCTGAGGTCACTACATTTTGCACATCATCGGCGCGGCAGACGTCGCTCGCACCGGCATCCATTGCTTCGACCCAGAAATGCTCGTCGGGTATGCGATGCGTGCACACAATGGGAAGTGTTGGAAAATCTTGACGAAGGCTTTGGACGTCTGTAAGACGCGAATACTCCAGATCAAGGATTACAACTTCCGGATGATTGGTCACGACGTGTTTGCGAAGTTCATCGCCGGAACGCGTCAAGTGGACAGCATGAAAGTGAGAGGATAGTTTGCCGGCCAAGGACTGTGCCACCTTGGCATCGCTTTCGAGAATAACCACACTAAAGCCCATAGATCCTCCTGACAAATACCATCACTCATGGCGGACTAGGGCTGCGGGGAAGGGTTCAGAAACCACTACTCCACAGACTTTTGATCAACTACCGGCTACCGGCTCCCCGACCTTATCTTCGGGCAGGCGCCCCTTCCGTTAGCGGTTCAAATGGTTCGGCTTGGAGCTTCCCATTCTTCTTCAGCAAGATCTCAACCTTGCCTTCAGCCTGCTCTAATTCTTTCCGGCAGGCAGTCGAGAGATTCATTCCCTCTTCAAACAGGGTCAGAGATGTCTCTAAAGGTACATCGCCCTTTTCCAGTTCCTGGACGATTTTTTCCAGTCTCTGAAGACATTCTTCAAACTTGGCCAACGGGGTTTCGCTCCATCTCTATTGTAATGCTCCTATCAGAGGAGGATGTCCAGTATTTTATTGTGAATATTCAGCGCACAAGCGTCACTGCTTTTCATTCCGGGAACGCTAAACCGGAGCGGCCGAATTCGTCCCCAACGCCTCCAAAACGTCGACCGCCGAACTATATCGTCCTTGCGGAGCGCTGATCTGGGCTCCTTGCACGGTATGCCGAACGGCGATCAGCATCTCACGCGCAATCGCCACCCCTTCGGCTCGTGCAGCCTGCGGCGTTTGGGCACGGGCCATACGCTCCAGAATCGCGTCGGGCACCGAGACGCGTAGCTCGTTCTTCATGAACTCGGCATTGCGCACGCTGACCAAAGGCCAGATTCCAGCTATGACAGGGATCCGGCAATGCTCAATGCGCTGCAGAAAATTCTCCAAGAGTCGAATATCAAAGACCGGCTGCGTTACGGCATATTCCGCTCCGGCCGCAACTTTGTATTCAAAGCGCCGGATTTCCTCATCCAGATCCGTGAGCCCGGGATTGGCGCCCACACCGATCACAAAGCCGGTACCCGTTCCGATCGGATTACCACCAAGATCGAGTCCTCGATTCAGGTTGTGAACGATGTTCACCAGGCCAATGGCATCCACGTCAAACACCGCGGTTGCGTCGGGATAGTTGCCCATCTTCGGCGGATCGCCGGTGATGCAGATCAGGTTCTTGATCCCTACGGCCGATGCTCCGAGAAGGTCACTCTGTATGCAAAGCACATTGCGGTCGCGGCAGGTGTAGTGCAGAATCGCATCGATCCCGGCCTCGCGCTGCACCAGCAACGACAAAGCCTGGTTGCTCATACGTGCGGAGGCGCGTGGACTGTCCGGTATATTCACCGCATCCACGCCAACCGATTTCAGGAATCGCGAACCTTCCAGCTCATTTCGTACGTCGGTTCCTTTCGGAGGTACAACCTCCACCATGGTGACAAATTCTCCGCGCGCCAGCTTTGCTCCCAGAAGGGAGCGTTCCTCCAAGGATTGCGCCGGTATCGCCTGCGGAGGCACCGCGCCCACCGTGACATGGGCTGGACCGGACCTGCCCCTTGCCTCTCCGGCGCGCAGGGCGGATTTCATTACGCGGGTGTGATCGGGCGTGGTTCCGCAGCAGCCCCCTACGATTCTTACACCAGCTGCGACGAACTTGCGTGCGTAGCTCGCCATATATTCGGGCGAACAGAGGTAGATATTTCTGCCTTCCACCGATCGCGGAATGCCGGCGTTCGGCTGGGCCGAGAGCGGCAGGGAAGTCAATGCCCGCACGCGCTCCATCGCATCGAGCATGGCCACCGGACCCACGCTGCAGTTGCAGCCGATCACATCCGCGCCCCACTCTTCAAGGCGGGGAGTAAAGGTCTCCGGGTCCGAACCATCCAGGCAGTTGCCATCCTCGTCGATGGTCACATGCACGATCAATGGCAGTTTCGCGCCGACATCTTTCGCCGCGAGCATTGCCTGATGCAGTTCTTCCAGGTACCCGAAAGTCTCGAGCATCAGCATGTCGACCCCACCTTCCGCGAGCGCTTCAATCTGCTCGCGAAAAGCTTGGCGCGCTTCTTCGAAGGAAGTTTTTCCCAAGGGCTCGATCCTGGTTCCCAACGGGCCTACCGACCCCGCAACCCATACGTCAAAGCTCTTGGCCGCTTCTCGCGCGAGCCGAGCCCCTACGTGATTTAGTTCTCCAACCTTGTCTGCCAGACTATGCCGGGCCAGCCGGAAAGAGTTTGCTCCAAAGGTATTGGTCTCAATAATCTCCGCGCCAGCTTGCAGATACTCATGGTGTATCGCCCGAATCAGATCGGGCTGGGAGAGATTCAACTCGTCATAGCAGCGGTTAATGAAGACGCCTTTTGAGTAAAGCAGCGTTCCCATCGCGCCATCGCAGAGGACTGGACCCTGCTTCAGCCGCGCAAGAATATTTTCGGCCATAATGGAGAGCATACAAGATCAACGAAGATTCCTGCATCTAACAAAGAATATCCAGGAGCCAGGAACGCAGGCGTTGTGGAAGTGTTCGCTGCCGGGCTCTGCTATAATCCGCTATTTCGCACTTAAATCTCTGGTTTTCCTGTAGTTAGGAGCCTGACGTTTGAAGAAATCCGCTCTGTTGCCGGTCCTGATGGTCATTGCCAGTTTGGGTTCGCTTTCTTGTAGCTCTTATTCGAAGAAGGCCGGGACAGCGCCCACCAGTGGCCTCCCCGAACGCGTCTTCGCCTCACAAAGCGCCTCCACTCCTACCGCTTCTTCCGGCCTGATCATCATCAATGGCACCAACGACACCATCGGACGGGGTGGGATCAGTGCCGGCAGTTCTCCCGGCTTAATGGCGATATCTCCAGAAAGAGCGACTCTCCTTGCCTTCGACTCATTGACCAACCGTGTCGACGTAGTGAATACCGTAAACGAAACCTTGACCGGGACCATATCACTCCCCGGGTCCACGACCAGCATCATTGCTCCACAAGCCCAGGTAGGTTACGCAGCCGTACCTGATGCCGAGATCAATGGCAATCCTGCAGGCGGCCTGGTGGAAATGAATCTAAGTTCGGGGGGCATCACGACGACCATCAGCGTTCCGAAGGCGCAGACTGTGGTATCGAATTCTGACGGCTCCCAGCTTCTGGTTTTCAGCAACGATTCCGACTCGGTTACTGTCGTCTACCCGGCATTGGTGAACAGCGGCAGCCCGGTGACGGTCACTGTGCCTGGGTTCGACCGGCCCGTGGCTGCCGTCTTCAGCGGTGGAACTGCTTACGTCCTTAACTGTGGCGCTCAGTGCCAGGGAACGCAGGCCAGCGTCCAGATATTAAATCTGGGAAACACCCCGCCAACTGCAGGAGCCGCGGTTCCCGTGGATGGGGCAACCATTGGTTTTCTAAGCGGTACCACCCTCTACGTGGCCGGAACATCGCCATCCAATAATGCATGCACCGGCCAGACCACTGCTGCGACAGCCTGCGGGCGTCTCAATATTGTTGACCTCGGATCGATGACCGTGACCGGCAGTGCCGTTATCACCAACGGATATCACGATCGCATCGACATGAGCGTGAACGGCCAACTCTTTATTGGCTCCCTGGGCTGCGATGAGGTTGGTAATGTCAACAGTCCCCAGGGAGAGGTACGTGGCTGTCTTACGATCTACAACACGACGAATGGGAATGTAGTGATTCCGCCGGATAATGGCGACGTGACCGGGCTGCAAAGCTTTACTTCCCGTGACGTGGAATACGTCGCCGAGGGCGGCAGGTTGCGCGTTTACGATACCCTTACGAACACTCTCTTGTTGAACGATTTCATCTCCAACGGGACGATCATCATCACGGGCGTGATTACCGATGTAAAGGCCGTGGACTTTTTCTGATCAGGCTTCTTCTGATCTGGGCTTCTGGCCTTTTAGAATTAACTGTTACTTGGCCGGCCGTAGCATCAGTCGATGCGCCCCATTCGCTTCGATCGCTTGCGGCGTAAACGGTAGCGCGAATGTGGAACCCTCATACCACGCATGCCACTGATCCATGTAGTAGGGACTGAGAAAATTCCCGCCCTGTCCCGTTACCGTGTTCAAAGTGGATTGATCGAGGTCCGCAAGGTTCGCGGTAAATCGTTCTGAAGGCCCATGGTGCCGGGTGACGGCCTTTACCGTGTAGCCGCTCCCGGACTGTTCGTTCACCCCGGGGGCACTCCATCGCCGCAGAAAAGGAATCTTCCCCAGGACGGGGTGTTCGATCTCCACGGCATTCAACGACCCCCAATGCCATCCCGTTAAATCCTTTGGAGTGTCTTTACTGTTCACCGCCGCCTCTACCGCGGCAGTCAGCAGTTCATCGTAATTCGGAAATTTCTCCGGCAGCCAGCGCTTCGGTTGATGGAGCATGACATTCTGCAACCATACCGTGCGCATCTCCCACTGATAGCTTTTCCAGTTTAGCGTCGTCTGCTCTTGCGCAGGATTTGCCGGGGCTGGTCCTAAGCGCGGTTCCAGCAGCAAGCGAGTCAATTCCTGGCCCGAACGCACCGCAATCACCGCTGCGGTCGACACCGCTACCATCCTCCCGTCCCAATTGCGCATGAGGTCGGCGGCTTGCTTGGCGCGCGCCGAGGGATGCGACGCGTGATCGACGGCATAGACGAATCGCTCCGCTGCGAAAAGATCGTTCTCGGATTGCACATCGTTTTCGAGCGCGAGCATATCGGAGGGCGCGAACCTCCGGCCCGACTCCAGCACATGGTAGATGCGAGCCGCGCGCCATGGCGCTTCCCACTCTGCGCTGATGGAATAGGGATAACCGTCCGGCGTGATGCGGCCGTTGGCGGTGCCGATGATGCCCGACGCAGGATTGTAGATGCTGGGCAGCTTGTCGAATGGAATATACCCGGTCCATTCGTGGGCATCGTCGGCCCCGCTGACAGGCAAGCTGCCGTCGCCCGCGGCGCGAATGGGGACGTGCCCGGTTGACTGGTAGCCGATGTTTCCATCCACGTCGGCATAGACAACATTCTGCCCGGGAGCGTCGAGCTGCGAAAAAGCTTTACGAAAATCGCTCCAATTTTGCGCCGTGTCGACGTCGAAAAATGGCATATGCAGGCCGTCGTAAAGCGTCCAACGCAGGGCAATTTGCCGCGTCTCGCCGGGAATCAGGTCGCTGATGATAGGCCCGTGCCGTGTGATCACCACATCGATCGTCACATCCGGTGCGCCCTTGACGTGAATCAGCTCACTGCGGTGCTCGGGCTGCTGCCAGCCTTTGGGCGTTTGATATGCACCTTGGGGATTAAAGTTTTCCACGAAAGCATCGGTTACGGTCGGTCCAACGTTGGTGAACCCCCATGCGATTCGCTGGTTGTGGCCAACGATGACGTAGGGCATTCCGGGCAGCGTCACGCCCGCCACATCCACAGCGCCCGATTTCAGATGCGCCTCATACCACAGGTTCGGCATCTGATGCCCGAGGTGCATATCGTTTGAGAGCAGCGGCTTGCCCGTAACTGTGTGTGCTCCTGAAACCACCCAGTCATTTGACCCGTTCACCGCTTCGGGCGCGCTTTGCGCCCACATTTCCAATCCGCGATTGCGTTGGGTTACCGCGTTGTCGGGACCGGAGTCGTCGTCCTCGTCGTCATCATCATCGGAGTCGCCCTGGCTCGGCTGGTCGCTTAAGTCTTCCCGCATCACGGTGGGCGGACGATCATGCCATGACCGGTTAACGTACAAATCCCCGGTCAACTCAGGGCCAAGCTTTGCCAGGATTTTTTCTCGCGTCAGCGCATCCTGGAAAGTGAAGAAGTTGAGGTCCTTCACCATCTGGTTCGCGATGACGATCGAATCCTCCGCTTGCCATGGCTTTGGCTGATATTTCAGGATGCGAAATTCGATAGGAAGCGATCGGCTGTGTCCTGCGATGAAGGCATTGACTCCGCGCGCGTAGGCATCAAAGTTAGTACGGTCGAGCGGGCTCGCCATGGTGAGAGATTTCTTCGCCGCTGCCCGTAATCCAAGTATGCGCTGCTCGCGATCGATCTTGAGCGTATCTTCCCCGAGAATTTCCGACAACTCCCCGGCCCCGAAGCGGCGCATCACATCCATCTGCCAAAGCCGGTCCTGCGCCGTCACGTAGCCTTGCGCGAAGAATAGATCTTCCTGGCTCGCAGCTTCGACCGCGGGAACCCCGTGGGCGTCGCGAGTGACTTTTACAGTGGCGGATAGGCCTTGTACATCAAGACTTCCGTCGAGTTGCGGCAGGGCGGCGCGGGCCACAAAGTAGGCATAAGCAATCAAACCCGCCGCCAACAAGAATACGACCCAGATTAGCCAGAATAAAATTTGCCATACCAGCGACCGCCGGGAGGCAGGGATGTCCGTCTTGAGAAGAGTGCTCATCGAGACTTCGATTGTAGGAGCAGCGCGCTCGCGAGACAAATGAGAATAGAGGATGTTTTGTTCCTCACTAGGGCCGCGCAGTAGCCCAAAGGTTTCCATTAAGAGTTTCCTTCGTGCCCTTAGTGGTCCAGATTTCGCGGATCACTCGCTCGCCGCAAACGCTTTACTCTCGATGGGCCTTATGGGACAATGTGCGCCTCGCCAAGGAGACCCCATCGTGAAACGGACCCCAAAGCCGCGCAGTACTCAGCCGCAACTTTCCCCTTTCCTTCATCAAAAGCTAAACTCGTATGCCATTGCGGCCGGCGCCGCCAGCGTGAGTTTGCTTGCGCTCGCCTCGCCAGCTGGGGCCGAGGTTGTCTATACCCCGGCAAATCAAACTATCGATCGAAGCGCCAGCTACAGCCTCGACCTGAATCATGATGGAATTGTCGACTTCGTCCTGCTTGATCATAAATCGAGTCCTCGCGCATTCTCGACGCAACAAATCTTGATGGCGCGCGCGGCGCCGCTCAACCAGGTCAATTGCCCCTCCACTTTCTGCATCAGTAGTTTTGTGAACGCCGACGCGCTGGATCCCGGAACCGTAATTAGCCCGAGTGAAGGCAAGCACGGTTGGTTAGGCGGCAGGGTTCAGATGGCTTTCGAGTTCTTCTCGCAAGGTTTCACCTTCTACACCTATGCCTGGGTTCATGCGCAGGATAAGTATCTTGGCCTTCGGTTTACGATCAATGGAGAAATGCACTACGGTTGGGCGCGACTGACTGTCCACTTTCATGGCGGCCCGGCCAAAGGCCGCACATGGGATGCTCACCTCACCGGTTACGCGTACGAGACGGTTCCGGACAAGGGCATCCGAGCAGGCCAAACTGAAGGTGCGCAGGGAGACGACGCGGAGGCTTCGCTGCCAAAAAGTGCGACAGGACAGTTGAGTGCCTTGGCCCTTGGCAGTCACGGCATCGCGCTGTGGCGTCGAGGAGATTGATCAAGCTCGGATGGCATCGCGCTCTGGCGGCGGGACGACTCCTGAGGAGGAATTTCATTTTCAAGATGTCCCGATGCTATCCTGTCCTTTCATGCTGCAGAAGCGCATCGATGATCAGCCTTCCATCTCGCGTGAGATGGTGCGTGAAGCGCAGAGCATTCTGCACGAACATCTGAAACGCGTTGGCCTGAAACAAACCGCGCAGCGCGATACCATCCTGCGGTCGTTTCTTGAAACCCGCGACCACCTTTCCACTGACGAACTCCACCGCCTGGTCCAGAAAAAAGACGCTGGAATCGGCTACACCACGGTGTACCGCACCCTCAAGTTGCTGGCCGAGTGCGGACTGGCCAGCGAAGTGGCGTTCCACGATGGCATCGCCCGTTACGAGCACCAGTACAACCGCCGCAGCCATCATCACATGGTGTGCACCGAGTGTGGCAGTTCCGTCGAATTCTTCTCCCACGAAGTCGACCAGTTGGAGCACGAAATCGGACGCCGCCACAATTACGCCACCACCCGTCACACCTTCCAGATCTACGGCGTTTGCGAGGATTGCCGCAAAAGATAATGCGCGGACTCGATCGCGCTTGAGCTAACCATGCGGCAGACTTCACCGTTCCCAATGTTCAGCAGAAAATTCCACCTAAGCTTATGATTTGAATTGCTATCGCTGTCGTGATAATTCTCACCCCGGCTAGTGCTCCCGGTCACTGCTTGTCGCTTGGACGAGAGCAGAATGAAGGGTTTCCAAATAGCTGTAACAAACGGAGGTAGGACCATGACGTCTGGCACTCTGACTACGCCCGGAATCAAGGCTCCGGGTGACTACATTGAAGATGTAATGATTAGCGTGAAGGCCAAGAATCCGGCCGAGCCCGAATTTCATCAAGCCGTTCGTGAAGTCTTTGATTCTCTAAGGCTGGTTCTTGCCAAGCATCCCGAATATCAATCCAATCGCATTCTCGACCGAGTGGTAGAGCCGGAGCGGGTTCTCATGTTCCGCGTGCCATGGGTCGACGACCAGGGAAATGTTCAAGTCAATCGTGGTTTTCGCATTGAGATGAATAGCGCGATCGGTCCTTACAAGGGCGGCCTGCGCTTCCATCCCTCCGTGAACCTGGGCATTCTGAAATTCCTGGCATTCGAACAGGTATTCAAGAATTCGCTCACCACGCTGCCCATGGGCGGCGGCAAGGGCGGATCGGATTTCGATCCGAAAGGGAAGAGCGACAACGAAGTGATGCGGTTCTGCCAGAGCTTTATGACCGAATTGCAGCGCCACATTGGTCCGGACACGGACGTTCCCGCCGGCGACATCGGCGTGGGCGGACGTGAGATTGGCTACTTGTTCGGGCAGTACAAGCGCCTGCGCAATGAATTCACCGGCGTGCTCACGGGCAAAGGCCTGGGCTGGGGCGGATCTTTAATTCGTCCCGAAGCCACCGGCTATGGCTGCGTGTATTTTGCCGAGGAAATGCTGAAGAGTCGGAAAGATAAGCTGGAAGGCAAGCTCTGCCTCGTTTCCGGCAGCGGCAATGTCTCCCAGTACACCATCGAGAAGCTCCTCGACCTCGGCGCAAAGCCGTTGACCGTGTCCGATTCGAACGGCGTGATCTACGATCCGGACGGGATCAATCGCGAGAAGCTGGCTTACATTCTGGAACTGAAGAACGTGAAGCGCGGCCGCATTCGCGACTATGCCGATCACTACAAGAAGGCCATCTTCATGCCGACGGACGTCAAGCTGGAGCACAACCCGCTCTGGAACATCAAAGCGGATTGCGCGTTCCCCAGCGCCACCCAGAACGAAATTACCTCTAAGGATGCCGCGAACCTGCTGAAGAATGGCATCAAGCTGGTGGCCGAAGGCGCCAACATGCCCAGCACGTTGGAGGCAACCAAGCTGTTCCTGGAAGCCCGGATTCTCTATGGTCCGGCGAAGGCGGCAAATGCTGGCGGCGTGGCAACCTCTGGTCTGGAAATGGCTCAGAACAGCGCGCGCTTGTCCTGGACGCGCGAGGAAGTGGATGACCGCCTGCACAAAATCATGATCAACATCCACCGCAACTGCTTCGAAACGGCCGAGAAATACGGCACGCCCGGCAACCTCGTCAACGGCGCCAACATCGCTGGCTTCCTGAAAGTAGCCGATGCCATGCTGGACCAGGGACTTGTGTAACGATTCACGCTGTAAGAATGAAAACGGATGCCCCATCCTTGTCCTGCGCCTCATGCAGGACGGGGTGGGGATTTTGACTTTCTATAAGCCAGTCTCCGCATGACCGCTCGACCCACTACCGAGCCCTTCCTGGACGCCGAAGCCCGCCTCGAAGGCTTCGACAACCTGATGCCCTTCAGGGTCCAGAACATCCTGCTGGTCTCCAGCCTCTATGACTCCTTCATCCTCCGCGAAGATGGCCGCCTCAACGAATTGCTGATTGATGAATCGCTCGAGCTCAACCTGCGACAAATTCCCGGCATTACTCACGTCTCCAGTTGCGCGGAGGCCTTGGAGTTGGCTCGTTCTCAGCCGCGCTTCAATTTGATCGTCACCAATCTCACGGTTGCCGATATGACAGCCGCGGAACTGGCGCGCGAGGTGAACCTTGCCGGCCTTGATGTCCCGGTGGTTGTGCTCGCTTATGACTACCGCGCAGTGAAGAACTTCGTCAGCCGCAATCCCGCTACCGACATCGAGCGAATTTTCCTGTGGCAGGGAAATGCGCGCATCCTGATCGCCATCGTCAAATACATCGAGGACAAGCGCAACGTGCAGCATGACACGCGCACCATGGGCGTGCCGGTTCTTCTGGTGGTAGAAGATAACATTCGCTACTACTCGTCATTCCTGCCGGTGATTTACACCGAGCTGATCAAGCAGTCGCGCCGCGTCATTCAGGAAGGCATCAACGTGGCGCACAAGCTGGTGCGTATGCAGGCGCGCCCAAAAATTCTGCTGTGCTCCAACTTCGAAGACGCCGCTCAGTTGGTGGCGGAGTATCGCGATTATCTGATCGGCCTGGTCTCCGATGTCGAATTTCCCTGGGAGGGCAAACTCAGCCCCGAGGCTGGCTTCGAACTCGCGCGCTTGATGAAAGCGCTGGTTCCGGACGTGCCGGTGGTTCTACAGACCAGCCGCACCGAGTTTCGTCCTCGCGCTCTCGCCGCCGGATATTCCTTTTTACGCAAACGTTCTCCGACCTTGCTGAAAGATCTGCGCCGCATTCTTACCGAGCAGGTTGGATTCGGCGATTTCGTTTTTCGCCTGCCCGATCTGCAGGAAGTAGCCCGCGCCGCCGATTTAAATGAACTCGAGGAGAAACTGCAAACGGTTCCGGCGGAAAGCCTCACCTACCACGCTCAGAGCAATCACTTTTCGCATTGGCTCATGGCGCGAACCGAGTTCGCTCTGGCGGCGAAGCTGAGGCCGCGCAAGGTCTCCGACTTCAACGGTCCGGAAGATCTTCGCCGCGATCTGATCGATTCCATCAACGAGTACCGCCGCGAGCAGAGCGAGCTGCTCATCGGCGACTTCAATCCCGACACCTTCAAGCCATCGGAGTCATCCTTCCTGCGCATCGGCTCAGGCTCGCTGGGAGGCAAGGCGCGCGGCCTCGCCTTCGTGCGCCATCTCTTGCGCAAGAACCGCATCACGCGCCGTTTTCCCAACATTCGCATCGCGGTTCCGCCAGCCCTGGTTCTGGCTTCGGACAACTTTGATCAATTCATGGCGGATAACAATCTGCTCGATTTTGCTCTCGCATGTGACGACGACGCCGAGATTCTTCAGCGATTTCTCGACGCTCCTCTACCTCCCGAGCTACACGAAAACCTGCAGGCCTTCCTCGATCAAGTCACCTATCCACTCGCCGTGCGTTCCTCGAGTTTGCTCGAGGACTCGCAGTACCAGCCCTTTACCGGCGTGTATGAGACTTTCATGCTGGGCAACCAGCAGCCTGATCTGTCGGTGCGCCTGGCGGAATTGATTGATGCCATCAAGCGCGTCTATGCCTCCACCTTCAGCCGCCACGCCAAAGCCTATGTGCGCGCCACTCCCTACCGTCTGGAAGAAGAAAAGATGGCGGTCATTGTGCAGCAACTCGTCGGCGCAGTGCATTCCGAGCGCTTCTATCCGGATTTCTCCGGCGTGGTGCGCTCGCACAATTTCTATCCCGTAGCTCCCATGACGTTCTCCGATGGCATTGCGGCCGTTGCGCTAGGGCTGGGCCGAGCCGTAGTCGACGGCGGAAAGTGTCTTACCTTCTGCCCGCGCTACCCGCGCAATTTGCTGCAATTCTCCTCGGTGGAGGACATTCTCGCCAACTCACAAACCGAGTTCTGGGCGCTCTCGTTAAACGGAGCAAGCGAGGGACGTCCCGGTCATCTCCATGAAGTACGCTTCGGTCTTGACGTCGCCGAACTGGACGGCACACTGCCCGCCGTCGGATCCACATACTCCGATGACAATCAGGCTGTCTATGACGGCGTGAGCCGCCCCGGCGTGCGCCTTGTGAGCTTCGCGCCGATGCTCAAACACAATATCTTTCCGCTGGCAACGATTCTGGAAACGCTGGTCAAAGCCGGAGAATACGCACTCGGCATGCCTGTGGAAATTGAGTTTGCGGTTCGCCTGCCGCGGCTCGCCGGCGAAGCCGCCGAATTCGGTTTCTTGCAAATTCGTCCGCTTACTCTTTCGCGCGATCATCAGGATTTATCGTTCGACAACATTGAGCCGGAACGGTTGCTTTGCCAAAGCAGCAAAGTCCTCGGCAATGGTCGCATCGAGAATTTGTATGACATTGTCGTCGTCGATTCGCAGCGCTTCGAACGCAGCCGGAGCCACGAAGTCGCTAAAGCCGTCGCTCACTTCAACGGCGTACTGAACTCCAGCAACCGGCCGTATCTTCTGATCGGAGTGGGCCGCTGGGGGTCGAACGATCCCTGGCTGGGAATACCCGTGGACTGGGATGAGATTTCCGGGGCGCGCTTGATCGTTGAGACAGGTTTCCGCGACTTTCGTGTCACGCCCTCGCAAGGCAGTCATTTCTTCCAGAACCTCACCGCGTTTCAAATCGGCTACTTCACGGTGAATCCGGATGCGGGGGAAGGCTCGGTAGATTGGGACTGGCTCGCCAGCCAAGATTCCGTGGAAGACGACGGATGCGTCCGCCATTTGCGCTTCGATG
>Ga0209006_10000300_pt1 | contig 49976 bp, 44 predicted proteins | sample JacPin_JW_Ref_O2_FD_188567 | JGI IMG/M metagenome (GOLD analysis project Ga0209006, IMG submission 188567) | Forest soil microbial communities from Algoma, Ontario, Canada - Jack Pine, Ontario site 1_JW_Ref_O2 (SPAdes) (version 2) | ecosystem: Environmental > Terrestrial > Soil > Boreal...
CACTATGCCCCAAAATACACTCCAGGCGAGGAGTAACCACCCAGGCAACGCGATTGTCCCAAATAGTTTCTTGCGTTCTGGATCGTCCATACGGATAGGTCGGAGGGCAGCAGCAACCCGCAAGCTTGCTGCGGCAGCTTGACCCGACCCAAATGGTAATTCCCAACTGAAGGGTGCTCGCAGGGCGAAAATGCCGAAACGGGTGCCCTTAACAGGGGTTGCGTAAAACTGTGCGTAAAGAAATCCTGAAATTTGGGCTGGGAAGTTGGGTTTAGAGTCACCGAGCCAGTTATTGAGATTGGCTCAACCCATTGAAACCAAACGGAAGGTTTGGTTGCGGGGGGTGGATTTGAACCACCGACCTTTGGGTTATGAGCCCGACGAGAACAGGAATTACAACAACTTACAAGACGCGGGTGGCTACCTAAAATCCTTGTAAGGAACGCAAGAGAATCGTTATTGGACAGTGAAAGGACAGTGGGACGCGATAGCAGTTGTTTCCAACGCGACGCGCATATTAATGTTGCTTAAGGGGCTTCGGAGCAGTATTGACCATGCCGGGAATCGCAGGTGTGGTCTTGACGATAGGCATGGGTGTTGACAGCAACGTGCTGATTTTCGAGCGCATCCGCGAGGAACTGAAGACGGGAAAGCCCGTCAGCGCAGCACTCGCGGCCGGCTTCTCTAAGGCATTCGCCAGGCTTGTCGATACTCACGTCACCACCGTGATGTCGTGCATTTTTCTCTTTCTCTTCGGAACTCCACCAGTGAAAGGATTCGCAACAACGCTCGTTCTCGGGCTCGTAACCAACCTGTTCACATCGGTATTCGTTTCACGAGTGGCGTTTGATAGGGAATTGGCGATGCAAAGGCGAGTGGCGAGATTGAGCCTCGGGATGTCTGGATGAGAGTGGACCGAGTTCGCGCTCACCATTTCTCCGAATTTTGAGTGCAATCGCCTGTGGGTAAAAACGGGGAACCAATCTACAGCGACTCAGTGTCACAAGCCGACGTCGGATTACTTGCGGGTACAACCTGTATCAGGTATCCGGGCCATAAACTTTCACTTCTGGCTGTGCTTAACGCTGGGCAGGAAGGCTATTCACGAAGTCGGTGATCTGTGAGATCACTTCCTCCTCGCGTGAGAGGAATATGAAGTGGGTCGCGTTGGGAATCACGATCACTCTTGCATGGGGCTGCTCCCGAAAGATCGCAATCTGCGATTCCTTGCGACTCGTTTCTGCGGCTCGAGAGGCTGCGAGTTTGGCCGGGTCGCTCGTTTGACCTCGATTGGGAGCTCCGGGATAAGCAAGAATTGCTAGAAGGGGTGTATCGATGGAGTGGAAACGTTCTTCTTCGAGCATCACAGATTGGTTTGCATACCCGTTGAGGCTACCGAAAACTCCATCCAAGCTTAAAATGCAGAGGTTCCGATCATTCGTGAGGTCCTGGTGCTACCACGATGAGCTCTTTTTTCGTCGCCTCCAGTTTTCGAACCCGTGCCGCACTGCAGGTGGAGATCCTCGCGCTTCGTCACCAACTCACCGTTCTCCAAAAGAACGCGCCGCCTCGTTTGCGCCTCCAGCGCTCCGACCGGTTCTTATGGGTCTTGCTCTCGCGATGCTGGCCGGGTTGGCGGCGTAATCTGCACATCGTTCGCCCCGATACGGTGATCGCTTGGCACCGCCGAGCGTTCGCGTGGTACTGGACGCGAAAATCACGGCGGCGTCCGGGAAGACCGAACGTGGCCGCAGAAATTCGCGACTTGATTCGGAACCTGAGCCAAGCCAACCCGTTGTGGGGAGCACCCCGCATTCACGGGGAACTACTCAAGTTAGGGATCGAAGTAGCACAATCGACCGTGGCCAAATATCTTCGCCGCCCGCGGAAGCCTCCGTCCCAAACTTGGCGAACCTTCTTGACCAATCACATGGAGCAGATGGCCTCCATCGATTTCTTCTTGGTGCCGACGGCGACCTTCCGCCTTCTGTTTGTGTTCGTGGTGTTGTCGCATGCGCGGCGCCGTGTTTTTGCACCTTGAAGTGACCGAACACCCCGGCCAGGAGTGGACGATGCAGCAGATGCGGGAAGCGTTTCCCTGGGACCACGGGTGCCGATATCTTCTGCGCGACCGCGATGCGATCTACGGCGGTGACTGGGTGGCCATGACGAAAGGCATGGGGATGGAGGAAGTGACTACCGCGCCGCGTTCCCCAGGGCAAGATCCGTACGTGGAGCGGCTGATCGGTTCCATACGGCGCGAATGTTTAGACCACGTCATTGTGTGGAATGAAAGATCGTTGCGCCGGACTCTGCGAAGTTATTTTGCCTACTACCACGACTCCCGAACTCATCTGGCGCTGGCCAAGGATGCTCCGGAATCGAGGGCCGTGGAGAAGCCAGAACGCGGGCGCATCGTAGTGATTCCTCAGGTCGGAGGACTTCATCACCGATACCAGCGCCACCCGGGTTAGTATCAGTCGGTCCTCGGAGACGATAGCTTCCGTTCGTCTTATGAACCAAAGCAATCTCGTCGCGAGCCAAGCCGGATTTTTCTCTGCACTCCCCGCTTTGAGATCCAGAACGCCTTGCATCGCTGCTACACCGTGCCTTGATTAGTTTCTCCAGCAGAGAGTGTCAGCATGCAGACGAGATTTTCGGTAACGACAGCACGCTGTCGTGTGCTCAGAAACTGCTTGACACCGCCGACATTGTCAGAGAGGCGATTTTGCAACAGCTATCGACGGCGGGGGCGTCAACACCCCAGTGCCCACGTAGCGCGGACCTCTGCCCGGGGTGCGGAAGGCCGGTCAATTCCTCCACCCCGTTCACGGCTGCCTGCACCTTTCATTGGTTGACTGCGGGCTCGCGGGGGGGGACAATGCCCCTGACTCTCGACTGCCGCGGAATTCCATCGGTCGCCGAGCGCATCTCATTTCTGGCCAATGGTCAGGTGCGACGGAAGGACGACCCGATGAAGCGTGTTTCCTGCATTTGCCTGATTCCGTTCTTGTCCGCGACATTCTTGTTGGCCCAGTCGCATCCGGTTTCCTTAGTCAGTCCGAGCGCGAAGGTTGTGGCTCCGATCAGTGCACCCCCAGCAGATCCGCAAGCCCAGAGGCGGATTCTTGACAGCTATGGCAAGTTGCCGCTGAGCTTCGAGGCGAATCAGGGACAGACAGATAGGAGGGTCAAGTTTCTTTCGCGCACCAGTGGGTACTCGCTTTTTCTTACTGGGGATGAAGCGGTGCTGATGTTGAGTGGGAAGAAAGCGGACACTCACGAGGCGAAGATTGCGGGTGCCGGTCATGCACCGGGGCCCGGCATGGCCGCGGCCCTCAAAGGCGGGGGCGTGTTGCGGATGAAGCTGCGCGATGCCAATCCTACGGCCAAGGTTACTGGCGGGGATGAACTGGCGGGGACTAGCAACTACTTCATCGGCAACGATCCAGCAAAGTGGCGGACAGGTGTTCCGACCTACGCGAAGGTGAAATACGAGGGAATTTATTCCGGGATTGATCTGGTTTACTACGGCAACGAGCGGCAACTGGAATATGACTTTATCCTCGCGCCGGGCGCGGACCCTCGTCGGATTGCGTTCGACATTAGTGGAGCGAAGCGGATTCGTAAGGATGGACGCGGCGAATTGGTGTTCAAGGTGGGCGCGGATGAAATTCGCTGGCATAGGCCAGTGGTGTATCAGGAGAAAGATGGGGCGCGTCAGTCGGTTGTGGCGCACTACGTCATTTCGGGTACGAATCGTGTGGGATTTGAAGTGACGAAATACGATGACCGCCGACCTCTTTACATCGATCCGCTGATTTACTCGACGTATCTGGGCGGCAGCAGCGATGACCAAGGCTTCGGCATCGCGGTGGACAGCTCGGGTAACGCCTACGTCACGGGCCACACCTCCTCAACCGACTTTCCAACCAAGAATCCGTTGCAGACAACCAACGGCGGCGGCGACGTGGATGCCTTCGTGACCAAGATCGACTCTGCGGGAACGGCTTTGGTTTATTCAACCTACCTGGGTGGAAGTGGGGATGACCAAGGCTTCGGCATCGCGGTGGACAGCTCGGGCAACGCTTACGTCGCCGGCACTACCTCCTCTACCGACTTTCCGACCAAGAATCCATTGCAGCCAACCTACGGTGGCGGCGGCGATGCCTTCGTGACCAAGATCAGCTCTACGGGAATGGCTTTGGCTTACTCCACCTATCTGGGCGGCAGTGGGGACGACCTGAGCTTCGGCATCGGCGTGGACAGCGCGGGCAACGCCTACGTTACCGGCTGGACCGGTTCAACCGACTTCCCGACAACAACGAGCGCTGTGCAGCCAGTCTACGGCGGTGGCGATCGCGACGCCTTCGTATCCAAGATCAACTCCACAGGATCGGCTCTGACGTACTCCACCTACCTGGGTGGCAGTGGTCAAGACACCGGCAACGCAATCACAGTGGACGGCTCGGGCAACGCCTACGTCACCGGCTTCACCGTTTCCACCGACTTTCCGACAATGAATCCATTGCAGGCAACCTGCGGCGGCGACGAGGATGCCTTCGTGACCAAGATCAACTCTGCGGGAACGGCTTTGGTTTACTCCACCTATTTAGGTGGCAGTGGTGCAGATGGTGGCTACGGCATCGGCGTGGATAGCTCGGGCAACGCCTACGTCACCGGCGACACAAATTCAACCGACTTCCCGACCAAGAGTCCATTGCAGGGGACGAATGCTGGCGGCTTAGATATCTTCGTGGCCAAGATCAGTGCCGCGGGCTCGGCTCTGGTTTACTCCACCTATCTAGGTGGCAGCCTACTTGATGAGAGCACCGGCATCGCGGTGGACAGCGCACGCAACGCTTATGTTACCGGCTACACCGTTTCTTCAATTGATTTTCCGACGACGACCAACGCCGTGCAGCCAACATTCGGAGGTGGCACTTACGACGCCTTCGTGATCAAGCTCAACCCTACTGGGTCGGCTTTGCTTTATTCCAGCTATCTAGGGGGCAGCGAAAGTCAAAGTGGATTCGAGGGTGGCTTTGGCATCGCCGTGGACAGCTCAGGCAATCCTTACGTCACCGGCCAGACCGCGGCGACCAATTTCCCAACCAAGAATCCGTTGCAGCCAACCTACGGTGGCGGCGGCGAGGACGCCTTCGTGGCCAAAACCAGTGTGCCGGTAGAGACCCCAACCACGACTACGCTCTCGTCTTCGCTAAATCCGTCCATTTATGGACAGGCGGTGACCTTTACCGCAGTGGTATCTTCCGGCATCGGAGCGCCGCCTGATGGGGAAACCATCACCTTCATGGATGGCACGACGATTTTGGGAACGGGGGCGTTGAGCGGCGGCTCAGCCAGCTATACGACCTCGGCGTTAGAGCTACTGGCGGGCACCTACTCTATCAAGGCCGTATACGGTGGCGACTCGAAATTCCTCGGAAGCAAGTCGACCGCAGTGAGCCAGGTGGTCGGCAAAGCCACGAGCACGACTACTTTGGCTTCCTCGCGGAATCCGTCGAGTTTCGGGCAGTCTGTGACCTTTACAGCGCGCGTGGCGCCGCAATTCAGCGGTACGCCCACGGGCACGGTTACTTTCTTGAACGGAGGTACGGTGCTGGCCACGAAGGCGCTCAACGGCAACGGCGCAGCCACCTTCAGCACGTCCAAATTGCCGCTGGGTTCGAACATCATCACTGCGGTTTATGGAGGCGACTCACACTTCGACAGCAGCACCACAGCCCCAGTGAATCAACTCGTGCTAACACCGACCACGACTACCCTCTCCTCTTCATTGAATCCGTCCATTTATGGGCGGGCGGTGACTTTTACCGCGGTGGTCACTGCCAGTCTTGGTGCGCCGCCGGATGGGGAAACCGTAACATTCAAGCGGGGCGCGACGGTACTGGGAACGCGGACGTTGAGTGGTGGCTCGGCTAGCTTTACAACCTCGACACTGCCGGGGGGCACCGACTATATCAAGGCGGTGTACGGCGGTGACTCGAACTTCGGCGGTAGCACGTCGCCGGCTGTGGCGCAGGTGGTCAGCAAAGCGACGACTACGACCACTTTAGTTTCCTCCCTGAATCCGTCGAACGTTGGGCAGTCTGTGACCTTCACGACGAGCATAACGGCAGAGTTCGGCGGTACGATCAAGGGGTCAGTGACCTTCTACGATGGCACGACAGCCTTGAAGACTGCGTCGGTGAGCGGGGGCGTGGCAAAGATTACAACCTCGACGCTGACCCAGGGCACGCACACCGTTACTGGGATGTACAACGGCAACGTCGACTTCGACGGCAGTTCGGCTTCGCTGACACAGACGGTGAACTAAAGGGTGGCGGAACTGCAGTCTCCTCCCGTCTCGCGGTTGTCGAGACCTGGGAGCGGGTCGTCGGGACTTGGATTTTCCTCAGTTGTTGCAACCAGGCATTAAGACAACTGTGCGCCTTTTGTTCGCGTAGTGTCCGGAAAATCGATCTGCATAAACAGCAAGGGATCGCCGACAGGGCCGTGCACTGCCGGTGACCCGGTGATAATGTTACTTTCCTCATGACGAAATCCCTGGACCCGTTCCGGTTTCTGCTGATCGCAGTGTCTGGCTGGATGAACCAGCAGCAGTTGCAGTTCATCGACTACCTTCGAGAAGAGAACCGAGTGCTGCGCGAACAATTGGGCCCAAAGCGATTGCGGTTCAACGATGACCAGCGCCGCCGATTGGCCCCCAAGGCCAGGGGATTGGGAAGGAAGCTTCTCCGAGAGGTGACTACGGATTGTCACGCCCGAGACCCTGCTGGCCTGGCATCGCCGGCTGATCGCGCGGAAATATGATGGCAGGGGAAAACGGGGCCGCGGCCGACCGAGAAAATCCGAGGAGATCGAGGATCTGGTGGTGCGCCTGGCGAAAGAAAACGGCAGTTGGGGGTATCGGCGAATCCAGGGAGCGCTGTCTAATCTGGGTCACACGTTGGGCCGTGGCACGATGCAGAGATCTTAGCCCGGCATGGAATCGAGCCGGCACCCGAGCGAGAGCGCAAGACCACCTGGAAGGAGTTCCTGACGCAACACTGGGAGCTGATCGTGGCCGCAGATTTTTTCACCATCGAAGCCTGGACACGACGGGGCCTAGAGCGGTTTGTCATCCTGTTTTTCATGGAATTGTCGACTCGCAAGGTGGAGATCGCTGGAATCGCGTCGAGTCCCATTGGGTTGTGGATGAATCAGGTCGGCCGCAACCTCACGGATGGGGTAGACGGTTTACTGAATGGCAAGCGCTACCTGATCCATGATCGCGATCGGTTGTTTACGGCCGAGTTCCTGAGCCTGCTGGGCGAAGCGGGTATTACCTCGGTGAAGCTTCCACCGCGCAGTCCCAATCTGAACGCCTATGCAGAACGGTTTGTACGGACGATCAAAGAATCCTGCTTGGAGCGGATGATCTTGTTCGGCGAGAGCGCGGTGCGGAAAGCGACTGCTGAATTCATGGCGCATTACCACAGCGAGCGCAACCACCAAGGTTTGGCCAATGCACTGATCTGTCCCGAGCCTGAGCATACCGGCGGCGAAGGCGAAGTGCATCGGCGCGGACGTCTCGGCGGGCTGCTGAACTACTACTACCGCAAGGCTGCGTGAGAATCAACTTCGACCTTTGACCGGGACACGTGGTGCCCATGCACCGTTGCACCCGTATTCTCTACACTCGAGGCGGTACTGCGGGTGGACTATCGAGCGGGGAATTGATCGACAACCCGAACACGGATACACCCCCTATCGGTCGGACTGCACGGACCACTTCAGGACTCCCCAGGACTTAACGATCGATTTTCCGGACACTACGGGCGAACGATATTCCGGTCTTACCTGGCAGCGCGATGCGGAAAAATCGGAAGCACGTGGAAATTCCGCCAGCTGGCGGCAGACTATTCGTCGCCGCGGACTTTCCACCCATCCATCTGCTCGAACTCGGCCATTTTCTCTGTGCCGTTCTGCACGTACCAGTCCCGCCAGGCTGCCGCGTCGGCGGGCAGGCTTTCGTCGGTGATCTCACGCAGAGCCATGAAACTCCAGTTGCGCATCAGCGGGGTGGCCTGCGGATCTTCCACGAGTTCGATAAACTTAGGCACCATTCGCATCCGTTGCTTGCGCATAAAATTGCCACAGTCGGAAATATTGCAGCCGGCGCGGTTGCGCACTGCGTCGGAGGGATCGTGAGTGAACGATTCGAAAAGTACGTCGAGGGCTTCGTCAGTTCCTAAATAGCGCATTCCTTCGACGGCCCACTGCCGGACGTTGGCGTCAGGATTGTCGCGGGCATATTCGACCAGCACAGGATAGATGCGATCGTAGCCGACTCCGCGGCCCGCCATCATTCCCATGAAGTACACCGCGGCCTGGGATAGCCGGGGTCCGATTCGGCCTTGGCGATGAGCAGGTCCACCGAGTTGGCGGTCTTCGACCAGCCGTCCATGGCAAGATTGAGATCGGCATTGGCGTTGCGCACACGCAAGTCCGTAGAAAACCGCGAACGCCATTCGAGCTGCTTCATGTGCTCGCTGAGTTTGATATCGCCGAGCCAAATTCCAATGTTCTGCTCGAACAGGTCCAATGCACGAGAATCATGCCGGATGGCGCGCTCCAACAGTTCTTCCGCCTGTGCCTGTTCTGGCATTGCTTGCAGACGCTGCACATCGGAGTCGGTGAGCGACGAATAGTTGACGGGCTGCACTGGAGACTTGGTGATTTTTACAGAACGGGGAGTCCGCGGGCGCGCAGGTTGATTTTTGAACATGAGCGACCGGCCGGTCAGGAAGAAGATGCCGCCGAAAAGCACCGCAATTCCCATGACCAGTGCGGCGCGCACACGTGGAGCAAGTGCCGGGCGCTGAACTCCGCGTTGCGGCGGCGGACCATATCCTCCCAAGCCCATGTCCACTTGAACGTGGGTGTCGAGTTTCAACCCCGCCAGTTTTTCCAGTTGCGCGGCCACCCAGCGGGCTTCCTGGCGATCGTCGATCGAATCCGCCAGAGTTATTTTCTGGCCGCTCTTGGTCTGCAAACGAAGCGAGTAGGAAAGCGGCGTGTTTTCTGCTGTTGTCGCGGCCAGAATCTGGGCGACTGTCGGAGTAGGGGATTTCACGGGTCGTTCCAATCCCCACAAATGTGCGCGACAAAACAATTTTGCCGTCGCCTGCCTCGATGCGCGACGACCCCAGCGCCGATTGCAAAACCCCATAGACCAGCAGCACATCAAACAGACCGAACACGACCTGGAAGAATACCGGCGCCTGCGAGTGCCCCAGAAAATAAACGACGCCGGTCCACACCGCTGTAAGCAGTGTCAGAACGAGGACGCGGACAGGATTTCGAAACGTCGGAAAGTAAAATTCCTTGCCGCCATTTGCGCCCGCACCCACCACAACTTTCGGATTGTCCGGTGGCGGCACGTCCCCCGCATCGCTCTGAAAGCCGGCTGACGCTGTTGTATCGGGATCACCGACACTGCCGGCCGTCTCGGGCTGTGGCGTCAGCCGAAACACAGGTATTTCAAAGTCGTCGGAAAAGCTGACACCGGGCGTGTCTGCTTCACCATGCACGCTCCACAGCACCTGGTCTTGGGAATCATCGCAATTGGTTTCGTACGCGTCGCGGGGGATGGTGAAATCCACCGGGATGGCGGCATCGCCCATCGGGCTAGGCGTGATCGATTGCTCAGATACGTTCTTCTCGCTTTGCCATAGAACGACTTTACTGGTGGAACGATTGTTTCCCGCGCCAGTTACGATCTGCCGCACGCAGGACAGACGCAGATTGATGCCATGTCTGGCAGTAGTATTGAAGCGCAGGTGGATGGTGCCACGCAGCGGTTTTCCGGGAGAGAAGGGAAGCGAGGCAAACTGAAAGCAGGTTTTGCCAAAACGTTTGCGACGGATGGCGGCGCGCACCGGGAAGAAAGCCAGCACTAGACCCGCGGCGACGAACAACAAAGGACCGAGATATCTGGGATCGGAAGTGCGAAAGTATTGCGGAAGGGAACCTGCCGCGACTGTAATTGCGATCAGGTTCCACAAGCCGGCGAACAGGTCGAGGCCAATCGCTGTCTGGCTGTTCGTGCCGTAAGCCCGGCTGGCCGCCCAATCCTTACGCCATAACCACGGCGAGCCGGGACTCTGCTGCTCCACCTCAATTTGTTCGTTGATCTTGCGATTCATCTGCACGGCCATAACAATCAGCCCGCCGCCGATGACCGCGAAGATTGAGCAAAGAGCCAGGGTCGCAGCGAGGTTGCCGTGGGCCGGACCCCGCGCCGTAAAGATAATTTCGCCAATGACTGCACCAAAGCCGAGGAAGACAAGACCGAAGATGGCGACTACGGCCACGCCGGCTTTCGATGAGTTGGTCACAGCCGAATTATAGGGTTGGCTGGAACCTGAGGGTAAGGTTACGCTGGTGATCGGTGACCGGCTCCGTCTTCAGAAACTCGGCGGCTCCCGGCGAAGTGGCCGCTTACGAGGCCGCGCGTCTCCTCGGCCTGCGCCAATCGGACTCCTTCTGCTGTTCTGGGGAGCCTTCCCCCGAGACTGTGGCGTCCACCCAATTTATCGGGAATCAGGAGTTGAAACGATAGATCAAAGAACCGAAGTCCCGGGAGACGACCGTCGGAGGCACAAATGGGAAAGGCTGAGCGTAAACGCAAAGAGCTTGAGGACTGATCTGCTCTGAAGAGTCGAAGCGGAAGGTCAAGCTAGCCCTAGGAGTAAGAACATGAAAGCGAGATCTAATTCTCGTTGTCCTCCTGATGAAACAGCCCATGCTATGCGGGTTGTAGCAGTCGGTTGGGTTCTGAACCCAGCGTGCGTTTTGTACTTTGTTAAACGCTTTTGCGCTTAGAGCCGATTTGAGCGGGTGGGAAAAGTTGCAGCGTTGGCTCCCCCACGCATCCCATTGTAGATCGCAGGCGGCAGGGCGGGGAACTGGCCTTGACGTGGAAGATTTGGAGGCAGGGCGATCCACTGGCACACTCTCAGTTTGCGTCCTCCTAACACTTCCAGAACGGTCCGCTTATCCCCGTGGCGGAAACAAATATCAACGTCACGGCCCCTCTCGACTCTACTCGCCATTTCACTAAAATTCCCCACCGATCGGAACTGCACACTATCGCTTGTTGTAAACGGTTGGGCGTGGGGTGTGGCAGGGTTTGACTAAATGTTCCAGCGTAATGTAGGCCAACAGCTGCGTACGCAATAACTTCTTGAGAATCAGAACCTTGTTACGCTCTCCTTCTCATGGAAGGCGATTTAACTGGCGGTTGGGTAGTGTACCCAAAGTCCACCTGCACTAAAAAGTCCACCTGCACTAATAGGGAGCTTTCCAAGTACTGCGCGAACCCGGCGTTCTGAATTCCTAACGCCCCCGGAATAGACTCACTCCCGTCATCTTCGTCGCGCAAAATCAGAAGGAGGGAAGCATGAACACGCCGCGCAGGTATCAATACGGAAGTCTGACCAGGAGGAAACGAATTCGGACGGAAGATGTCTGGCAGTTTCGCTATTACGAAACTACTCCAGAAGGGCGGCGGCGCCGGAGGTCCAAGATCATCGGTGTGCTGAGCGAGTATCCAACACAGGGGGATACACTTCGAATTCTCGAACGATTTCGACTGCGGCTAAATCTTCAAAACCGACTTGGCCTGCCTATGACACTCGATGCTCTTGCGGATGACTACGTCGAGAAAGAGCTGCCGTTGCTGCGCTATGGAACCCAGCAAGCGCACCTCTCCAGCTTGATCGCTGGATACGACCGCGTTGGGGTGGGTGCCTTGTTTACGAAATCAAGCCGATTGAGGTTGAGCAGTGGCTTCGATCTCTGCCGTTGGCGGAGAAGTCAAAGGTAAACCTGCGCAGCCTTTTGCATCTTGTCTTCCAGCATGGACGGCGCTGGGAGATAACCGACGCCAACCCCATTGATCTGGTACGGCAGCGTGGCGGGCGCCGATCGATCCCGCGAGTGCTGAGCGTGCATGACATGCGCTTGGTCATCGGAGAACTTACTGAGCCTTACCGCACGATGGTTCTGATAGCGGCCTGTCTCGGTCTGCGGGCCAGCGAGATCATCGGCTTGCAATGGGGCGACTTCAATTGGGAGGACCTGACGCTGCTGGTGAGGCGAAGTGTTGTCCATGGCCGAGTCGGCGATACGAAGACAGAAGCCTCGCGGCTTCCTCTTCCGGTTGATCCGAGTCTGGCCGATGCTCTCAGGGCATACTGGCAGCGGAGTCTGCACCGAGAACCCTGCGACTGGGTATTTGCGAACCGCAAGGGGAAGCCACGATGGGCAGGAGAGCATTCTGCGACGGCACATCAAACCCGCCGCCCTGCGTGTTGGCGTCGGCAAGATTGGCTGGCATACGTTTCGCCATTCCTACTCGAGCCTGCTGCGTCGAGTGGATGCCGACATCAAAATCCAACACGAACTGTCCAGCATTCCACCATCCAAAGCACGATGAATGTCTATACGCAGGCCATGTCGGAGCGCAAGCGTGCCGCCAACAGTGTGTTAGTTCGGAGCGTATTGCCCTGTGAGACTTGTGGTGCGTCAGGGGTGCCCAATGCGGGAGCGAATGGGACCCAATGGGTACCGAGAAGTTGGTAAGTGGTTGCGGGGGGTGGATTTGAACCACCGACCTTTGGGTTATGAGCCCAACGAGCTACCAGACTGCTCCACCCCGCACATCGATCATAGCAACGGCTGCGACCCATCGTCAAACCGGAACAAACCTGGGTAAACCTGGGTGACGTCAAGCTGCTTGAGTAAATTAGGTTGAGGGTGCGGCTTTTCCCATTCCGGGTTGAATCGTTCGAAGATGGAGTAGATGATAAGGTCGACGCCTTCTAGATTCACAAAGCACACCATGGGCCTGGTGCGGCGACGCACTCGACAAAGCAGCGTTCGATCACGTAGGTGGTGCGCAGTTTGCGCCACAGGTGCCGGGAGAAAACGAAGAACGAGAACAACTCGGGTAGATCCTGCTGCAGCCGCCGGATCATAGCGGCGTAAGCTCGGCCCCAGCGTGAGCGAAGAGTGTGAAAAGCGGCTTCGGACTGGGCTCGGTTTTCTACCAAATAGATCGTTGGGCTCCAGCCTTCATCTCGTTGTAATTGCGCTGGCTTGCTTTCTCGAGAGTGTTGCGCATCTTGTGTACCCGGCAGCGTTGATGCCGCACGCGGGATAGACGTTGCGAATCGCGACTGCCAGAGCTTCGATTGTGTTGAAAGAGCACCTTCTTACGTTTCGGAGCATCCAAAGCGAGGTGGCTCGAGCTAGGAGAAACGCACGCCACCGGAGGCGACAACGCTTTCGGTGAGCTTCGCAGAAAAGCACAAGCGCGACCTACCTGCGGTCTCGCACCGGGAGTAAAATTCCAGGAGGACTACGGAAGGAATAAACATGCCCAAGAAGAACGCTTCTACGCGCCAAGGAGTGATCAGCGCCGAACCGCGCTTTCACCAAACTGCCGCAGTGCTTCAAGCCTACGGCACCGTTTCGCACATGCAGCCGCTGGAACTGGAAGAGCCGGTGCGGCTGGAAATGACGGAGCAACTCAACCTGTTGCTAGCCGATACCATGACCCTGCGCGATTTGTACAAAAAGTCTCATTGGCAGGTGTCGGGCGCGACGTTTTATCAACTTCACCTTCTTTTCGACAAGCACTATGACGAGCAGGTCGAGATCGTAGACGCCATTGCTGAGCGTATCCAGTTGCTCGGAGGTGTCTCGTTGGCCATGGCTGCGGATGTGGCGGAAACTACTCGCATTGAGCGTCCACCACGAGGCCGGGAAGAGGTTCCCGTCCAGATTTCACGATTGCTGGATGCGCATCAGATGCTGGTTCGCCATAGTCGCACGCTGGCGCGTCTTGCTTCCCAACTCGGCGATGACGGCACCAATGACCTGGTGGTGAGCAACGTGCTGCGGCCCAATGAACTGCAGGCTTGGTTCCTGAGTGAGCATCTCGTGGATGCTCCTCTGGTGCGGGCGGAAGATCCTCGACTGCGGAACGCCGGGTAGCATGGAGGCGACGCTGGTCCAAGAAAAGGGCCCGGCGAATCCGGGCCTTATTTTCCGAAGCACAATCCCTGTAAACCACCACCTGTCTGGAGAGCAGGTCTACTTCGCGGAACCGGCTTTGAGATTGTCGTGGTCGTAGTATTCGTACGCCGACATCGGTTTCTCGCCGCCTTTTTTCCAGATGCGCGAATCTTCCGGAAGCTTGTTCAACACTCGCGCCATCTCCCGGATGTGCATAGCCACCGTGCCGCAACATGCGCCGATGAAGTTGATTCCGACATCGCGCGCCTGCAGTGCGTAATCCGCCATCTCCTTCCGCGTGAGCTGTAAAGGATCGAGCGCGTAGGGAAACTCGGGCAGACTGGTGAAATCAGGCTTTTCTGCGGGCGTGCGATAGGCAACCGGTTGACACGCCAGATATCCCGGTACGGCTTTGCGCATCTGCTCCATCGGGCCCAGAATATGCTGCGGAGGACGCAGGCAATTCATGCCGACAATGTCGGCGCCGGCGTCGAACAGAGCTTTTGCCGCGTCAGCTGCGTTCGTGCCTTCGGCGGTTTCATCTTTGTTTTCAAAGCAGATAGTGACCATCGCGGGCAACCCAGTTTTCTTGGCGCGCTCGACGGCGATGAGTGCTTCTCCCAACCAGGAAAATGTTTCGCCGATGATGAAGTCCACTCCTCCGTCGACCTGCACGGCAAGTTGCTCGTCGAAAGTCTGGCGTACCCGATCGGTGGCCGACGGGCTACCAGGTTCGTACATCCACGTCAGGCTGAGGTTTCCCGCGACGAGGCAACGGTCGCCAGCAACCTCACGGGCAATGCGAACCGCAGTCCGATTCAACTCCTCGATGCGGTTCTCCAAGCCGACGGTGGCTAACTTATCCCGGCTGGCATAGAACGTAAGTGCCTGCAACACTTCCGCTCCCGCCTCGCGAAATTCCACATGCAGTTCGCGCAGTGCTTCCGGATGGGTCAGCACCACTTCCGGCGTAAACGGACCGGCACGTACCCAGCCGCGCTTTTCCAACTCCAGCAGATATCCACCGTCGCCAAGGACGGGGCCTTCCTTCAGACGCTCAAGAATGCCTTTCTTCTTCATGTTGTTTGCTCCTGAAAAGTCTGGTCCTGAATTGCTGCTTTCTAAAGTCGACTTGAGCTAGTTGAGTCTCCCTTTCTTCCAATCGCGCAAAGCCTGGTGCGCCGCGTTTCGTCCCGGCGCCGCGGTTACGCCGCCCCCGGGGTGCGTACCCGCTCCGCAAAGATAGAGGCCATTCACCGGCGTCCGATATTGCGCCCAGCCGGGCACAGGGCGCATGAAAAAGAGTTGCTCCAGGCGCAGATCGCCGTGGAAAATATTTCCCTCGGTCAAGCCGTAGGTGCGTTCCAGGTCAAGCGGGGTTAACACCTGCCGTGCCACGATGGCGCCGGGGACGTTGGGGGCGTACTCACCGATCTTCTTCACCACGCGGTCGCCGAGCAATTCGCGCTTCTCGTCCCAATTTCCTTCGCGCAAATGATAAGGAACGTACTGCACAAAACAGGTCAGGATATGCTTGCCCTTTGGCGCCAGCGAATCGTCGGCATTGGATGAAACCACGCAGTCCACCCAAAGTTCTTCGGGGATCTCGCCAAACTTGGCAATGTCATAGCATCGCTCGGCAAACTCGAGGGAAGGAACGAGCGTGTAGAACGTGCGCTCGAGAGCGGTCGCGTGCGGGGAAGTCCCGGTGAAGCGAGGTTCCTCCGCCAGCACCATGTTCACTTTCGCGCATGGGCCTTGCATCTTGATGCCGAGAATCGCGGACCGAAAATCATCGGGCAGGTCCGACGCATCCATCAGACCGAGAAAAGTTCGCTTGGGGTCAGCGTTCGAAAGGACCATGCGTGCTCGCAACTCGGTGCCATTCTCCAGCACCACGGCGCGAGCACGACCGTTGCGGACGTCAATCCGCGCGACTGAGGCCGACGTTCGAATCTCAGCTCCAAGCTTGCGTCCGGCCGCAGCCAGCGCCTTTGTGATCGAGCCCATTCCGCCCATCACGTGTCCGTAGAAGCCTTGCAACTCGTGCTCTCCACCGCTCAGTAAATGGAAAAGCAAGCCGATCGCGGTGCCCGGCTGGTAAGGTCCGCCATGCTTGCCATAAACATTGTTGGCAAGAAACATGGTTTTCATCTTTCCCGACTCGTAGTTACGGTCGAGAAACTCTCCCAGGCTGCCAGTCAGGAATGAGACGAGTTGCGCAACTTCCGCATTCGTAATTCCCCGAAAGCGCCGGCCCGTGCGAAACAGGCTCATCCAGCCTTTCAATGAGGAGGCATCGACCTCGGGCGGAGGTTCCAGGAAGAACGGCTGCAGATAGCGCGCCAGCTTTTTGAGCTGATCGTCCACTTGCACGAAGCGAGCCGCATCTCTTGGAGAAATCTTGGCGAACTCTTGCCGAGCCCGTTCCCGCTCAGCCCACCAGGGTACGACGTGACCATCGGGGAAGGGAACCTGGATCGCAGGGTCACATGGAATCATGCGCAACCCATGATCGGCCAGTCGCAGTTCAGAAATCACTTCCGGGCGTAACATGCTGGCAATGTAAGATGTGGTGGAAACGCGGCATCCGGGCGCGATCTCTTCCGTGACGCAGCATCCGCCAACGATTTCCCGGCGCTCGAGCACGAGCACGGAAAGTCCGGCGCGCGCCAGGTATGCCGCCGCAGTCAATCCGTTGTGGCCAGCCCCGACTACAATCGCATCGTAACCTTGGTTCGGGGCTTCGATTTTGCTATGACCTATGGTCACTCCGTTCACTCGTCGACCCGATCACATTACTGGAATCATCAATAAAAATGAAATTGAAATTCGCTGCGCTCTCCTATATGCTCTTGTGACTTAAAGTCATCTCTATGTCAGGAATCGCCAGCAATCGGGCAACCCCCCCGCTCTACCAGGCCGTTACCCCAGCGCGTCCGCGCTCTGACGCCAAGCGCAGCCGCATCGTCGAGGCTGCTATGCAGCATTTCGCCGAGCACGGTTATCATGCGGCTCGTGTAGGCGATATCGCTTTAGGTCTTGGGATCGCCAAGGGTTCGGTTTTCCAGCATTTCGGCAGCAAGGATGGTTTGTTCTTCGAGGTCTACAAGCGGGCCGTACGCTCCTTTCCGAAGTATCTGGACGCGCCCCCGGAAGTTCGGGCGGGCGGCTTCTTCGCCGTGTTGCATTATTGGCTAACGCGCACGGAGCATCTGCTGCGCGAGGATTGGATTCCCTACCGGATCGCGTTGCTGGGGAACTATGGTACCGACCTGAATCTGAGGCGCGAAATCAATCGCTTCCTGATCACGGAGGATCCCTACGGTACCGTGCTGTTTGTGCGCTTCGGCTTGGACCGCAGCGAGCTGCGCAAAGATATGGACGTGGAAATGATCGTTTCCATACTGGATTGGACCATGGAGCGCTTTCAGGACGCGTTGTTGACCGCGGAGTTGGATCCCGGGCTGTTCCGCCGCCAAGGGGAACTGGCCGAGAAGAAAGAAGCTAGGATTCAGCAGTTTCTGTCCGTGTTGCAGCGGGCGATCGGGGCCGCGCCAGTCGCTTCACGGGCTGAAGGTTTCAAGGAAAGTGCTGGAAAGGCACCGTCTGCAGGACGGAGTCAGCGAAGACATAATGTGAAAGTGTCAGCAAGAACGAATCGAGCCTAGACCAATGCCAGCTTCTCTGGAGAACATCCTCGCGAGCTACGACGACCGCGCTCCGCTTGCGGAAGCGTCCACCATTCCCGCGCCCTGGTATATCGACCCTCGCATCGCGGAACTTGAACGCCTGCAGGTCTTCAGCAAGACGTGGCAACTCGTGGCACGCACGGAGCAAGTTGCGACCGAAGGAAAGTTCGTCGCGACCACGCTGGCCGGAGAGCCGATCGTCGTGGTTCGCGGCAGTGATGGAGAACTGCGCGGCTTCTATAACGTTTGCCGCCATCATGCGGCTGCGGTCGTCACTCAGCCCTGCGGGCAGGCGGCCATCTTGCAATGTCCTTATCATGGCTGGAAGTACAGCCTTGACGGATCCCTGAAAGGCATGCCTGAGTTCGATGGCGTGGAGAATTTTGATCGCGCTCAGAATGGCCTCGTGCCCATCCGAGTCGAGACTTGGGAGTGTTTTGTCTTCGTGAACCTCGATTCTCAGGCTGCACCGCTGGGTGCGTTTCTAGGTGGGCTGGTCAATCGAGTGGCGCATCTCGGCATCAGCCAACTACACTTTTTCGATCGTCGAACCTTCAATATCAACTGCAACTGGAAAGTATTCGTCGATAACTATCTCGACGGCGGCTACCACGTACCGCACCTGCACAAAGGATTGAATTCCGTACTCGATTACAAGCACTACACGATTGAAAACGAAGACCGTTACTGTCTGCAGTCGAGTCCCATGGTTTCCTCGGACACAGATGCCGCTACCGGCGCTACGCGAAAGGGCGACCGAGCTTGGTATTTCTGGCAATATCCCAATCTGATGATCAACTGCTACGAGGGATACATGGACACGAACTATGTCATCCCGGTTGACGCGGACCACTGCGCGGTAATCTTCGATTTCTATTTCGGCGACGTGAGCGAGTCAAAGCTCGCCTACAACACGGAGTCGGTGAACGTAGGGAACCGCGTGCAGGAGGAAGATCTGGGTATTTGCGAAGACGTGCAGCGGGGGTTGAAGTCTCGAGCCTACGGTGCGGGACGCCTCTCTGTGCGCCGCGAGGCCGGCGAGCAGTTGTTCCACCGTTTGTTGGCGGCGGATTTAAGAAGCAAGTCGGCGCCATCGACGCTGGCCGCGGACTGAACCGGGGATGCATGAGAAAAATTCTTTTTTTAAATGCAGCCGCGTTTTTCTTGGCCATATCTGCCGCCGCACAGGTCACGGCGATCCGCGCGGGGCGCCTGATCGACACTGACACCGGCGCGGTCTTCACCGATCAGGTAATCCTGGTGCGCGGCGGCCAGATTGAAAAGGTTGGCAAGGAGAGAGAGATCCAGATTCCAGCCGATGCCGAGATCGTCGACCTCAGCAAGATGACCGTCCTGCCGGGCCTGATCGACTGCCACACCCACCTCGCGGATGGTGCCCACAACGGCGAGCCGATGAGCGAGTTCCGGAAGACGGCCGCACAAGTTGCGCTCGAGTCTGTGCCCAACGCACGAGCCATGCTCGAATCAGGATTCACCACGGTGCGCGACGTGGGAACATACCGCGCGCTCGGCGATATCGCTTTGCGTGACGCGATCAAGCGCGGCGACATCATCGGCCCCCACATGTTTGTCGCCGGTGCTTACCTGACTATTTCCGGTGGCGCCGGAGCTCTGACCGGGCTCGCGCCCGACATCACGTTGCCCTGGGACCTTCACTACGGCGAAGCCAACGGCCCATGGGAAGTGCGAAAGGTGGTTCGTCAACTCGCGCATGACGGTGTGGATCACATCAAACTTCTTTCCAGCGGGGCCGTCCTCACTCACGGCAGCAATCCTCACTCGCAAGAGTTTACTCCGGAAGAGTTGCAGGCCGCGGTTGACGAGGCCAGTCACTTTGGACTGCGCGTGGAAGCTCACGCTCACTCGCCCGAGGGCATCAAGAACGCAATTCGCGCGGGCGTAGCCTCGGTGGAACACGCCAGCATGATCGACGACGAAGGGATTGCATTAGCCAAACAACGCGGCACGTATCTTGACATGGATATTTACGACGAAGAATGTATTCAGGAAGATGGAAAGGCCGGCAAGGTTCCCAAAGATTTTCTCGAGCATGATGCCCAACTCGGCCAGATCCAGCGCGACAACTTCCGCAAGGCCGTAGCTGCAGGCGTGAAAATGTCTTTTGGTACCGATGCTGGCGTCTGCTCCTACGGTACCAGCGGCAAGCAATTCGCCTTTATGGTGAAGTACGGCATGACGCCGATGCAGGCAATTCAGGCCGCCACCCACAACGCCGCCGATCTTTTGAGCCGCTCCGATGAATTCGGTTCGATCAAGCCGGGGAAACACGCAGACATCATCGCCGTGGCTGGCGACCCCCTGACAGAAATTCGCCTGCTGGAGAACGTCCAATTCGTGATGAAAGACGGAAAAGTATACAAACAATAATCGTCGAGACGTTTCTCGTGATGCCCCTACAGAAAAGCTATTGATGATCCCGCGGGATGGTCTCCCGCCACGTCTTGGACTTGGTCATCTGACCGTCCTTCAAGAGTTCTCGCGTGTACTGGTAATAAAAGTTCTTCTGGTCCGTCGTCACCAGCAGATGTCCGCGCCAAATCAGGGTGCGCCCCTTCAGGCTGAAGATGCTCTCCGCTTCACCGCGAACCGAGCAAGTCTCGGGATGCGAGTCATCCACGTCGTAAGTCAGGTTCTCAAAGTCATCCTGTTTTCCCCATGGATATTGGTATCCATCCTTGCCCTTCCAGTGCACGGTCGTCTTCTGTCGGACTTCGTCGCGCTCGACCGTCCACTCTCCCGGCCAGGGAAATCCTTCGCTCTTGATGTCGGTGCGCTCCTCGGAAGGCTCGGGCTGCGAGAATGCCGGCGGCGGAATCGCACCGTGCACCGGAACCACAGGCAGCACCAGCTTCGAACCTTCGTTTCCACCCAATTCGAGCGAAGTTGTCATGGCATACGGCGTCGGCAGCATCATCGGCCAAAGCGCATTCGAAATCGCGACGCGGATGCGATGCCCCTTGGGAAAAATCCATGACGTCAAATGCATCTCAATGTCGAGCGGATAGAGCTTTCCCGGCTCGAGATCGCGCGGTTCGCTCATTGACTCCCGCTGCGCGCCATTCAGTCCTGCGCCCGTGATCTGCGTGACAGTACCGTCGGGCGCGACGTCTGAAAGCCGCGCAAACCAATCGGCCAGGGGAGCGCTCGCGGACGCCCGCAACCGGGCATGCGGGCGCCCCAGGATTGCGACCTCATCGGGCAACGGCGCGGAATCATACACCAGGCTGAACGCGTCCACTGGCCGGGGATCGCTCAACAATTCTCCCCACCAGAAGCCGGCCTCCACGCCGACCGAAGGAATATATTTCAGCTCGTGCTTATCTGGAGCGGACGCAGACTCCGCCAGCATGTGATTCGTCTGCAAAAAGAATGTGGCGGCCGTCGCATCCGGCGGCGGCCACACATCCTCGCGCCGCCACTCGCCGGGGACGCTCTGTAAGTTCGGATCCGGTGGATGCCAGTGCTGCATATAGATCACAAGCCTGGGGTCGTGCTCCACGCCAGTGTCGCGGCCTTTGAGCCAATGATCGAACCAGCGTACGGCTTGGTCCCGCCACTCCACTTGCGGCCCGAAGTCCGGCTCATTCGGGAAGGAGTGATTCCAAGGACCGACGATCGCTTTGATTGGCGCTTTGGATTTCATGAGCATATCGGGAACGTTATCGCGGTAACCGTCCTGCATGCCGCCGATCAGAAAACTGGGAATCGTAATTTCGCTGAGCGGCCGCACCCGGTCCCGCCAGAACGGTCCGTCGTGTTGATGCTTGAGGTAGAGTAACGACCACGGCGGCGAGTCAAAGCGCGGCCCAAGAGTTCTCTCATCGAGGGAGTAATCGGGAGCGCCCACCCAACCCTCAGCCATATCCATGTTCAACTCGAATTCGTCGATGTGCGCGATGCCATCCACGTAGTGAACATCGTCGTGAAATAGTTCGGCCGTAGCGTGGACGGCAATGATCGCCTTCAACGCCGGAGGATGCCGCATCGCCATCTGCAGCGCCGTGAATCCGCCCCAGGAAATGCCGAACATGCCTACGCTTCCGTTCGACCAGCTCTGGTGTGCCAGCCAAGCGATGATCTGCTCGCCGTCAACCTGCTCCCGCTCGGAATATTCGCGTTCCGGCGGTATGCCCTCACTCGCGCCAAAGCCGCGAATATCCACGCGTACGCTCACATATCCGCGGCGCGCGAAATACGCATGCTTGGGATAATCGCCCGCCGCTGTCCCATCATCCTTGCGATACGGCAGATATTCGAGCAGGGCAGGGAACTTCTCGGTCGGCTTGGCACCCTCCGGCATGTAGAGCGTCGCGGCCAGGCGGACTCCGTCACTCATGGGGATCCATGCCTGCTCCATGCGCACGCCGTAGGTGGGCAGCGTCGGCGGTTCACTCGCGGAGACTTCACAGGTAGAAACGCAGAGGAGAAAAACGTAAAGGGGGGCAATGCTAAACACGAAGCAGCGAAACCAGACGGCCATTGTTCTCGCCAAAGAGGTCTCCAGAAAAGTGCGGGTGAACACTCACCAGAAATCAATCTTGCGGCTCTTGCTCGCGGCGAAGCGCCCGCAGATCGATCCCAAGCTGTTCCGCTTTCTTATACAAGTGGCTGCGTTCGAGGCCAAGGGATTTCGCCGCCTCGCTGACGTTATGCTGACTGCGCTTCAACTCCGCCAGAATCACTTCACGCTCGAAGGACTGCACACGACTGGCCAGCACACCTGACGTTGCTGTGACGCCGGGCAGCCCGCCGCTGGCCGTCTTGGGCAAAGCCAGTTGCACAGTCGCTAGGTCAACCTCGCCATCCGGCGCCAACAACATCAGCCGTTCCACCATATTGCGCAGCTCCCGCACGTTGCCCGGCCAAGAATAGGCCTGCAAGGCCTGCATGGCAGCGGGGAGGAATGGAATCGGTTTCCACCCGTTTTGCGCGCTGACTAGCTCCGCAAAATGCTCGACCAGCGCCGGAATATCGTCTCTTCGGTCACGCAGAGGTGGTAGAACCAGCGGGAAAACGTAAATTCGGTGAAACAAATCCTGACGAAACTTCTCGTCGCGGACTCGTGCTTCCAGGTCGCGATGGGTCGCAACTAATACTCGAACATTCACGGCCACCGGCTTGTCGCCGCCGATGCGCTCCACTTCTCCTTCTTCCAGCACGCGCAACAGCTTAGCCTGCATGTGCAGGGGCATGTCGCCGATCTCGTCCAGAAAAATCGTCCCGCGATCGGCCTGCTCGAACTTGCCGATGTGCCGTCCCGCCGCGCCGGTGAACGAACCTTTTTCGTGTCCAAAAAGTTCCGACTCAATCAGCTCCGCTGGCACTGCCGCGCAATTCAGCGTGACAAACGGCCCACCGGCGCGAGCGCTTCGTTCATGTACCGTTTGCGCGACCAACTCTTTCCCGGTGCCAGTTTCGCCAAGGATGCACACCCGCGTCTCGCTCGCGGCCACGCGCTCCAGTTGTGTCATCACCCGCCGCATGGCGTCGCCCTTCCACACGATCTCATGCTTGCCCAGTCTCTGGCGCAGCTGCCGGTTTTCGCTCTCCAGCCGCTGCAGCTTCAGCGCGTTTTCCACCGTGAGCAACAGTTTGTCACTGGAGATCGGCTTTTCCAGAAAGTCCAACGCCCCCAGCCGCGTGGCGCGTACCGCCATCTCGATGTGCGCCTGCCCGGACATCATCACCACGGGTGCCGTCACGCCCTGAGCTTTCAATTCTTCGAGCAGAGTGAGGCCGTCTTTGCCGGGCATTACGACGTCTGAAAAGATCAGATCGAAATGCTGGGTTTTCGCCAACTCCAGAGCTTTGGCAGGGTTGTCGCAGACGGTTGCCTCGTGTCCGGCCAGACGGAAGGCGCGCGACAACGACGCCAACGTATTGGCTTCGTCGTCCACAATCAGCAGATGCGCTTTTGTCGCCAACCGTCCTCCTCTTCAGTGCTTACGGCAGAGGTTCTGTTCGCTAGCCAACTTCGCGGGTCCGCCTTGGTTCAGACAGACTTGGTAAGCCGTTTCCATTCTGCGGCAACTCAATCAGGAACGTCGCACCGTGTCCGGGTTCGCTGTGCACGCTGATTCTGCCGCCGTGATCGCTGACCACCGATTGCACAATGGCCAGGCCCAGCCCGGTTCCGTGTCGCTTGCTGGTGTAATACGGAGTGAAAATCCGCTCGCACTCTTCCGGCGTCAAGCCCGACCCTGTGTCTGAGACCTCGATAATAGCCTTCGCGTCATCACCCCGCGTGCGCAGCGTCATCGCGCCGCCCTGAGGCATGGCATCCAAGGCATTGAGCAGCAGATTCGAAACTGCGCGATGCAACAGTTCCGCGTCTGCCGCAATTGGAGTCAGACTTTCATCCAGCTCCAGCTTGCAAGTGATGGGTGCACGTCCGGGCGCCTGCAACTGGGCCTGAAAAAGCTGCGAGACGCCTCGCACCACTTCGTTCACTTGCACCGCCTGTAACTGGGGGTGAGGCATTTTAGAAAACTCGCTGAACCGTCCGACAATTCCCTTCAGATTTGACAGTTCGCTCAGCAGTGTCGTTGCACTCTCCCGGAAGACTTCATCGAATTGTTCCGGGCTCTGCTCACGCGCGCGCACCAGATTCTCCACCGTGAGTTGCAGAGGAAATAGCGGATTCTTTAATTCATGTGCCAGCCGGCGAGCCAGTTCCCGCCAGGCCGCGACCCGCTCCGCTTGCACCAGGCGTTCTTTCTGTGTGAGCAGCTCCGCGGTCATGCGGTTGAAAGAGGTTGCGAGTTCCGCCATCTCGTCGTTGCCGGAAACTTCAACCTTCGTGTTCCAGTTTCCCGCCGTCACTTCGCGCGCCGCCCGCGCCAGTTCCACCACCGGGCGCGTCGCTCGCGCCGCCGCCCAACTGCTCAACAGGATCGCCAACACGATTCCTCCGCTTCCGACCAGCAATGCGGACGACCGAATACGTCGCTTCAACTCCACATAAGAGCGCAGTGAATTTCCCACCAGAAGAATTCCCAATAGCGCCCTGTCCTTGCCGGCGCCGCGCAAGGGAATTGCGTGAAACACTTCATCGTCGGCCTGGTCCGCCGACCAGTGCACCACCGAGGTCATCTCCTGGTTAGAGTGCCGCACCGCCTCTATCAGAGGAGCGAGCTTGTCCGCGGGCCGCGCCGCTACTGTTGCCGCGTTCGTGCCGGGATCGATCAGTTGCTCCGAAATAAAATGCTCGCCCCGATTCTGGTAGAGCAGAGTGCGCATGTCCGCGGACTGATTCAAGCCTGCCAGAAAAGTCTTGTCCAGCCGCCGGCCTCCGATCACATACACTGGACGCTCTCCTACCCGCGACGCGCGCACCGCGAAGAGCCCGAGAGCGGTCGAATCTTGCAGTTCCTCCTGCTTTAGAAAGGCCGGCTGCTCGGCTGACGCCGCAAGACTTTCAAATGCGCTGTCCGGGTACCCAAACTTCGCCGGCCACTGTGCGGAAGAAATAATGATGCCGCGTTTATCCACGAGCTCCAGAAAATCGAGCTGATAATTCTCCGCCATCACTTTGGCCAGCTCAAAGTATCCCCCGGTATTCGCCGAAACCTGATTCAATACCAGTGCCAGCCGGGTGACCGGTTCCGCCATAGCAACGGCCTCTACGCGCCGAGCAGCTTCGTCGCCTTGCCGTTCGAATTCGCGCTGAAACTGCGTGACCAGCGCCGTGGTCCGCACATCTTCCGTTTGCTCGAATGCGCGCCGTGTCAGGGCCGACACAAGGAGAGTCACCGCGGCCACGACCAGAAAGACTGTGAGCGCGAATACGGCCAGCAATTTGCGGCGAAAAATCATCGGATCCCGGTTTCCGGTTCCAGCCAGATGTTGGCCAGATCCCAACTTCCGTCCACGCTCGGCTTCCAGTCGCGAAGGGATGCACTCGCCGCATACGCTGCAGGTAGGTGAACGAGAGGAATTATCCGCTGCGTCGCCAGGATGCTTTGTTCCGCCGCGTAAAGTTCTTCTACGGACCCTCCATGCGCGGCGGGCCGAACCAGCCCGGCGGCCGCAGCAACTTCGCTCAGAGCGATCCACGGATCGCTGGACGCCAACGGAATCCTCGCTACTCGCAAATCGGCAGTCGCCGCTGTTGTCGGCTGCAACGTCAACCCCGCGTCCCTCGCGTTCAGTGCGATGCGTTCCGCCAGAAGGTGCGAGATCGAATCCCCGGGGTCGTATCCTATCGTCCACGCCGGAGCGACTTTCACGTCCTCGCGTTCGTGACGGGCTCGCGCCAAATCTGCATCGGCCGGAAACACAAACCCGTACCCCGTCATCCAGTCCGGAAGAATGCCGCCTGCGGGCTGTCCCGTGCCTTGCAGCAACACCGATCGAATCGATCCCCGATCTAAGCTCAGCGCCAACGCGTCACGCAGCGATTTCTCGACCGGACTTTGCGCATCGTGGGCAAACAGAAGCGCAATCAGTTCCACTGGCTCGGAAGCCGCAACTGGACGTCCCTCGCTTGCTACTCGATGCGATTGCTCCGCCGACACTTCCACCAGATCCGTCCGGCCGAGTTCCAGCGCCATCCATTGATCGTGAAAGCTTCTGCCCATCTCGATCTCGATCACGTCCAGATACGGACGGCCTTTCCAGTAGTCTTCTGACGCAGCCAAAATCAATTTCTTTCCCGGTTGCCAATCGCTGATATGAAACGGTCCAGTTCCGCTGAGCTTGCCATCGGCTGTCCTTTTGACGATCGCGTTGCGCGGCAAGGCCAGTTCGGCCGGCAATTCTGGATCGGCCGCTTCCAGTTCGATGACCACCGAGTCGGTCTCGGTCACGATCTTCCAACCTGGGTTGGCGACCCGCAGTGAAGCCGCCACCAGCTCCGCGGTGAGCGCTGTCTGGTCGTGAAACTTCACCTTATGTCGCAGCTGGAATTGCCAACGCTGATTTTCGAGAGTCGGCCCCGAAGATGCCTGCCACGACGACGCCAATCCTGGATGCAATCGTCCGCCCGCCCCCGCCGTAACCAGCGTTTCAAACAACAGAAATGTTAGATTGCGCCTCGCGAACGAATCTGCCTGCGTGCTATCGGCCGGATCGAGCGACGCCGGCGCAGCGTGCATGGCAACCCGCAGCGTGCCTCCGTATCGCGGACGAGCCTCCACGCCGGCCGCCGCTGTTCCTGCCACCGCTACCCCTACAACCAAACTACAGATTACAAGCCACCGCCACGCGAAACGCTTCATAGCTTCCTGTCTCACCGTTCCTGGTCACCGCAATCGCCGTGTCGCCCTTGGCCTCGGTCCACAAGGCCGTAACCGTCGCCCCAAAGTCCAGCGCTGCGCTCACCGGCACTGCGTCGCGGTCGGGCAACTCATAGGCCCGCATCGAGTCGCTGCCTGGCACTCCGGAACTGGTTGCGAGCACCTGCCAACCCGCGCCGCAAGCCGTTCTCAGGCTGGCCACATCGCTTCCCCAGTTGAGTCTCGCGGGCTGATCGCTCACCCCATCGACCATATGAATCTGTCCGTCCACGGCCGCAAAAAGCCAGAGCACATATCTGCCGCGCGGCAAAAACGCGGCCGAGTAAAACTTCGGGACAGTGGCGAACTTGCCCACGCCCGGCGCGAGGGCACCGGTAAAAAAATTCCGCGTGGACGCAAAAAAGCCCCCCACCTGTGGAATCGCAGGCAGAGTGCTTGCCACAAGGCTGGGAAAATTGGCCGACACTCCGCCGCCCGCCGATCCAGCCACCAAGGGCCAGGGGTCGTCACTCTCTTGGCAACTAAGCGTCAGCGAAGCTCCATTCGTGCTGTGGCAGATCACGCCGGGCAAGTAGGCATCCAGCAGATGATCCTTGCCCGGAATCAATCGTCCGCGCAAATCTCGCGGCCACGGACGCGTATGCGCCACCCCCAGCGCTTGTTCTCGTTGCCACTTTCCTCCTTGCAGCCGGTAAAGCGAAACGTCCTCGGGACCGAGCACCGCGATGTGGGTAGGCGCCGTGTTTTCCTCCAGAACCAGTACGTCGAGAACCTGCTCTTCCTGCGCCCAGACGGGAATCTTGCGGATACTCAGCGGCACCGAGTCACGCGTGGAAACGACACCGTCGACGTGCGGCTTGGAAACCATTTCGATCGAAACCTTGTCTCCTAGCCGAATCTCCGCCACCCAAACGTACGCATTCAGATTTTCAGAAAGCGAAATCGCCACCGTCGCCGCAGCTTGTTCAGGCTTCACGAAACGCAAGCCCAGCGTCTCCAGCGCCGAGTGCAGTCCAGCACTCACAATTTCGCTTTCCCGCTTGCTCAGCGAAGATCGGTTTTCTACGGTCAATGCAACGGCGCCGGGCCCGGTGACCGCAACAATCTTCCGCGCCAGTTGCTGCTCGGGCACACTCCAGTCCGCCGCCAGACTGCACATCACAAGCCCAGGTAGCAGCGGAAAAAAACAAAGAGCAACGCAGAGGCAGAATACAGGGCGCGAGCTACGCTTGACCGTGTTCAGAATAACCTTCGGGATAACCGAATTATAAACCGCAGCGTGCATTTGGCTGCTTCCTCGCCCGGTACTACTTTGGACACCGCCGCTAGCTCTGATCGGATGCGGCGGCCCGTCCGCGTTTCCCCAAAAAGCGAACCAAACGCCGGGCGGGACGCCGCACTCGTGCTGACAAAACTCATCGCGGTTGCGCTTCGCTCTGTTCCGCCTGACTCGCCTGATTCGCAGCGCTCATGCTGTGCAGCACGTCATTGGCGAAGAAGAACTTGCCGTCAGCTGGCACCATCATGATCTGCAGCTTGTCCGAAAGCCGCTCGGCCACGATCTTATTAATCAGCAGCGGATTCTGCTTCAAAATCGCGCCTTCACTTTGCAGCCTCTCGGCATCCGCTGCTGCGGTCACCCGGATGCGTCCGGCCTCCGCTTCCGCCAGCAGCGTCCGCCGCTCACTCTCCGCTTTGCTGTCAATCACCTTGGCCTGCGCCGCCGCCTCGGCGTTCTGGATGGTCGCTTCCTTCCGCGCTTCCGCTTCCAGTTTGCTCTGCTGGATCTGCTTCTCTTTCAGCGGTAGCGTGTATTGCATGGCGTCCGACTCGCCCTTCGCCTGCAAGACGTGCACTTGTGCTTCGCCCTCCGCCTGCTTGATCTGCTGCACTTTGGTTGCTTCGGCCTCAAGCTCCGCAATGCGTACTTGTTTCTGCTTCAACTCGGTTTCCACTCCCATGCGGTCATTTTCCTGTTCCTTGAGCAATAACGTCTCCAGTCCCTGCGCGTATTCCGGAGGCAACTGGATATCACGCAGCATCACTTCCTTCACCACAATCCCATCCGCCGCCAGCTTCTGCGTGATCAGCCCTGCCGCCCGCTGACGCACTTCTTCACGCTTGGCGGAAAACACATCCCGCACCGTATAGTTCGGAACCAGCTCCCGCCACACGCTGGCCACCGTTGGAGGAACAATTTCTTTCTCCACCGGCCGCGGCAGACTGCCCTGAATGTAGTCCAGCCGCTTCGGATCGAGCCGGTACCGCACCGTTATGGCCAGCCCCAGCGTCAATCCTTCTTTGGCCTGCACATCAAGCAGTTGACTCTTCGCGGTAACATTTCCCGCGGCCCTTCCATCTTCGGTTGTCCCCGTCGTGAAAATCTGGTCCCGGGTATCGAAAAGCGCTACCTCCTCCACCAGTGGCGTCACAAAATGTACGCCCGGGTAGAGCGTTCCCGGCAGCGTGCCACTGGTCTGACTCACTCGCACCCCGGCGGTTCCGCTCGGCACCACCACGATGCTGAAAGCCAGCAGCAGCGGTCCCCACGCCAGCAGAGCCAGGGCCAATGACGTCCGCCAGCGCAACTGCGGCAGCGGCGGCAACGTCCCTGTCGGCGCGGCAGACAAAGCACGCCGGTACATCAGTTCGCGGTAAAGGTCATACGCCAGAATGCTCATGGCCACGAGGATCATCCCGAGGCCGCCTGTGATCAGCAAGTACTTCAACGCCAGCATGGTCGTTCTCCTTCGCGTTATCGTGTGTGATTCAGCGCTTCTGCCCTGGTTTCACCGGAACCGCCTGCCGGGCAAAGAACAGCCGGAACACCTGTCCAAAGATCAGCTCTTCCGCCAACAGCGCCACCGCAACTGAAAAAATCAGGCCCGCCACCACCGCCATAAATGTGATTGCCATCTGCATAATTCCTCCTGATGATTTGCCGAACCGAAGTCCGATCTAGAAACTAGAAACTGTTCTCACTGCCGCAGCCTCAACCGTAACTTCTGCCACAGCCTCGGATTCCCGATCTTCCTCTCCACCAAAAATCTCCGCGATCTGTTCATCCCGCTCGCCCCGAATCTTCACCACATCGCCGACGTGCAACATGCCAAACAGTTTCTCCATGTCCCGATTCCGCAGCCGGATGCACCCATGCGACGCCGCCCGCCCAATCGACTTCGGCGCATTCGTCCCATGAATCCCGTAGCCTTTTTGGCTAAGCCCGACCCAGCGTGTGCCAACCGGATTTCCCTTGCCTGCGGGAATCACCACGCCTTCGTGGTAGTAAGTAGGATTGGATACGCGGTTCACGATCGTGAACTCGCCCGTAGGACTTGGGCTCTCGTCAGCCCCCACTGCAATCGGAAAACCGGCGACCACGATTCCGTTCACCAGCACCGCCAGCTGGCGATCCGGGATGCTGACCAGCACCGTCCACGGCGCCCGCGCGCCATCATCGGACTTCGCCGTCTGTGCGACCATGGGATTCACCAGAACCAGAATGATTGCCGCCAGAAACCATCCCCTTGCCCGTTTCATGTCCGCCCTCCGCTCCTGTCGCTACGTTCCGCTGTTAGAGATGGCAGGACGGTTGCCGAACACTATCCCATTGAAAATACAGTGGTTATGATTCTGTGGAAGGCGACTTTCAGTGTCTGCACGAAGACGACGTGTCTCCCCTGACACACAAAACGATCCGGGGTGCCATCACGGGATGTTAGTGAAAGAAGTGGAATACCGACGACGCAGATCCGCGTGACCTTTGTCAGCAGACGATTGCCGCGCATCCCCGGGGCGTCAGGGCCGCCAACTCCGATCGCGATTCGCGCGAAGCCTGCTCTTGAGCGAGACGAGGTCGGCAGTCTGAAGTCCGACGGCTGAAGCCCACCGTCCCCCGCGTTTGACTTCCCAGTCCTGCTCTAGCTATTGTGGCCTCGCTATGAACGTCGTCAAAGCCACGCGCCAGTTTGAAGATTGGCTCAGCCACCACACCGAGATCGTCAAGCCTGACCTTCGCCTCAAACACCAGAACATGAAAGCCGAAGTCTTTCCTTTCCTGCGGGCCACGTACTACCGTTGGGCGCAGGTGTGGCCCAAGGTTTGTCCGGAGCTGGCGAAAGGCCCGCGTGTGCTCGCCGTGGGCGACTTGCATGTCGAGAACTTCGGCACGTGGCGCGACATCGAGGGCCGCCTGATCTGGGGCGTCAACGATTTTGACGAAGCTCACCCCATGTCCTACGCCAATGACCTGGTTCGCCTGGCCGTGAGCGCGCACCTGGCGTCGTCCGCGGGACACTTGCCCATCAAGGAAAAAGACATTTGCGATTCCATTCTCGAAGGCTACCGCGAAGGCATGCGCGAAAAGGGACGACCTTTCGTCCTCGGCGAAAACAACAAGTGGCTTCGCCAGATCGCGGAAAGCGAACTGCGCGACCCAGTTCGCTTCTGGGTGAAAATGGACGGTCTGCCTACCTGGAAGGGCGAAATTCCCGTCTGCGCCGTCGAAGCCATCGAGCATCTGATGCCTGCCCGCGACATTTCCTGCTACCGCATGGTCCACCGGGTTGCCGGACTCGGCAGCCTCGGACATCAGCGTTTCGTCGCGATTGCCGAATGGCATGGTGGCCGCATCGCTCGCGAAGCCAAAGCCCTGGTTTCCTCCGCCTGCTATTGGGCCAGCGATCACGCCGGACCCACCGAGATTCTCTACCAGGCGATCATCACTCATGCCGTGCGCTGCCCCGACCCCTTTGTGCAGCTGCGGGGCCGCTGGATCGTTCGCCGCCTCGGCCCTCATTGTTCCCGAATCGAAATCGTAACCCTGGGTGACTCAGCGCCCGCACTTCGCCTTCTCCACGCCATGGGCTGGGAAACTGCCAACATCCATCTCGGCAGTCCCGCCCGCAAAGTGATTCTCGGCAATTTGGATCGGCAAAAGGCGAAGTGGCTGCACCAGGCCAGCGCCGACATGCTCAAAGCGGTCCGCTCCGACTGGGAGACGTGGAAGAAAGATGGCTACATCTAGAAGCAAAAGTGATGGCTTCTAGATGGAAAGCAGCCGCAAGTCGCCGGGGTCACGGATTTCGGGTGGCGCAGCGCTTCACCGTTGCGATTTGCCGATGTCGGAATCGGGCATTCGCCTCTGAGGGATTTTGCTCCCAACATTCACTCCCAATCGTCATGAGGCCAGATCAGTGCAGCATCATCCCCGTAGCCGCGACCACCATCCCGACCACGCCCATAGCTATGCCCAGAAACCAGAACAGCCGCTTCCCTGAGAGCAGCGTGATCGAAGTAATCACCAGTGCAATCTCTAAAAAGACTTCGGCCAGATCGAAACGGCCGGCGCGCTTCGTCTCCCTGGTCACCTCGTTCTCCATCTCGGTGGCCTTCTCTTCGATTTCCTTTTGGTCATTCTTGTAGCGTTCCGCTTCTGTGGAGTATTTCTCGCGCAGCTTGGCGATGGCCGCCGCATCGGTCGTAGTCATCACCGAAGCCAAATCCACGAACTCTTCATCCCCATGCCGGCGAATGCTTTTTGCTTGGTAAAAAGCCCACTGATCCGAAGCCTTGGCCTGCGTCAGCACTTCCTCAGTGTGGGAGCGATGCCCCAGCAGCGAAGCCACCGCCACTGCCACTGCCAGCACCGCCATGGTCAGCGACACCGGCGCCATCCCTGCATGCTTCCCATGTTCAGCATGTTCCTGCAATTCGCTAAGTTCGTCGGCACTCATCGGTTCCTCCTGGCCGCGTCGGCAAAAGATCAAATCGCAAGACGCGGATTCGGTTAGGCGTGGAGTTCGGGCACCTGATCTTACGAATTCACCACCCCAGAGACAAGCACCACAGTTGGTTCGCCACCGAAACCTAGGACCGAAGCCCGAAGCCCGAAGCCTCCTTTTCACTCCCCCATCACCTTTACGATCACACGCTTGTCCCGCTGCCCATCAAACTCCGCATAGAAAATCCGCTGCCACGTCCCCAGGTCGAGTTTTCCTGCCGTGATCGGCACGATCACCTCGTGGTGGATCAGGAGTGCTTTCAGATGCGAATCTCCATTGTCCTCGCCCGTTTCGTGGTGTTTGTAGTCTTTGCGAAAGGGCGCCAAATGCTCCAGCCATTGGTCAATGTCCTCGATCAGTCCGCTCTCGTGGTCATTGACGTAAATCCCGGCCGTGATGTGCATGGCCGAAACCAGCACCATGCCCTCCTTGACTTCGCTCTTACGGACAATTTCTTCCACCTGCGGCGTGAGGTGCACATATGCGCGATGCGTCTTGGTATGAAACTTCAGATATTCGGTAACTACCTTCATTGCGCGCTCCTCGGAGTTAGGCTGCTCAACTGACGGATGCTTGGCTGCCCACAGAGAGCACTGACCATCACACGCTCCAGCTGAAATAGCAACTTGCGGCTGCGAGCCTTCATCGCGGGCGTACCGTTCCTCGCAGCCTCGCGCAGAGTCTCGATAACTTCAGGTCGAATGCCAGGATCGTTGTGCGCCAAGTCCGTCAGTCCCTGAAACGCGAAAGTCTTAACCATGGAACTCCGGTCTTCCAGATAGCTGTTCAGCGAACCTATCGCCGCCCGTCGCTCCTTAGCGCTCAGCATCAGCCGCGGAATCATGACCACCAGATGCCAGCGCAACTCCTGTTGCTGGGTCTCAGTCATCAGTCCTAACAGTTCCTTCTTGTCGGGATGAAGGAGTCCACGATGCTTGCGCGTAATCTTCTCGGTCGCGTCTGCAGCCCGCATGCGCACGAGCGGGTCCGCAGACCACAAGCCCGCCAGCAAGTCAGGAAAAAGGCCAAGATCGCTCGACACGATTGCGGCCACCTGATCCGAGCGGCCGATCGATCGCCGGTCGCCACTTTCGAGGAGAGTAAGGATGTTTTTTCGCCGCATGGAATGAATGGCTGGCGCAGGTTACCGCATGGTCTCTTCAATTTCCGAAATCCAGCCGGGACGCTTCAGCACTTCGCGGGGCTTGGGGCCGTCCGCTGCGCCGACAATTCCGTCTTGCTCCATGAGATCGATGAGGTGTGCGGCGCGTCCATAGCCGATGCGCAGCCGCCGCTGCAGCAGGGAAGTGGATGCCTTGCCAAACTCCACCACCAGCCGCACTGCGTCTTGATAGAGCGGATCGTCCTCGGATTCGCCGTCCGCTGCTTCTCCGTCTGCCGTGACAATGGCAGGGTTCTGCTCTTCCTTCGGAACTTCCAGGAACTGCTGCTGGTACTCGGCTGTGCCCTGCGCCTTCCAGAATTCGACCACCGCGGCGATTTCTTTTTCGGTGACGAACGGAGCGTGCAGACGGTGTACGCGCGCCGAGCCCGACGGCAGATACAGCATGTCGCCTTTGCCCAGCAGAGCTTCCGCGCCGTTGGCATCGAGAATGGTCCGCGAATCTACCTTCGTGGCTACTCGGAACGATACGCGGGCAGGGAAGTTCGCCTTGATCAGTCCCGTGATTACGTCCACCGAAGGCCGCTGCGTCGCCAGCACCAGATGAATGCCGACGGCGCGCGCCATTTGCGCCAGCCGCGTGATCGATTCTTCCACATTGCTCGAATCGAGCATCATCAGATCGGCCAATTCATCAATGATGATTACGATATAAGGGATCGGCTTCTCGTCCGAATCTTCCTCAAACAAACTCGGGGTATCGCCGTGGTCAAACAGCCGGTTGTATTGATCAATGTTGCGCACACCCCGCGCGGCCAGCAGCTTCAGCCGCCGCTCCATCTCGCGCACCGCGTTGCGCAACGCATTCGCCGCCAGCTTGGGCTCCGTAATAATCGGCGTGTAGAGATGCGGCACGCCTTCATAATTTCCCAGTTCCAGCCGCTTCGGGTCCACCAGAATCAAGCGCACCTGATCGGGCGTCGCCTTATACAGAATCGACATGATCATGGCGTTGATGGCCACGCTCTTGCCCGCGCCCGTGGAACCGGCAATCAGCAGGTGAGGCATGCCCGCCAGGTCGGCAGTGACGATGCGACCGTTAATGTCCTTGCCCATCGCAATCGTCATCTTCGACTTCGAGCCCATGAACTCCTGCGACTCGATGTTTTCCCGCAGCCAGATGATCTCGCGCTCGCGGTTCGGCACCTGGATGCCGACCGTGCTCTTGCCGGCCATGCGCTCGATCAGAATGCTCTCGGCTTTCAGCGCCAGGCACAGATCGTCGCAAAGATTAGTGATGCGGCTGTATTTGATGCCAGCTTCCGGCTTGAATTCAAACGTGGTCACCACCGGACCTGGATTGATCTGCGTGATCTGGCCGTGAACTTCGAACTCCGCGTACTTCTCCGTCAGCACCTGGGCGAGCAGCTTGAGTTCGTCGGCGTCCACAGCCTGCTGCTCATCGGGACGCTGCAGCAAACTGCTCGACGGCAGCTTGTAGCCCCCCGCGATCCGCGGCATCGTAGTCTTGGCGTGGTGGCCGCTGTCGCCACGCTCGGTGACTTCAGGATCGGGCAGCTCGGTCGTGGCGCCGTCAGCGGAAGCGCCCGGTGCGAAGGATTCAGCCAGAATTCCGCCGGTCGTCACAGTCGCCGAATCGGCTGTGTTTCCGCGCTCCTCGGCCATCATCCGCTCAATGCCGGTCCGTCGAGCTTCTGTAGCTGCATGATTTTGTGCCGCCGACAGCGGCCGAGCCGGAATGAGCTGGGTGGTCACAACCGCCTTCGAGATCCTGCGCTTGTCCAGTTCCTTCTGCTGGCGACGCCGGGCGCGTTCCCCCTGCCAATCCTGATAGCGGTTCCACAGGGCAATCACGAAGGCAAACCTCGTCGGAGCCCACGTCTTCAGCGACGAGAACGAGAACGCCGTCGATAGGTACAGCGCAACCGCCAGCAGAGTCGCGCAAAGAATGTAGGCGCCCACCAGGTTCACGTAGTGGATCATGAAGTCGCCCACCACGCGGCCCAGCAAGCCTTCCATCGGAATCACATGCAGCCAGCGCAGGTGTCCCGGCAGCAACGCCATAAACCCAGGCACGAATACGAGCATCCAAACTCCACCGACGCCTTTCGCAAGAGGAGACTGAATCGGGCGGGAGTGGAACCACTTCGCTCCCAGCAGCGCTGGAAAAATCGGCAGCAGGAAAGCTCCAATTCCGAAGAACTGCAGCAGCAGGTCCGAGATCGACGCTCCCACTACTCCGATCCAGTTGCGAGCCGCGTGCGTTTCCGTAAGCACGGAAGCGCTGTTGAAGGAGGGGTCGAGCGGAGAATAGGAAACCAGCGCCAGGAAGAGGAGGAGCGCGAAGACACACAACAAAAACCCCGTCAGCTCATTGAGCCGCCGGCTGTTGGTCGGAACGAAAATGCCTCTCAGGAACCCCATGTGGGCCGGATACGCACACCAAAGCTGCAACTATCTTTGATGCACTTCCATCGGCCAGAGCCTTCCTATTATGCCAAGAACCGAGCCGTCGCACAATCGTGGAAATCGGTCGTAGTATCCACTTGGCTTCCCGCCGGCTTCCCGCCGGCTTCCCGCGCCCTGAGGCGCATCTTAGGCCAGCTTTTGCAGAGGAATGCGCTTCCTATCATTTTCTCGAATCATTCTCTCCACTCATTGAAGATGCCAGACAAACGCCAGAGCAATCACCACTACGCCAACAATGATGCGGTAGACAATGAAGATCCGCAGGCTGTTTGATTGCAGATAGCGGACCAGCCATGCAATCGCGCCGTAGCCCACAATCGCAGAAACGAGAATCCCCACGAGGAACGGCGCATGCATTCCCGCGGGCAATCCCTCTTTGCGGAGTTCATGGGCTTTCACCAGCGCGGCGCCAGCGATAATCGGCGTGGAGAGCAGAAAACTAAACCGCACGGCGGCTTCCCGTGTCATGTTACGAAACAAGCCAGCGGTGATGGTCGAGCCAGAGCGCGAAACGCCAGGAATCAGGGCAGCAGCTTGGGCAAGTCCCACGATCAGAGCATCCGCCAAAGAAATACGAGTCAGCGGTTTTTCCATGCTGCTGACCTTTTCCCCCAGCCACATAAAAAGCGCGACCACAATGAGCGCCGCCGCGATGAGCACGATGTGCTCGCGGAAATAATCCTCGGCCGAGTGCTCCAGCAATTTGCCCGCGATGGCTCCGGGAACAGTCGCGGCCGCTAGGAACCAAAGCAGCAGCCGTTCTTCCTTTTGTTCTTCGGCGGTGAGGTCCACGTCAGAGCCGCCAGCTTCGGAGAAGCGAACGACCTTTCCTCCGAACGCGGCGCGCACAATCTGAAACCACGTCCGCCGGAAGTAGAAGAGCACAGAGAGCAGCGTCCCGAAGTGCAGCGCGACGTCGAAGGTAAGTTCGTGGGCGGGTGAGAGCTCATTCCAACCCAGCAATCGCCGCACAATGATCAAGTGGGCGGAACTGGAAACGGGAATGAACTCCGCGAAGCCCTGCACAATGGCAAGAACAATAGCTTGGTAGATTGGCAAATTTCAGTCCGCCGTATTTCCGTAGGTTGGCACGCCCTGTTGAATGTAGAAGACCAGGCGCTGCGCGCGCAATGCCCAATCGCTCGCCCCGTAGTCGTTCACGATCTTCTGCGCCAGCGCCAGCGCGCGAGTCTTGGATTCTTCTGATTTCTTCAGGTTGGGCTCGGTCTTATAAATCTCAATCAGCGCGGCCCGCCGCAAGGCCGCGTCGTACAACGCCTCAGGCGCCGACGGCGATTGAGAATGCTCGCCGGCGTACTTCTCATACATTTCAGCTTCTTTATCTGGGCACTTGGACGCGCCCTCCCAGTCTCCGCACAACTTGTTTTCAAGCAAATGAAACGCAGCCAGATCGGCCCACTTTGTGCCGGGGAACTTCTTGATGACCAGCTTCATCCATTGCTCATCGATTTGCCCACGCATGTAGGCTTCGCGCTGGCGTGCGGACGGACGGGTCATCACATCGGCGCGTTCCACCTGCCAGCGAATATCCGCCGAGCGGTACAGACCCTCGGCTGCGATAGGAGAATTCGGAAACAGGTCATAAACGCGATAGTAGAGGCGCATGGCATCCTGCGCGGCATTGCGGCGTCCGAGGCGGCGGCTGGCCTGGTCTTCGGAGTCGGCGGCCTCGCCGAAAATAATTTTGTCGCCGTTGGGGTTCGACATTTCTACCAGGGCTTTGCTCTGTACCCAACCCGTAATAATCTTGCCCTCGGCCTCTTCTTCGGTATCGGCGTCCTTTTTGGGCTCGACCAGAATCGCCTCTACGTGTGTCCAGTCACGGCTGGTGTCGAGGATCACCAACTCGTGGCCGCGCTCCGCTTGCCCGAGCTTGGCCGCGTCGTTGGCGGGCGCGACGCGAATGGTTTCGTCATGCACCAGAGTGCCGCGCGGGTTGCCAGCGAAAGCGAGGTTCGCAAAGCCGAGCGCATTCACAACAACGAAAGTCGCGGCGAGAAGCATGAATCGCAGTTTCATACTTAGATTATTGGCCCTATGAACTTAGGTTGCAACATCTCACGCCGCCAAGGCCGCGGGATGCTGCGCTTTCAGCGACGCACGACAAAGCTGTCACTGGCGAATTTCCTCCAGCATGCTTGGCTCGATGTTGCCGCCCGAGATGATTGCGACGTTCATTTTCGTCTTCGGCAACTCGGCGCGGTGAAAAACGAATCCGGCGACGGCAACCGCGCCGCTGGGCTCGGCGACAGTGGCCGGGTTGGCAGCGAGCAACTTCATGGCCTGGCGAATCTCGCCCTCGGTCACGGTGATGATATCGTCGACGAAGCGCTGGATGTGCTCGAAGTTGATCTGGCCAACGCTCTGGGTGCGCAGTCCGTCGGCGAGGGTGCGGGAAACCTGTTCGGCTGGGAACTGAACGATCTTGCCAGCACGCAGGCTGGCTTGAGCGTCGGCGGCCAGTGCGGGTTCGACTCCGATCACTTTCACTGCTGGCTTGATAAACTTGACCGCCGCGGCCACGCCGCTGATCATGCCTCCGCCGCCGACCGGAACCAGAATGGCTTCCACGTCTGGCATGTCTTCAAGAATTTCGAGACCTATGGTGCCTTGGCCGGCGATGATGTGCTTGTCGTTGTAGGGAGGCACGATCACGTAGCCGTGCTCGGCGGCCAGTTCCTCGGCTTTGGTTTTGCGCTCATCGCTGCTCGGGCCTACTAGTACTATTTCCGCACCCAAGGCTGCTGTTGCCAGACGCTTGATGGCGGGAGCGTTGTTGGGCATGACAATGACGACCTTCACGCCCAGCGCGCGCCCCGCGTAAGCCACGCCTTGCGCGTGGTTGCCGCTGGAGTAAGAGATGACGCCGCGCTTGCGGTCTTCTTCTGGCAAGAAGGCGATCTTGTTGTAGGCTCCGCGAAGCTTGAAGGCGCCGATCGGCTGTTGGTTTTCCGGCTTGAGGAAGAGGCGGCGTGGGTCGCCCTCGGAAAGGTTGTATTCGATCAGGCGCGTGTGGACGGTAATGCCTTTGAGGCGGGTCTGGGCTGCGCGAATATCGGCGAGGGCGATCATTTGTGCGATGTGGATCGATCTTCAGTCGGAGTGGAGCTCGATACTTCAGCTACACACAGGTTAAGTCCCGCCTTGCGCGAGGAGGAAGCGCGTCCCTGGCAAATCTAGCCTAGGGCCGAAGCACTTGGCCACTCAGTTCACGGCTGGCGCGGGCCCGGGCAGGTTTTCGATGACGTAGCCGGCCGGTACCTGGAACATCGCCGGATCGGGTTCCGAGCGGGAGACATCCTGCACGTGAACCGTCTGCGTGCCGTCCCCGAGGTCCTGGCGCGTGATCGACAGATTTACTTGCAGATCAGAGGAATACCAGAACTCTCGCGTCGTAACCAGCGGCTGGCTGTTTCCCACCACACCTGGGTTAATGGTAAGCGTCTCGCGAGTGCCGACGACGTTGAGACCTTCGATATTGTCAGACCCCAGGTTCTCGCGCGTCAGGGAACGCTTTCCGTTGTCGAACTCGCCGGTCGGCCTGGGCGTAAACGAAGTGGGTGCGTGGTAGTTGGTGACCGAGCAACGATGGGTTGCGGCTTTGCACTCGGTTCGGGCGTGGGTGATAGGATCGGAAATTTTGATCTGTATGAGTTTGGATTCTTCGTTCGAATCGACCGGAACGAAGTGGTGCATTTCACGGTGGATCCGGCCCTGGCTGTCACGGGCAACCACCGTAAAGAGGTGGGTTTTTACCACGGTTCCATCCGCAAGCGTACGAGTCCACTCGGTAGTGCTCCTGCCCATGAATGGTTTTCCGGCGACCGGAAGAACGGTAATCCCGTCGACGAAGTATTGCGTGCCGCCATCGGGTCCGCGTGACGGCCCTTCACGGTCTTGAGCGATCACAGTGCAGGCAAAAAGAAGGGATGCGGCTAGCAAGGCGTGGAACTTCATAGGGTCACCTCACCATCAAGCTGCAAGAAATATAGCATGAAGCGAATGACTTACAGAAGACGACCTCAGAAGAGACGACTTCTCCGAAGAGGAGTTCCAGAAGAGAATGACGCTAACTCTTTCAATCAGTTTTGAGGTTTCAGCTGGCGGTGGTTTTCAACCGTGAAGTTCGGCGGTATCTGGAACATTGCGCGGCGGTCGGCGCGCGCGAGTTCACTGACGCGAACCGCTTGCGTTCGGCGCTTTGGATGTGGCATACAAATTCAGGCCCAGATCGGGCGCATACCAGAACTCTTGCGTACTCATCTGCCATTTCTCTGCCGGCCAACCACCTCGGAAGGCAGTGGTCTGGCGTGTCCCGAAGACGTCGAGACCAAAAATAACGTCGCTCCCCAACTCCTTGCGGGTAACGGAACGATAGCCGGGATCGAAGCAACCGTCCGGGATGGGCCTGAACAAGGACACTCCACGGTAGCGCGTGATATCGCAGTGCCGGGCCGTGACGTTACAGGACGTTCTTGTGTGGGCGACGGGCGTCAAGTATGAAAAAGTTTGTCAGGCTGGAATGCTCGTCTGAATTGCCGGGCGGGATGCTCGCGGTAAACACGGCCCTCACTATCGCGCGCCACGGTCCTCTCGATGTGCGTGGTTGGCGCGCTTCCGTCGTCGAGGCTGCGAGATGAGTTGATGTTATACCGGGCGGAGAACGGTTTTTCTGCAATCACAAGCACTTGAACGCCGTCGGCGCGCACATGGGGGGAGTCGACGGGTTCGGCAGGTTCTTGCGCTCTGAGGGCACTGTCCAGCAACACAGAAGCGGCCAGCAAGGCGGAGACTTCGCCTCGACCGTTCGACTGCGCTCAGGGCCCGCAAGAGTGCCCGTCCCCGGGATTGCAAAAAACGTATAGGTGCGCGCCGATTAGACCTCAAGGATGACGGGCATAATCAGCGGGCGCCGCTGGGTTTGTTTGGAGATATAGCGCTTCAGGTCGGTGCGGATTTTTTCTTTGATCACGCCGTAATCTGCTTTTTCTTCTTCGCTCGACTGGTCGAGGGTATCCATCACAATCTGGCGAGCGCCTTCGAGCAGGCCGTCTTCCCCGGGATTGAAGCCGCGGGTCACGATTTCGGGCGATGTCTCGATGCGGCCGGTGAGTTTGTGGATGGCGATGATAGGCAGCACGATGCCATCTTCGCTGAGGTGGCGGCGGTCTTTGATGATCAAGTCTTCGACCACGTCCGTACGGTTGCCGGAATCGATGCAGACCCGGCCGATGTTCACGCGCCCCGCCTTGCGCGCGCCAACTTCGTCGAACTCGAGAATGTCGCCGCTCTCGATGAGCATAACCTTGCCGACAGAGCCATGCATGGCCCCCGCCATCTCGGCATGCAGCTTCAGTTGACGGTATTCGCCGTGGATGGGAATGAAATAGCGCGGCTTGACCAGATTGATGATCAGTTTCAACTCGTCCTGACTGGCGTGTCCGCTGACGTGGACGGGTGGGTAAGTTCCGTCGTCATAGATCACGTAAGCTTCGCGGCGGAAGAGATGATCGATCATCCGGTAAATTGTTTTCTCATTGCCGGGAATGATGCGCGAGGAGAGGACGACGGTGTCCCCCTTTTCGATTTTCGCGTGCTTGTGATTGTCGACCGCGGCGCGCGAGAGCGCAGACATGGGCTCGCCCTGGGTTCCGCTGATCAGCACGCAGACTTTTTCTGGAGGGAAATTCTTCATCTCGCCGGGATTAATCACCAGGCCTTCGGGAACTTCGATGTAGCCGAGGTCTTCGGCGATCTCGGAGGAGTTGTTCATGGAACGGCCGATGAAGGCGATTTTGCGTCCATGGGTATGGGCCAGTTCGACGGCCAGCTTGATGCGATGAATGGAGGAAGAAAAGCACGAGATGAACAGGCGCCGCTGCGTGTGCGCGAAAATCTCGTCAAACTTGCGGCGCACCGCCCGCTCGCTCGGCGTGTAACCCTTGCGCTCGACGTTGGTGGAATCCTGAAACAGCGCCAGCACGCCGTTCTTGCCGTATTCGGCGAAAGAGTGCAGGTCGAAAAGCTTATTGTCAGTCGGCGTGGGATCGACTTTGAAATCGCCGGTGTGGATGATCACACCGAGCGGAGTATGAATCGCCAGCGCGACGCAGTCCACCAGGCTGTGGGTCACGTGAATCGGGTGAATCGTGAACACGCCCGCCTTGAAGCGCTCGTTCGGCCGCATCTCGCGCAGGTCGGCGTCCTCGAGCAGTCCGTGTTCGTCAAGTTTGTCTTCCACGTAAGCGAGCGTGAACTCGGTGCCCCACACCGGAACTCTGAGCTCCGCAAGAAACCAGGGCAGCGCGCCGATGTGATCCTCGTGGCCGTGGGTGAGGATGATTCCCCGCACCTTCTGACGGTTTTCGATGAGATAAGAAATGTCGGGGACAACGATATCGACGCCGAGCAATTCGGCCTCGGGGAACATAAGGCCGGCGTCGATGACGATGATGTCATCGCCGAAGCGAACGGCCATGCAGTTCATGCCGAACTCGCCCAGCCCGCCGAGGGGGATGACTTGCAGTTTTCCAGTTGGCATTGAAAGTAACAATGATGCTAGCACAGGCGCGCAGAGTTTCGAGTGGCAAGTGCCGGGTTGCGACGTGCGAGTTGCGAGTCTAAGAAATCGCCGACCGGAATGGGACTGGGCATCTCTGTTTGTTGGCGACCCGTAGAAACCAGACAACGAAAGACTGCTCCTCAATGGCTTTCTAGCCCTGCATGCGGTAAGGTTGAAGCAATGCCCGAGGAGAGCAAATCCTGGCTGCGGCGCCGTGTTGAAGACGGTCTCGTCAAAGGGCTCACCCGCGCTTACTCCACCGTCCAGGTGAATCCCGACAAATTCCTGTTGCAGTTGCGCACCGCTTACCGCCTGCCCATCAGCGGGTATCACGGTGTGTATTCGTTGGAGGTCGGCGAACTTGACGTGGTGGCCGACGAGATCATCCGCAGCGGAATGAAAGTGGCCGCCGTGGAAGGAGCGGGATTCGGGCTGGGTGGACTGATCACGATCGTGCCCGACCTCGGAATACTTTCGGCGATTACCATGCGGACCATCCAGAAATTGAGCCTGGTGTATGGATTTCAATTCAATACCGACGCGGAAATTGCCGAACTGTGGATTGCGGCGGCCAGCGCGGCGGGGGTTGACGTTGGGCGCGAGTTGCTGGAGAAGGAAGTGGTCAATAAATTCGTCCCCAAGTTGATTCAGCGCATCGCGGCCTCGGCCAGCGGAGAAATCGTGGAGAAGTGGGCAGGACGAGTGATTCCTCTGCTCAGTTCCGCCATCGGTGCGGCTTTGAATTACTGGTTCGTGCGGGCGTGGGGCGTGCGCGCCAAGGCGCACTTCCGGCAGAGGTATTTGCTGGTGCGGGAGAAGCCACAGCAGAATGTCCTAATGGCGGCGAGTCCAGCGCGCCTTCCTTCCAGCCCGAGTTAGCGGAAGCCCGTGTGGGGACGGGCGCTCTTGCCCGTTCGCCGAGCGAAGCTCGGCCGCTTTCGTGTGCGGTGAGGCAATGAGCCTGTGGGACAAATCGTGATAGAAAAGATCAAATGCCACTTTTCTACTGCTCGGCAATTCTCTTTGATCTGGATGGGGTTCTCGTGGATTCCACACCTTCCGTGGAGCGGCACTGGCGCGCCTGGGCGCAGCAAAACGGCCTGGATGCGGAAAAAATCATGGCAATCGCTCATGGGGTGCGCGCGATTGAAGTGATCGAGCGCGTGGCGCCGCATCTCGATGCTGCGGCCGAGGTGCGGGAAATCGAGGCCCGCGAGGCCACTGACCGTGACGGCGTTGTTCCGATGCCGGGTGCGGCTGCGCTCCTCGCCTCAGTTCCTGAGGGACAGTGGGGCGTGGTCACCTCGGGGACGCGGCACTTGGCCAGCGGCCGCTTGCGGCTGATGGGCCTGCCGGTTCCCAAGGTTCTCGTTACCGCCGACGATGTGGCGAATGGAAAGCCGCATCCCGAGCCGTATTTGAAAGGCGCGGAGCTGCTGGGCGTGAGCCCTGGCGATTGCCTGGTGCTTGAAGACGCGCCCGCGGGAATTCAGGCGGCGCGCGCGGGTGGAATGAAGGTGGTAGGAATTACCAGCACCTATCCCGCGAAAACTCTGGCGCACGCCGATGTGGTGATCGAAAAACTTGCGGCGATTCACGTGACACTGAATGGTGCGGGGAAGTTAGCCGTGAGCATTCGATAGGGGCAGTCACTTTCCGGTTCGCGAATCCCACACCGGTTTGCCCTTGTCATCACGGAATAAAAGGGTGTCCGAACCCTTCACCAGTTCGCGTGCGAGAATCACGTCCGCGGTGTCCTGCTTCACCTTTGATCCCGTAACGGCAATCTGGTCACCCTTAGTGAAACTGATGCCCATCTCCTCCTGAAACGGTTTGGGGCACAAATAGATGTGAGAGCTGTCGTCGCCGCTCTTGATGACCAGTTCCGTGAAATCCTTCCTGGTTCCGACCGACAACAGATTCACGGCGTCGACCACACCTTTGATTTTCGTCTCGGTGTGCAGGTCATACTTGGGCAGGCCTCCGTCGTCCGGTGGGGCTTTCTGCGAGATCCCCGGGTTCACGCACCAGAGAACGAACAACAGAATACTGAAGCTTACAGCAATGGTTTTGCGGGGCAGTGCGGAAATTTCTGAACTGAGTAGCACGGCATCTCCTCATGGCTCACGGAAAACCAATGCGGAGGCCGAGGTGCCTCGCTATCTGCGCCACTGCCCCGAGAAAGATATGCATCGGTTCCCGGGTTGCCTGACAGATTTCACCAGCGATAACGATAAGACCGTTTTACCCAGTTGCCTTTAGAAGGACGGGAGCATCGTACACCCGGAGGGCCGTCTCAGGAAGGGGCAGATGTTGTTCATCGGCCCACCGCCAGCGCCTTTTATCTGAGCCAATCTTCAAGTTCAATCCCGCGGTCAGTTTTCTCGTCGCGGTACTTTACGATCACCGGGGTATAAAGCGAAAGATTCCAATCTGCGGCAACTCCTTTTTTCACCGCGCGCGATCCGGGGACAACGACAGCGCCTTCGGGAACTTCGAGCGGCGTCTCCGCAGTGGCGCGATAGACTTCGCGCCGCACCAGGTCGTAGAGCGGAGTCGAGCGGGTAAGGATCGTCCCTGCCCCCAGGACGGCCCGCGCCCGCACCAGTGTGCCCTCGTAGACGCCGCAGTTGCCGCCGACCAGCACGTCGTCTTCGATGACGACGGGGGCCGCGTTCACCGGTTCGAGCACGCCGCCGATCTGCGCGGCGGCGCTGAGATGCACGCGCTTTCCGATCTGCGCGCACGATCCCACGAGCGCGTGCGAATCGATCATGGTCCCTTCGTCCACGTAAGCGCCCACGTTAATGAACATAGGCGGCATGCAGATGACCGAGGGAGCGACGTAAGCTCCGGCGCGCACCGACGAACCGCCCGGAACCACGCGCACCCGGTCGGCGACCGAAAACTTGCGGGCCGGGAAGGTGTCCTTATCGACGAATGAGAGGCAATCGCCGCTGCCCATCTCCGTGAGTTCTCCGAGGCGAAACCCAAGCAGAATGCCTTGCTTGACCCATGCGTTGACATTCCATCGTCGGCCTTTGTCGGGACCATCAAGTTTCTCGGCGGCGCGGATTTTGCCCTCCGTGAGCGCGTCGCGGAATTCAAAAAAGATGCGCCGCGCTTCGGGATCGCGTTCGACTTCGGTGAGAGCCGCCAGGCGTTCGATGGAAGATTGCAGCGAGGACATGCGGGGAAAGTATATAGGGAAACGAAGAAGTCAGAGGTTAGAAGTAAGAATGCGGAAGTGAGAAGTCGAAGTGCAGAAGAAAAAAGCTAGAGGCGGGGTGACGGTTTTACTTCTACATTTTGACTGCTGCATTCAGATGCACTTGCATTCGCTGCGAATCAAAATGCCGGTCATCCCGTGCGCAGCCTCTCGAGCCTCCGCCAAGGCCGCGTAGGGGCCGTGCCAACGGGCGTGGTTGGTGTCGTGGCCGGCGGGGCGGCCTTTGCCGTGGCTGCATTGGCCGCACGACCCGCGATGCACAACGATCTTGTGCGGTCCGGCTGCCCAGTTCTCGTAGATGAAAAATTCCAGGGCTTCGGCCGCTGGTCCTGCGGGTTTAGTGATCAGGCCAGCTTCAACCGCCACCTTCTGCAGGCGCGAGCGTGTGTCGCGGCGCATGGGCAAGAGCGGCAGTCGGTAAACTTCCTCGATTTTTCCCATCATCGCCAATACTGCCTTTACCGGCAGGGGGCTCGACTCGATGAAATTGGCGTTCATCAAGGGCAGATACTTGCGATGGAGCGCGCGCGCCGCGGTCCAATCGTTGCTGAGGGCGGCGCGCGTCATGGCCGACATTTCATGCGGGATTTCGTTGCTCACGACCGATACTACTCCCACACCGCCCAGCGCGATCACAGGAAGGGTGACGGCGTCGTCTCCGGAAAAAACCAAAAAAGTTTCCGGCGTGCTGTGGATGGCCTCGGCGATCTGCGTCATGTTGCCGCAGGCTTCCTTTACGCCGATGATATTCGGAATCTCTGCCAGACGCGCAAGAGTTGCTGGCTCAAGGTTCGATCCCGTGCGTGCCGGCACGTTGTAGAGAATTATCGGCTTCTCGGCGACGGCCTCGGCGATGGCCTTGAAGTGGCGGTACTGGCCTTCTTGCGTGGGCTTGTTGTAATAAGGAGAAGCGGTGAGAATGGCGTCAACGCCGGGACGCGCCGCCACTTCTTTCGCTTTCTCGACCGCCTCATACGTGGAGTTGGAGGTCGCGCCCGCCACGATCGGCACACGTCCGGCGACGACTTCGATCGCAGTGTCGATTACAAACAACCATTCATCGTGCGTAAGAGTTGGCGTCTCTCCCGTAGTGCCGCAGGGAACCAGAAAATCGATGCCGGACTCCACCTGCCACGTCACCAGGTTGCGAAAAGCAGCATCGTCGATGGAGCCATCCGGATGAAACGGAGTTACCAGTGCGGTACCACAACCACGGAGTTGCATAAGAATAAGATAACGCGAATCGGCAGTGGATGGAAAACGGGCCGGGACAGTTCGTACTACGATGGCGCGAATGGGTGCCCCATGTCTCGTGTTTCTTCTTGCGAGACGTTGGGATTTTGCATCTTTGAGTCTGAGAGATGCTGGTACGATTCCCCGAAGTGAATCCGATGCTTCTATATTTCGCGTCTGGCGAATCGCTCTATTCCGGCGCAGCACTGCTTCTGGTGACGGTCGCGATTTCGCCGCATCTGACGCACCGCCGGCCGTTGCGATTGCGAAACATTGTGACTTGGCTGGCGTTGGCGATGATCGTCATGGCTTGCCCACCGTTTTCGTGGATCATTGATGCGATGTTCGGAGTCGTGTTCTTTCTGTGGTTCGTAGCTTGGAACAAGACGCCGGAACGAAGCTGGACGGGATTTCGAGTTGCCACGATGGCAGTCCTGCTCGTGGTGTTGCCAGCGCTTGCAGCGATGGAACTTCGTCACCGTAGAATGCCCGCGGTTGAAGGCGAGCCGAGCGACCATCTCGTGGTTATCGGGGATTCGATCTCCGCAGGCCTCGACGCGCGGGTGGCGCCGTGGCCCGTTATCATGGAGCGGGCGACTGGAGTTCAGGTGAGAAATTTGTCACGGCCTGGTGCGACGATGACGGATGGGCTTGCGTTGGCTGATGGAGTTACTCACGACGACCACCTGATACTAATCGAACTTGGCGGAAACGATCTGATTGCAGGCGAACCATCGGATGTATTCGCACGAGGACTCGAAGCATTGTTGGCGAAGCTGGCTGCTTCCGGTCGCACCGTCGTTATGTTCGAACTGCCACTGCTGCCCTTCAGGATCGCGTATGGGCAGATTCAGCGACGGCTTGCGGCGAAGTACGGGGTTCCGCTCATTCCGAAGCGATACTTTACAGGAGTCATTGCGGGCAAGGACGCAACCCTGGACGGGCTGCATCTCACAGATGCTGGTGCTCGTCGCATGGCGCTGGTTGTGGCACAAGCTCTTTCGCCCGTACTGCGTGCTCAGTTCGAGGAGCCTACAACTCCCGCCACACATCCTTGAAATCGAAAAAGCCCTTCCTGCCCACAAGCCACTCAGCGGCACGCACCGCGCCTTCGGCGAAGCCCTGGCGGGACTTGGCGTCGTGGCAGAGATAAATTCGGTCTGCGGAAGATTCCAGCACCACCTCGTGCATGCCTACGACTTCGCCTTCGCGGAAGGAAGTGATTTCAACGTCGTCATGCTTGCCACTGGCTTCACGGATCGCTCGCTGCAGGACGACGGCCGTGCCCGAGGGCGCGTCTTTTTTCTGGGCATGGTGGCGCTCGAAGATTTGTCCGGAGTAGCCGTGTTGCAGGGCCGCGGCCGCGGCACGAGCAACGTCGTAAAACAGATTGATGCCGATAGAAAAGTTCGAGCCATGGAGAAGGCCCGTCCCGCTTTGTTCCACCAGCTGTCGCACGCGGGCGAACTCAGAGTGCCAGCCCGTGGTGCCGACGACCATGTTTTTGCCGGCTCGCACGCAGGCCTCGATGTTGGCGAGCACGCAGTGCGGAGCGGTGAAGTCGATGACGACGTCGATCTCGCCGAGCTTCCCGACGGCAAGGGCGGCGCAGCCGGCGTTCTCTGCGGCTCCCGCGATTCTGATCGGGTGCTGCCGTTCGCGAGCCACCTCGGCAACCAGCGATCCAGTCTTGCCGCGGCCTAGGAGGAGCAATCTCATGGCAGGTTAAAAGCTGTTGACCTTTCCGCTTCGCAACCTAGGCGAACACTTCCGGGTCCGGATCGGCAAAAAACGTTTTATGCAGACGCTGGACCACATCGGGTACTTCATCCTCTTCGATCACGAACGTCAAATTAATTTCGGAAGCGCCCTGGGAAATCATGCGAATCTTCTTATCCGCCAGCTCGCGGAACACAAGCGCGGCCACGCCCGGCTTCTCGCGCAGGTTCTCGCCGACCACGCAAACAATCGCTTTGCGCCCCTCATATTTTACGTCGGCCAGCTTGGCCAGATCGGCGGCCAGCGCCGGTATCGCCTGATTGGAATCCACCGTAAGCGAAACGCTCACTTCCGAAGTGGAGACCACATCGACCGCAACCTTATGCCGGTCAAAGGCGTCGAAAATAGCTTTCAGGAAACCGTGAGCCAGCAGCATGCGCGGGGCCGCGACTTCCACAATGGTGATGCGCTTCTTGGCGGCAATCGCTTTGAATAAGTTGCGTCCCTGGGGCGCGTGGTTGGTAATGCACGTCCCTTCGCACGAAGGATTGCGCGAATTCAGCACATACACAGGAATATTCTTCTGGATCGCGGGCAGCACCGTTGCCGGATGCAGCACCTTGGCGCCGAAATACGCGAGTTCAGCCGCTTCGTCGAAACTGATGACCTTGATGCGCCGCGCTTCCGGACAGATTCTAGGGTCGGTGGTGAGAATGCCGTCAACGTCGGTCCAGATTTCGATGCGCTCAGCATTC
>Ga0209006_10000301_pt1 | contig 49722 bp, 47 predicted proteins | sample JacPin_JW_Ref_O2_FD_188567 | JGI IMG/M metagenome (GOLD analysis project Ga0209006, IMG submission 188567) | Forest soil microbial communities from Algoma, Ontario, Canada - Jack Pine, Ontario site 1_JW_Ref_O2 (SPAdes) (version 2) | ecosystem: Environmental > Terrestrial > Soil > Boreal...
GGGAAACAGACGCGAAATCACAGAAATCGAATTTTGCCGGCTCTCCAGAAAACCATCCAGTCTTTGTATGTTCCGCTGTTACTGCTTACGTTAGAACCTTTTCTTCGTCTTAAGAAAGTGCCGGATGGAGCCGTTTGCCGTTTCCAGCTTCCTGTTCAACCATCCATGCCGCAAGCCCGAAAATCGGCTGCCAATTTCAGCAGCTCAAGAAGGAGCTTTTCCATGCATAGAGTTCGTCTGCTTGTTTTGTGTTCCAGTGTTTTATTGATGGCGAGCGCTTGCGTCGCGCAGACCGCGACCGGCGAGACTCTGATGCTCAACCTGCCCCGCGCCAGCCAGCACGCCACGGTGATGCAGCGCATCGGCATCACCGACATTACGGTGAACTATCACCGGCCGCTAGCGAATGGGCGCGAGATATGGGGCAAAGTCGTTCCGTATGGCAAGGTATGGCGCGCGGGCGCGAATGAAAATACGACGATCACGTTTAGCGACCCGGTGATGGTTGAGGGCCAGCCGCTCGATAAGGGCACTTATGGCGTGCATATGATTCCCGGAGAGAATCAGTGGACGGTGATCTTCTCCAAGGATGCCAAAGCATGGGGCAGTTTTTCTTACAAGCAGGAAGACGACGCGCTGCGCGTGACCGTGAAGCCGCAGGCAGCGGAGGTACACGACGCGCTGGCCTACGATTTTGACGATGTGAAACCGGATTCGGCCGTCGTCACCATGCGCTGGGAAAAAGTGGCTGTGCCGTTCAAAGTGCAGGTGAACGTTAACGAGATCGTGACCGCGAGCATTCGCCAGCAGGAATTCGGACTCAATCAGTATTACTGGGAAGGCTGGGACGACGCGGCCGCATATTTCCTGGCGAACAAGATCAATCTCGATGAGGCGCTCAAAGATGAAGAGCAGTCGATTCAGGCGGAACAGCGCTACGACAATATGATGAACAAGTCGAAGATTCTGGATGCCATGGGCCGCAAGCAGGACGCCGAGGCGTTCCGGGCCAAGGCGCTCGATCTGGCAAGTCCGCTGCAGCTTTATTTCTTCGGGCGCCAGTTGCAGACGGAGAAAAAATCAGACGAGGCGTTTGCGGTCTTCCGTTCCACGGCCAAGAAGTTCCCTGACTACTGGACTTCGCACATGGGGATGGCCCGGATCTACAGTTCGCAGGGAGATTACGACAACGCGGTGAAGGAAGTGAAACTCTCTCTGACCACCGCGCCGGATTCGAACAAGGCGAACCTGGAAGGATATGTGAAACGGTTGCAGAATAAGGAAGACATTAACCGGTAGACGACGGCGCTACAGAAAGTAAAAAGGCCAGTCCTGCGGCTGGCCTTTTTACTTGCGTGTTGAAGAACTACCAGACGCGGCAGGCGTTGGCTCTCACCATGCGCTGGCCGGCTTTGCATCCGAAGGCCTGCTGGAACTCCGACATGTTCGACATGACATTGTCGATGCGGAATACCGGCAGCGAGTGAGGGTCGGTGGAGACGAGCATGCGCGCGATTTCCGGACGCACATTCGAGCACCAGGAATAGGCGTTGGCCAGAAAGAAGCGTTGGCGATACGTCCAGCCGTCGGGCCCTTTGTCGTCGAGCGATTTCCCTTGTTGCTTGAGCGTGGTTTCGAGCGCGTAAAGGGCGAGGTGGATGCCGCCGTTGTCGGCGGTGTCCTCGCCCTGCGTCAGCAAGCCGTTTTGCTTAACCCCGGTTCCCGCGTCGGGAACCTCCTGCGTGTACTCGTCGGAGATGCACTTGCCGCGCTCGTCATATTGTTTGGCGTCGTTCTCAGTCCACCAATCGCGCAGATTGCCATGGGCATCGAACTTGCGGCCCTGATCGTCGAAGCCGTGAATGATTTCGTGGCCGATGACCATGCCGATGGCACCGTAGTTCACGGCATCATCTTTCGTGGGATCGAAGAACGGCGGCTGCAGAATTCCGGCAGGGAAGTTGATGGTGTTGAGTTGCGGATCGTAATAAGCATTGATCGTGGGCGGAGTCATGGTCCACTCCGAACGATCGACGGGCTGGCCAATCTTCGCCACCCAGCGTTCGAATTCGAACGAGGAAGACTGCGCAACATTGCTCACAAAGTTATCGCGCCCGATTTTGACACTGGAATAATCACGCCAGTGCGAAGGATAGCCGATCTTATCTTCGATGCCCTTGAGTTTGACGATCGCTTGATCCTTAGTCGCAGGAGACATCCAGCTCAGGCTTTGAATATCGGCTGACAACGCGGTCTCGATGGCATGCACCATCTGGATGGTGCGAGCGCGGCTCTCGGGCGGAAATGCGCGATCGACGTAGGCCTGGCCCAGCGCTTCGCCCAGATCGCGATCGACGTTGTGCACGCAGCGCCGCCAGCGCGGCTGGTTTTCCTGCTGGCCGGCGAGAGTGTGGGCGAAGAAATCGAAGTTCTCATCGACGAAGGCTTTACTCATGAGGGGCGCGGAGCGGTGTACGGCCCACCAGCGCATGTAAACCTTCCAATGCTCAAGCGGATGCATATTGATCAGCTTGTCTTCGGCGCGTAAAAAATTCGGAGACGTGACAATGTAGTGCTCGCTGGATGGCGCTTTCACGGCCTTCAGATAGGCATCCCAGTCAACCGTGGGCATGAGTTCGCGGATCTGCGCGAGGCTCATTTTATTGTTGATGTTCTTCGGGTCGCGGCGCGTGACGTTATCCATTTGCACCTGCGCCATCGCAGTTTCGATTTCGATCACGACTCCGGCATCGGCTGCGGCCTGGCTTTCCGGTTCTCCTGCCAGCACAAACATCTTCTGAATATGAGTGTGGAATTTACTGAGGATTTCTTTCGATTTGTCGTCGGTGTTGATGTAGTAGTCGCGGTTGGGCAGACTCAATCCAGCCTGATCAAGCTGGCCGACAACTTTGGATGCGTCGTCGTAGTCCTGCTGTCCGGTGAAGCCGAAGAAGGGAGAATTGCTCTGGTTGTCGCCAAATTCCCAGGCCCCAGGGAAAAGATGCTGCAGGTGGGCGATCGCGAGCGTGAGGTCCTTCTTCGATTTTAAAGCGGCAATACGATCGAGTTCCGGTTGCAGCGGCTTGAGGCCGGCGGCTTCGATTCCGCTCTCATCCATACAGGCGGCCCAGTAGTCGCCAATCTTCTGCTGGGCTGCAGTGCGGCTCGCGTCGCTCTTGCTGGCTGCTTCCAGCGTTTCGCGCAGTACATTTTCGTTCCATAATTCAAGCCCGCTGCCTGTGCCCCAGTAGACCTGGTCCGCTGGAATGGGATTTGCAGTGAGCCATTTGTTGCAGGAGTATTTGTAAAAACTGTCGCAGGGATCGAGCGATTTGTCGGCAAGATCGGGATCGAAATGCTGAAGCTGCGGTTGCTTGGAATCGTCGACGGTCGAAGCTGCGGCGGGCAACGCGTAAGCCGACCGCGCTTGTGCCGAAAGAAGTGGAGAAAGCAGGAATTGAGAACAGAGCACGCTCAGGGCAAGCATGAGCGAAGAAAGCCGGGAATTAGTCATAGAACCTCGTTAGAGATTGAAGAATCGCAGAGACGAACGGAAATTCGCGAACACTTAAGCTTACGCATGAGGCGCTGGGAGTGTTCCATACGCACTCCGGACGCACTCCGGACACACTTCATCCAACCGAACACCTTACTACAGATCGGTATCCGATAGAAAAGTCAGAGAATAACGAAGCACGCTCATCCTGTATTGTGCAGGCCGGCAGCGATTCCGTTGATAGTTGCGCCGAGAGGATATTCGAGGTCTGTACTGGCTTGGCTCTTTTGTTTGCGGCGCAGAAGTTCCACCTGAATCAGGCTCAGGGGATCGACATAAGGATTGCGCAGGCGAATCGAGCGGGCCAGAACGCGATTGCCAGCCAATAATTCGCGCTGTCCGGCGATGGCTAAGATCATGCGCCGCGAGCGCAGGAATTCTTCTTCGAGCATGGAGAATACGCGGCTGCCTAGCGCGGAATTTTTGACGAGGCCGGAATAGAGGCGCGCGATGTCTAGGTCGGCTTTCGCCATGCCCAGCTCGACGTTGCGTAGCAGATCGGTAAACATAGGAAAGCGGCGCGCCATTTGGCGAAGGAGCCTGTCGTGGCTGCGGCCGCTCTTCGAGAATTTTTCTAAGGCATAGCCAATGCCAAACCATGCGGGCACGGCGTGGCGGCTCTGCATCCATCCAAAGACCCACGGGATGGCGCGCAGGTCGTCGAGACGCCGGCCCTTGGTTCGTCGCGCGGGCCGCGAGCCGATGCGGGCGGAGTCGAGTTCATTGACCGGAGTGGCCTGCTCGAAATATTCCAGCACCTCGGGATTTTCAGCGATTTCGCGACGGTAGATGCGGAATGCCTCCTGCGACATTTCCTCCATCGCCGATTCCGCTTCTTTCCATTCCGTTTTTTTCCGATCCGCCTGCGATTCTCCGGGACGAGTAAGCGTCTCGAGGCTGGCCGCCATCATCAACTCGAGATTCCACTCCGCGAGAATGGGGTCCGCATACTTCCAATTGAGCACCTCGCCCTGCTCAGTGACGCGAAGCTGTCCGGAGAAGCAGCCCGGAGGTTGGGCAAGAATCGCCGAGTGCGTTGGTCCGCCACCGCGGCCCACAGTGCCGCCGCGGCCATGAAAGAGGCGCAGCTTGATTTTGTATTCGTGCGCGGCGCGATGCAGTTCGCGATGTGCTTTATACAGCTCCCAGGTGCTGGTGAGCATGCCGCCGTCTTTGTTGGAATCGGAGTAGCCGAGCATCACTTCCTGCCAGCGTCCCCAGGAGTCGAGCAGAGGCTGGTAACCGGGATCGGACCAAAGACTGCGCATGACGGTTGCGGACGCGCGCAGCGAGTCGATGGATTCGAACAGAGGCACCGGCATGAGCCCGGGATCAGCGGCTGAGCCTGCGATTTCCACGCCGCCCTTTTTCGCCAGGCGAATGACGTTCCATACATCGTTTTCCGATTCGGCCCCACTGATGATGTAGTGACGAATTGAAGACGCGGGATACGTGTGTTTCAGTTCCGCGATGGTGCGGAAGGTTTCGAGCAGCTCCTGGCTTTGCGCTGAGATATTTTCGGGCAGAGCATGACTCCCGCCCTCCAGTCCGATTTCCTGGATCGCCTGTGCGTGCACACGGGCGTGCTGCCTGATATCGAGTGTGTGCAGATGGAAGCCGAAGGTGCGCACTTTGCGCAAGAGAGAATCGACATAGGTTCGCGCCAGTTTTCCGCCGCGGTTGGCGTGCAGGCTTGCTCGCACCAATTCCATGTCGTCGGCAAATTCTTGCGCGCTGCTATAGGCTGCCGGCGCGTCGATGGCCTCGCGGCTGCGCTGCAAGCGATGAAACAGGTACGAGAGGAAGCGGCGATAGCTTTCGCTCGTATTGTGTGGTCCCCAGGCCAGATGGACATCAGGAATCGTGTGCTCGTAGTGAGCGAGGCGCGCGAGCAATTCTTGCGAGACGCTGGTTTGACGGCGCGACGAGCTGAGCCGGTCACTCAGAGCCTCAACGTCGTTTAAATATTCGCGGAGGATCAGGGCGCGCGCCAGCTCCAGGGCGTCGCGAGTGCATTGCGGTTTCACCAGAGGATTGCCATCGCGGTCGCCGCCGATCCATGATCCGAAGCGCACGAGATTGGGCAGCGTGGACTCGTCCAGCTCCTCGCCATAAATTGCCCGAAACGATTCCGCGACTTCCGAGTAGATTTTCGTCAGCGCTTCGAAGAGAGACAGGCGGAAGTAACGCAGTCCCATGCGGATTTCGTCGTCGACAGTGGGCTTGGCGAGACGTACCTCGTCGGTTTGCCACAGCGAAGTCACTTCTGCGCGGATTTCGCTCTCGCAATCTTCGGCTTTTTCCGTGGTGAGCGGCAGGCGGTCGAGGCGCTCCAGTTGCAGCGCGATGCGACGGCGCTTCAACAGAACGGTCTGCCGCGCTACCTCCGTCGGGTGCGCGGTAAAAACTGGAATGATGGCGATTTGCTCGAGTGCATCCAACGCAGCGCGGGCGGAAACTCCGGCTTTCTTCATACGCTGGAGCGTGCCGCGAAACGATCCAGGCTGCGGAAGGCTCTCGAGTTTGCCGGCGCGGCGACGCCGTTTGCGATGGTTGGTCTCGGCGAGATTGGTGAGTTCGAAATAAATCGCGAAGGCTTTGGTGACCTGATAGGCGCGGGTCAAATCCATCGCAGAAATAATTTCCTGCGCCTTATCCATTAAGCGCGCATGCGCAGTTTTTTGGGTCTTGCGGGAGTCGGCTGCACTGGGGCCGGCTTTGCTCGGACCGGCGTGGCGATGCTCGATTAATAAGCGCCGCAGTTGCTCGACCGAATCGAAGAGTTCGCGTCCGGCCTGCTCGACGAGCACCTGGCCAAGGACGGCACCCAGCGAGCGCACATCACGGCGCAGTGGATTGTCTTTGTTCGCCTTGTCGGAGCGGGCCGTCAGCTCGGCGAGACGCGTCCGCTGATCGTCGGCCTTCCAGAGCGGTTTGGGCTTGTTCGCGGGCATTGAATGGGATGTAAGACAGGATAAACGAGAGAGGGCAGTCGGCGCAGAAAGGCAAATTCTTGGCACGGATTTTCACGGATAAACCAAGAAAACGGATGAAACAAAAGAATGAACAAGAAGATTTGGTTTTGATCCGTGTTAATCCGCGCAAATCCGTGGCCAACGAAGTTTATTTGGGGACTTCGAAGCGGTAGCCGATGCCGCGCAGCGTTTTCAGATATTGCGGATGGCGCGGATCAGGCTCGATTTTTTCGCGCAGGCGGCGGATATAGACATCGATCGAGCGGGGAGTTACGAATGGCGTCTCCTTCCATACCGCATCGAGCAGTTGATCGCGCGTGAGCACGCGGCCGCGATGAGCCGCGAGATATTCCAGCAGACGGAATTCGCGCACCGTGGTCATTACGTTGCGCCCCTGCACCTGAACAGTCATCGAAGAAACGTCGATTTCCAGATCTCCTAGGCGCAGTACTTCGCTGTCGACGCGTGATGGACCAAGCCCGCGCAGCACGCTTCGCACGCGCGCCACCAGTTCGCGCGGGCTGAAAGGCTTGGTAATGTAGTCGTCGCCGCCGAGTTCCAGGCCCTTTACGCGATCGGCTTCGGACGTTTTCGCGGTAAGGAAAATAATGGGCGTGGCGGAAAGCGCCGGGGTATGGCGGATATGGCGGCAGAGTTCAAAGCCGTCGGTGCCGGGAAGCATTACGTCGAGCAGAAATAACGCCGGCAATTCGCGTGCCGCTTCGGTGAGCACGGAAGCTCCACTGACGAAGCTTTGCACTTCATATCCCGCAGCCTGCAAATTGTGAGAGATGAGCCGCGCGATATCTTCTTCGTCCTCCACAACGAAAATCACCGGACGCAGCGGGTCCATGCGGCTGGTTGTCGTTTCCTTATAGGACTCCGATGGCACGTGCATGGTCTGGGTCAGGGCTGTTCCGTTGACGCTTTCGCGAAAGCTCGATGACAATTTAGCGAACCAAAATTATGTTTACAGACTGTATTGAGGCAATGTTGCGTGAATGTTGCCTGAGTGTTAACGGACGATGAATTTGTAAGAAAGAGTAAATTCGGGATTGACCTGGTGACCAGGGAAGCCGTTTTAATTCGCGGCTTTTTTCTTTGGCACGTGGCGCAGGCTGCGGCCTTCGATGAGGCTATAGAGATCTTCGGCGAGGTTGGTGGTGTGGTCGCCCGCGCGTTCGAGCGCCTGAGCCATCAGCAGAATTTCAAAGTGTGAAGTGTCTTCCTGGGAAACGGTTTCCGTCAAATGTTTCTGGAAGAGTCCGTGGCAGATGCGGTCGATGTCTTTATCCATCTGCAGCACCTTGCGTGCGCACTCGACATCGAGCGTGGTAAACCCTTTGTGGATGAGATCGAGCATGTCGTGTACGACCACCGTCATCTCCACGAGATTCCGTATGTCGGAAGCAGGAATCTTCTCGGTGCGCGCCTGAACTCGCATGGCAACGCTCATGATCAGGTCGCCGATGCGCTCCAGGTCGGTGGTCGACTTCAAAGTGGAGAGTAATTGCCGCGCTCGCACCTCGCCTACGCGCGTAATGGCTGCCGGCAGGCGCTCATCGATCTGCCGCTCGATTACGTCGAGCTCTTTTTCGCAGTCCTTGATCGCAAGAAATGCCATGCCTGAGGAGTTTGTCAGCAGATCGCGCAGGTTGAATGCGGCATCGCGGGCGATGAGGCAGCCCTTGAGCGCCAGCCGCGCCAGATCGTCGGGGCCGCCGAGCTTCATCTCTGCCGCAGGGGCAGGCTTGCCGGATCGGGTGCCGGAATTTCGTTCTACGGGAGTTGGGCGGCTGCGGGAGGAGTGCGCTTTGGCGTGCATGCGATAAAGAGATGTTCTTTGAACTTCAGGTCGAGTGCGAGATTTAGTCTATGCCCGAAATGTGAAAGGACCGTTACAACGCTTAGGGGATTCTTTTATCCTGATTTGTTCGAGATTTTAGGAGAAAGCCAGCATGAATCTTGCGGACTATCTGCGGCGCCAATTTTCCTACAATGGTTGGGCGAACCGTGAAGTTCTGGAACAGATGCGCGTCCAGGGTGCGGACGCCCGCTCGTTGCAGTTGATGGGGCACATTCTTTCCGCCGAACGTCTGTGGCTCGAACGGATGAAGCAGCAACCGCAAAGCCTTCCCGTCTGGCCGATGGCTGGCCTGGAACAGTGTGAGGCGCTAGCTGCGGAAATGGCGCGGTTATGGACCGAACACCTGGAGAAGCTCGACGGCAATTTCTTCGAGACGATTTCTTATAAGAACAGCAAGGGCGAGCCTTGGTCGAGCCCGGTTCTCGATATTCTGTCCCATGTCATCGTGCACTCGGCTTATCATCGCGGCCAAATTGCCAGCCACATGCGCGAAACCGGGCAAACGCCTGCCTTTACTGACTTCATTCACGCAGTGCGGCAGGGGTTGATCGAGTAATGAGCAAGGCTGCTCTCCTTTGCGGCAGCCCGCACAAAGACGTAGAATTTTAACGATGAAGAAACTCCGAGTTTTCTTCCTTCCTCTGGTCGGTGCGGCTTTGCTGCTTGCCGCCGATCAACCGAAAATTCCTCCCATGCCGGCGGCGGTTTCTGGCAACGCTGTGGTGACGCTGCGCGGCGGCCTCGACGTTTATTCCATTATGGGCGTCGGTCCGAAAAAAGCTTGGGACGACATTACAAATAAGGTTTACGTCCTGAATCTCAAAACGGGCAAATGGGCCGACGAACGCCCGGTCCCCGGAGTGGCCGGGCGTCTAGGGGCGTCTGCAATTGGAGCGAAGGGCAAGATTTTTGTTTTTGGCGGCTATGTGGTCGACGGTAAAGGCGAGGAACTAACCGTCGGCGACGTCAATGCGTATCTCCCTAGCGACAAGCGGTGGTATCGCGGCGCCGATATGCCCACGCCTGTTGATAACGCGGTGATCGGAATAGACCACGACCGCTACATTTATATTGTCGGCGGGCGCTCGAAAAACGGTCCTGTGAACCTGGTTCAGGTGTATGACGTCCAGGAAAATACGTGGAAAGATGCCACGCCGTTCCCGGGAACGCCGGTCTACGGCCACGCTGGCGGGTTGATTGACGGCATGATTATTTTCGTCGACGGCGCGAAGAAAAATTCGGGCGAGGGCGCGCCTTATGTTGCCTCCGACGAATGCTGGATGGGAAAAATTGAACGCAAGGATGCGACCAAGATCGAGTGGACGAAACTACCGGCGCATCCGGGGTCGGGCCGGTTCGCGATGGTTGCGGGGCCGATCGACGGACACAAGATCATGTTCTCCGGCGGCACAATCACGCCGCACAACTACAAAGGCCTGGACGCCGAAGGCAAGCCGGGCAAGGTTTCCGAGGTCACCTTCATCTTCGACGGCCACGGAAACCGCTGGGATTCAATCACTGAGGATCAATTCGACGTGCGCAGCGATAGCCGCGGTCTCGCTGAGACTCCGATCGGCCCGCTCATTGTTGGTGGGATGCTGTCGAACACGGCGGTGACGTCGCGCGTGCTGATGGTCGCGAAGAAGTAAATCGACTGCTGCGCCGGATGATTGAAAAGGAAAAAAATCAGAGGGGGCAATTTCGAGTCTGAACAGCTGGGGCGGGAGGAACGGTATCGAACCGTCATCTCCGGGATGGAGCCCCGGCGCATTGCCGCAGTTATGCTACTCCCGCTTTCTGGTCTACTGCTGCCCGACCAAGGTAGAGCAAGGTACCTATTCTGTCAACAACCGTTCTCTTTACTACCAAGCCCAGTACTCAGCAAAAACCGTATTACCTCATCTCGCGCGCGCCAGAACCAGCGTCACATCGTCCGGTTGCTCGTTGTCGCCAATCCAATTGTCGACTGCTTGAGTCACGATCTGACTGATCTGGGGCAGAGGCAAATGCCGGTTGTCGCGGACCAGTTCTATCAGTCGCGATTCACCGAATTCGCCGAACTCGTTTTCCGGTTCTGTGATTCCATCACTGTAGGCCAGGAAAACTTCTCCCGGCGACATTTCCACCGAGCCTTCGTCGTAGGTCATGTTGTCGAACAAGCCGACGACCGTGCCGCCAGCTTCCAGCCGGCGAATCGATCCGTCTTCGCGAATTAGGATCGGCGGCAGGTGTCCGCCGTTGCTGTAGGTCAATTGGTGCGAGCGGCCATCGTAAACGGCGAGAAACAGCGTCGCATATTTTTCCGGCGGTGTGCTTTCGTAGAGCTGATGGTTGAGCAAACCCAGCAAGGCTCCGGGAGAAACCTCTACGCCATCGGGCCAGGTTGCCATCAGCCGTCCCGATCCGGCGACTGCGCCAACAGCCACGGGCTCGCGCAATTGCGGCATGCTCTCCATGCTGTAAGCGCGGACGGCAGAGTGAATGGTCGCCATCAGCAGCGCGGCAGAAATTCCTTTTCCACTGATGTCGCCGGCGGCAAGAATCAGCTTGTGCGAACTTGCCGTGACAAAATCGTAGTAGTCTCCGCTGACGGTGCGCGCGGGGCGGCAGAAGCCGTGAACCTCCAAAGACTCCAGGTCTGAAATCTGCCGCGGGAAAAGCTGTGCCTGCACTTCCTGCGCGATGGCAAGTTCATTTTCTAGACGCTGCTTTTCTTTCTGCTCGAGAATGAGCTTTTCGATGGACTCGGTCATCGAGTTGAACGACAACGCGAGGTGCGCGAGTTGGTCGGCCGATTTCACCGGGATGCGATGGCTGAAGTCGCCTTTATCCACATGCTGGGTTGCCTCGTGCAACTGTGCAACCGCAGCGGTGACGGTACGCGTCATGCGCGTGCCAATGATCAGCGCGATCAGTTCGATGATGGCGAACAAAATCGCCACGGCTGCCACGAAGTACGTCACGCCGAGCACGAACTCGCCAAGAGCTGCGAAGAGGTGTCGGTACAAAACTGAGGGGCGTGTCGTGACCTGCACCAGTGCTCCGGCCGGCTGCTTCTCGCCGGTTTTCCAGTCCACTACAGAGAGTGGCGTGCCGAAGGTGACTTCACGGTCAAATCCGCTGGTGGCTTGCGGCATTGCGCCTACGCTGAACACAGGGCGCAACTGACCCTGGTTATTTTGCGTCGCATTGTGTTTTGGCTGCACGCCTGAGAAGGTCACCGTCGAACTAGATTCTGAAGATGTAGGCTCGGCACCCGTGCGATTGCTGATCACGCCGGTGTTGTAAAGGGCGATCTCGCCCAGGTCGGTGGCGATATTGCCGACCAACTCTTTGTCGAAGGGTTCGCTGGTCACGACTATCAGCGTGCTCGATCCAATCTGGATCGACGAACAAACCCGCAGATGCAGTCCATTCGGCTCGCGCACGATGTCGCGGAAGTGATCTTTCAAAAAGGCCGGACGGGTCAACGAGTGGCCACGATATTCATCGCACAACGGTAGGGCCTTATCCCCGTACCATGCGCATACTTCTCGCCGGTTCCACGCCGGGTCGCGGCGGCTTAGCCCGGCCAAGGATTCGGCCGTCGGCGCTGCGCCATGTTCCAGACGCGCGGCCAGTTCGTTGCTCACCGCGGAGTTGACTGCTTCGAGGCTGCGCAACTGCGCATGAACTTCTGACGTGACCACGAATACGGCGAACTGCCCGGCAAGTCCGTAGAGCGTAATGAGCGCGATGCTCACCAGCAGGACGGCGGGAATCACGCCGATAAAGATGTAAGTGACAATGAGCCGGTTGCGCAGCCGCCAGAGGATCCGGCGCCTGATCCATTTAAAGCCCAGAATGAAGAAGAGAATGAACGACAGGAAGGCCAGGAACACGACCCAGCCGCCCAGATTTTCGCCCCACGAAGCCGCGAAAAGTCCAAGCAGCTTTTTCAAGATGTAGAGCAAGCCAGCCGACGCCGCCAAATAACAGGCCAGCCGCGCCAAGCGGCCCTTCGGCCACAAATCGGCGTCGATCATCTGCTGCCGGATTTCTCGATAAGACCACTGCATAAGGGCTTGCCGGGCGCCTGTAAAGACTAGGATTATACGAGGTAAGGCCAGCGCGAGGTAGCCACTTGGCCGCTAGATCTCCGGGTAGAAATCGAAAAACGCCTCCAGGCTGTTGCGCAATTGTTTTTCGATCTCTTCCTTGCTGCCCTCCAGCACGTGCATCGTGACGTGTGCTTCTCGCCCATTCGTCAGCTTCACCGGAGCGTGACCGACCTCGGCCACATCTTCCGCCGGAAGCAGCCTCATGCCATAGACCAATGTCAGATTCGCCATAGAACAATTTTACGGCTTTCTGCCTGCGTGTGGGGATAGGGGATGCTACTCGCGGGGCAACATTTTTCGAGGCATCTCATTTAGAATGCCGCCGTGGCCAGAATTTTCCTTCGCCTCTGGAGTTTTGCCTTCGCCCTATCGTGGGTGCCGCTTGCCGCCCAACAGCAACCTGCCACCCAGCAATCGGCCGAGCCGCAGGTCAAGGTGAATGTGCTCAACGTATGTACCCCTTCGGCCGATGAACAGAAAGAGATTGCGTCGGCGCTCGCGCGCGTTCCCAAGCAGCCGTTATTCAGCACGGATTTTGAAATCACCCGCGGCCGCTCGACCATGACCGATATGCCGAGTTTTATGCCCGCCGGAACGAATGGCCACGTTGCGGGCGAGCCCTCGGTCGCCAGCTACGTCCGCGTCCGGCGCGAATTTTCCGTGCAGGCGACGTTTGCCAGCGTGCAGTATTCCTTCAGCGATGACGGGCAAAATATGATCGAGACGCTGGTGTTGCATGTGCGCGATCCCAAGGATTTGATCGAGGTATCGCTGGAAGATTCGGCGTCGTCGGTGATGGCGGCAGAAGCCATGCTTACATCTCCCGCCGCCGCGAGCCGCGTGCGGTTGGAGCGGTTTGGGAAAAGCTCGGTCGCCCTGGCGCGCTGTCAGGCAAGTGTAGAGGGTCCTGCGCCGGATCAGACGGCCTATGAGCCGCTGTTTCGCGGCGCGTCAGAGGTTTTGGGAAACTATCGCAACTTACTGGGCGTCAAGAAGATGGTGCCCGGGGAGTTGGCTAAAATCTCCGGGACCGCGAAGCCAAAAGATACTCCCAAACCAATGGCCGCGAAGCCAAAATAGGGCTGCCGCATCAAAATTTGAGTTCGACCATCTAATCTGCAACTACAGTTTCCGATCTCACACATATGAGCGAAACGCGCAACGTCGTCATCATCGGCTCCGGGTGCTCCGGACATACCGCCGCACTCTACACTGCCCGGGCCAATCTGAAACCGCTGGTCATCGAAGGCCACGAGCCCGGCGGGCAGCTTTCTCTGACCACGCTGGTCGAGAACTTTCCCGGATTTCCGGAGGGCATCCTGGGTCCGCAGCTGGTTGAGAACATGCGCAAGCAGGCCGAGCGTTTTGGCGCGGAGTATCGCATGGCGCATCTCACCAGCGTTGATCTCAGCAAGCGGCCGTTTTTGCTGCATCTGAGCCACCAGCAGGTTCATGCCGAGACCTTGATCATTGCCAGTGGCGCGTCGGCGCGCTGGCTGGGGTTACCCCATGAGCAGCAGTTGATCGGTCACGGCGTTTCCTCGTGCGCCACCTGCGACGGCTTCTTTTTTTCGGGCAAGGAGATTGTCGTGGTCGGCGGCGGAGATTCTGCCATGGAAGAGGCGATCTTTCTCACGCGCTTCGCTACGAAGGTCACCGTCATTCACCGCCGCGATTCGTTTCGCGCATCGAAAATCATGCTGGAGCGCGCGCAGCACAATGAGAAGATTCAGTTCCTGCTCGATACCGTTGTCGAGGATGTCTACGACCACGGCAAAAATGAGGTCACCGGCCTCAAGCTGCGCAATGTGAAGACGGGCAAAGTCTGGGACTTCCCGACCAGCGCGCTGTTTCTCGGCATTGGTCACGAGCCCAACGCGAAAATGTTTGAAGGCCAGCTCGATACCGACGCGGACGGCTACCTCAAAACGCATAACTATGTTCTCACGCGGGTACACGGCGTCTACGCTTGTGGAGATGTGCAGGATCGCCGCTATCGCCAGGCAATCACCGCCGCCGGTAGTGGCTGCATGGCTGCGATTGAAGCAGAAAGATTTCTGGAAGAGCACGCGAATCACTGAGAATTCAGAGGAATCTGCGGACAAAATTAAGCAGAAACTGACTGGCTCGGGCGCAGCCAGTTTGCGTCTTTTGTGATAAAACATCTGGTGATCTTCTTACGTGTCACCCCCTCCGGTGTGCCGCTTTTCGCTACCTCCATCTTTAGTTCGCGATTCTCTCCGGACCCAATTTTTCCGGATCTAGCAGGTCTTTCATGTTAAGGGCCTTCTTCGTCAATCTCTCTGAAAACCGCTCTTTGCGCGGATTCGCCGAGCATTCTTCGATCGGCCGCCGCGTTGCCGATCGCTTCGTGGCGGGAACTGAAATTGCCGACGCGGTGCGGGTTACGCAGGCCGTAAATCGCGCCGGTATGAGCGTCAGCATCGATAATCTGGGCGAGAACACCACCAATCCTGAAGAAGCCCGGCACAGCGCGCAGCTCTACCATCAGATTCTCGAGGCGATCGCAGTCAACCACCTCGATGCCAACATCAGCCTTAAGCTGACGCACATGGGTCTCGATGTTGATGAAAAGCTGGCGCGTGACATAGTCAGCGGCCTGGTGGCGAAAGCGGCCTCGATGACTCCGCCGGGTTTTGTTCGCGTCGATATGGAGGGTTCGCCGTACACGCAGCGCACGCTCGACTTTGTGCACGAACTGCATCGCATGCCTGGGAACGGGAACAGCATCGGGACTGTGATTCAGGCGTACCTGAAGCGTTCGGAAAGCGATGTCGAAAAGCTACTGGCGGAGAAGATTCGCATCCGGCTATGCAAAGGCGCGTACAAGGAACCGGCCACGATTGCATTTGAAAGCAAGGCTGACGTCGATGCCAACTACGTCAAGCTAATGAAAACCTTGATGAAGAGCGGCGTGTACCACGGCCTGGCCACGCATGACGAGAAAATCATCCGCGAAGCGCAGGCCTTCGCAACCAGTGAGAAGATTTCACGCGATTCCTTCGAATTCCAGATGCTCTACGGCATCCGCCGCGATTTGCAGCAAAGTCTGGTACGCGACGGATGGCGGATGCGCGTCTATATTCCGTTCGGCACGGAATGGTACCCGTACTTCATGCGCCGGTTGGGCGAGCGCCCGGCGAATGTGTTCTTCATTGCGAAGAATATGTTGAGGAAATGAGCGGCGTTCCGCTTCGAGGAATGCCAACCAGCTAAAGTCTACGGCGCGTTTTCTCCGCCCTCGGCCGGGGCCAAGGGCAGGCGGCTTGCGCCGCGAATCATCTCGCGCTCCTGATTGGTAAACATGCCGCGGAAGCGCGGCGAGTTAATTACATTCTCGCGCTGGTCGGGTGGCATACTCCGTAAGTCGTGGATGGCGGTGATGACCATGTGCTGGCGTCCCGGCGGAAGCTGCCGCATCTGGTTGAAGATCTGCCGTGCCTGTCCCTTCTGATCCGGCGTGAGATGCTCCCACGTCTCCATTCGGTTGAGCACGCGCAACTGCTGTTGCGGAGAAAGACTCGAGAAATGGCGCAGGCGCTGCCGCAAAACGTCCTGCTGCTTTGGAGACAGATGCTGGAAGCCGGGGTCTTTGGCTAACGCGCGTTCCTGCTCCGCAGGAGACAGATCTTTGTACTGCCGAAGCCAGTCCCCCGCGTGACCGTGCTGCAGAGCCTGTGGCGATTCCTGATGCGGGGACTGCGCCGCCGGTGCGGGATGATACGCCGGAGCAGACGAGTGTTGCGTCGACTGCTGGAAGGAGTGGAATCCGTTGTTTCGAGCGAGAGTGTTTTGAGCGAGGCAGGGAAGGACAGTCAACCCCATTGCCAGCGTGGTTGCCGCCAGCCAATTCGTACGATAGGTTTCCCGCTTCATTGTCCCCGTTTATTCCGCCGGATTCGCCGTCACATTCTGCTGCAGATCGAGATCGTCGAGCACTTCGAAATCCGAATACAGATCGTGATTCTTCTCCAACGACTGCAAGTCGCTGACCGCCGAGCCAGGCTCGGCAACGGCCAGCGTGTCATCCGTAGTCTTGTGTGAGTACGAACCGTCGCTTATGAAGAACACGCCGATGCCCACGCCCATCAATACGGTAAGCGCCGTGGCCAGTACCGGGCGGCGCAGCCAATGGAACCAGCCCAACTGCGGCTTGGCCATTTCCTCGCGCAGGCGCGCCTGCAGGCGCACGTCGAAATACGGCGACGGCTCCGGCGCCTGCCACTCATCGAGCAGCGCCATGGTCGCATGCATCGACTTCCACTGATCGGCGCAGGCCGCGCAGCTTTCCAGATGCTTGCCCTCATCGAGGGTCAGCTTGTCAAAGCCAGCCGCCACTTCCGGCATCCGTTCACGAATTTCGTTGCACTTCATTTCTTTCATAACCGCAATTCCTCAGTTTCCTGCCCACTGTTTACCCAGCCAAACAATGCTCTATAGAAATTCTTTTAACTGTTCCCGCAAAGTCTCGTAAGCACGAAAGAGCAGCGACTTGGTCGCCGACTCGCTCTTCTTCAGCACATCGGCGATCTGCTTGTAATCCATCTGCTGATACTTGTGCATGACGACCGCCAGCCTCTGCTGCTCCGGCAGCGCTTCCACCTTGCTCCGGATCGCGAGCAACCGTTCCCGCCGCACCATCGCCTGTTCCGCCGTCAAATTCGCATCCGGAAGTTCAAACGTCGTGCCGGTGTCGTCATCCGGTTCGTCGAGGCTGACGGTCACCTCGGGCCGCTCATGGCGCGTATCGCGCGCATGATTTACAGCTAAGTTCGTGGCGATACGATACAGCCACGTGGTGAATTTCGCGCTTGCTTCATAACTTTCGCGCGAGCGATACACACGCAAGAAAACTTCCTGCGCCAAGTCCTCCGCTACGGCTGCGTTTCGCGCCATCCGGTACATGAAGCTCACTAGCGGACGGCGATATTTCTGCACCAGATAGTCGAACGCCGACTGATCGCCTGCCTTGACGCGCAGCATGATGTCGGCATCGGAGGGCGCTCCGCTGCCGGCCGCCGCAGATGCAAAAGCAGCTGGCGACGGCGGCGTTGTCGCAGCCATCAGCATGCCCCCGTCCAATGCGGCTGTGCTCACATTAGTTTCAACCCCGTCGAGGCCGGAAAGTTGCAGCTTTTCCAGTTCATCTTTTTCAGGGGAAGTACTTTGGAATGATGGCGATAGCGAGGGGTCAGCGGGTTTCGGATCGGGCGCCATCGCAGTCAGGAATGAGTTTCAGGAGAAAGTGGCTAAATCAAGCCGTTTCAATCCCCTGCACGGCATAGGCTACCACGGTCCGTAGCTATGCCCAATAGTGTTGGACGAACTGGCTCACTTGCCTGGCGTGGGAACTACGGCGCGGTAGGGTGTAAACACCCCGAATGGAAACTTGCCGCTGCGGGGACTTTGCCCGTATCCCGTGATGACGGTGCCGTCGGCGGAGACACCCGTGGCGCTTTCCAGCGTTACCCACGTGTCGGCGCTGTGGACGCCATTCGACTGCAAGACGGTTCGGAGGTCCTGCATTCCCGTAGAGGCTGTCCAGATAAAGCTTTCGTTCGAGTCGCTCAACTCCGAACTCAGCGCAGTGCCGACGATGACGGAGCCATCCTGATTCACCGCATACGCAGCGCTTTCCGGTCCGCCCAGCGTGCCAATGTCCACCATCCCTGTGGAAGCGGTCCAGCGAAACGCCCTCCAGAAGCCGCTGGCATCCGTGGCTTCGCCCACAACGACCGTACCATCGCCGGAGATCGCAATGGCGATGCTCTGCGTCCCGGTCGTCAGCCCGAGATCCTGTAAGCCTGACGCGGGTGTCCAGCGGAAGGCGTGGAATGTGGCGCCATTCAAGTCGCTGCCCTTGAGAGCGGCACCGACGGCAATAGGCGCCGCACTGGTTCCCGCCAGCCCGTAGGTCTGGGTTTGATCCTGATTTCCGGGGAACGGCCCGAATTTACCGATCGCGCCCGAAGTGTTCCACCAGAAATCTCCACCGGCGACCATGGTTCCATCGGCTATGACCGCGCTGCCAAAAAACAGCTTCGCCGGAAGAGCTGCGATGCCCTTGGCCACCGTCCAGCGGAACGAGCCGAAACTGTTATCGCCCTTCGGGGCATCCCCTGCGACTACTGCGCCGGTGGAAGACGTGGCCAGTGCCATGCTCCCGATGCTGCTGCCAAGATCGCCCAGAACCTGAAACTTGCCGGCTCCCGTCCAGCGAAACGCCTCTGTTTTGCCTGTCGACTCGCAGCTGGGTGCACCGTTCGGGCAGACCCATGCGTAGCCCACAATCGTCGATCCGTCAGCGGAGATCGCAGTTGCATAGCTGCCGTCTCCCTGGCCCGCGCCGGGCATCTGTCCCAAGCCGACAAAGCTAGCCGTCTGTCCTGCGGCTGGCAGCGTGCCGGCGGCAATCGAGAGAGCTAGGATCCCGATTGAACAGAGCGTAAGGGCGAAGTCGAAACGGCGAGAGTTGGAACGGGGCATGTCGGTCTCCATGAATTCAGGGAATCGAGAGGGACTTCCGCCTGTTGCCTGCTTGCCTACCGTGATTAAAATTGTTAGGGACAGGAGAACCCGGCTCTCGGACCCCAAAGGTAGCCAAACGCGGGCCGGAGTTTGTCACGCACATGTAATAAGTGGCGGCTCCGGCGGCAGATCCTCACGGCTCGGAGATTCCTTGCTGTTTTCTGCCGATTCCAGGGCAAATGCGTTATTCTGATTACATGGATCATCTGGCAGTCCTTCGGGAAAAGATTGGCCGTCTCCGTGAGGAGATCGCTCACCTTCAAGAATTGAATCATGAATATCGGAGTCAAGGCCGAAGTGACACACAGGCCCACGTTGCCCATGGCCAAAGGCATGAACGGCTGCAAGCAATCCAGCAGGAGTTGGCCCAAGTTGCCGACCTTGGCCGACGCGTTCGCTCGATCGCACAGATCAAAGAGCAGCACCGCGACCGTCTGCATCCCGCCAAGAAGGCTTCCTAGCTCGTCAGCAATACAAAAACTTCGTCGGAGCGGCCAGTCGAGCCGGGTTCGCATTCGGAATTTCCCCGCAGCTTTGCCTCAGCTACTCGTATCTGATAGAAATGTAAGGGAAGTTTGACTGAGTTTCGTGGGCGCTTAACTCAGCGGTAGAGTGCCATCCTCACACGGTGGAAGTCATAGGTTCGAATCCTATAGCGCCCACCAAATTTCCAATCCTCTGGACCGCCTTCCCCTGCCGTTGAGTGCGAGTCCACAATTTTGCCCTGGGCTTCGCGCATATCCGGCGTCACAGCGTCCCGTAAATGTTCATGGTCGTGCGGATATCCGCATGCCGCGTGAGTTTTAATCGGACTCCAACCGAATAGTTTTCGCAGTCCCGGGATCGATGCCTTGGCCGGGCTGTGTTTTTCCACAATAGAAAACTTTTTTGGAGGAATCCCTTACAGGCGAATTTCCACTACCCGCTAAAGTTCGTTCCCATGCAAGGCAAAATCAAATAACGATAGGGAGAACTTTGCGCTCAGGCCGTGCGTTGAGTAGGTGAGCCTGGACAAAAAAGGGCGACTAACCTGTCCCTTCCCCCCGAAGGCAACAAGTGAGCCGCCATGTAATCTTCAGCGGCGGTCGTGAGGGCTGAATGTCAAAGGGACTTAAGACGCTAACCCATCATGGCTGCCGAAGTATATGTGTGAGAGTAGAGCCGGGAGTTTTGCAAAGCTGTTCAATATTGCACAACCGTCCCGTCTGGCTGACTCTAAGCCACGGGCTCTTTTGATTACATCAAACGAGTAGCGAATGGACAGCGCTTTCCGCCATGGCCGCTCGCATCATGTTCCCTCAGAAGCTTAATCGCAAAGTGTTCAGCGCGGGCAGCGGCGTCTTTCTCTTCCGATGTCAAACCTTTGGCCGTGGCGAGTTTGCGAATATCGGACAGATGCTGCTCTAGTTCATCTTTCGTCTTGCATTCCATCCCTCAACTATCGGCTTGCCGCCTGCTACTCGCAATGGCACGGACGTGTTGAGGTCCAGCCCTTAAGGCGTTTTGCTAATGTAGGTCTTCATGGCGTCCAATATTATCCCCGGCCCTCAGGACGGCGCTAGTTTCACTTTTGTGGGTGTGTGATCTACGTTCTAAACCCTGTCAAAAACGTCATTGCCATTCTTACTGCGAACCGCTGACGCTCAGTCTTGCTGTCGCTGTCCTCTGCCTTGTGGTGCTTCAACTTTTGCGTTTGGCGCTGGGAACAGAATTTCCAGAATATCTCGCGCTCCCTGATGGCCTATGTAGGCGTATCCCACAAGGAAAAGTGCGGCTTGTTCCCGTGACAGTTTTCTCAGCGTGGGTTCGGTGTACGGTTCCCGATTGATGTGAGCCTGTGTAGGCCGCATGGACGTCTCGCCTCCGCGATCCACTTTCGCGCAGGTTCGAGCCGCTTCTAGTAACTACTTTAATGTCGTTACAAAATCCGAACCGTTTCCTATTTGACCGGCGCGAGAATCTCATCCAGACGGCTTGGCGTCGAGTCCACGCGTTCGAGGTGCGGGAAGCGCAGGCCTCCGTGATAGTCGAGACTGATGGTCACAAAGTCGCGGTCGCGTTTCAGCAGAAGCTTGATGGGCGTGCCGTTTTTCTCCGCAGATAGAATGGCCTCGCGCAACGTGGCGATGCTGAAAGCCTGATCGTTCACGGCCTGTAGCTGCATGTCGGGAGTGATTCCGGCCTTGTACGCCGGACTGTCCCACCAGACTTCGAGAATGCCGCCCGCAGCGCCAGCAGCGGGATCGCCGCCTTCGCCGCGCACCGAGAAGCCGAGAGACGTCGCGAAACTGGTGCCGCGGGAGCGATCCGCGTGCTTCATCCAGTCCGGCTCGGAGTCGTTGTAGACGAGCTTGTATCCGCCCTGCGTGAAGCCATTTTCCGGAACCTGCGCCTCCACTTCGTAGACGCGCGTGCGGAAGAATCCCGCCCAGTCGAAGGGCTGCACCGTGTTCAGCGCTTTCACGATGTCGTCGAGCGTATAGCCCACCGTGACATAGCTTCCATTTTCGATTCCGTAAAACAATTTCGCGAAGTCATCCAGGGACTTTTGTCCGTTGCTCAGCTCGCGGATTTTCGTGTCAGCATCGAGCCAAACCAGATCGGACTCGGGATAGTAGTCGAAGGAACGCTGCCAACTCGTCCAGGTCTGCGGCGTCGCGCCATGCGCGGTCACAATGGGACCGTTGGTGGTATCGACCAGCGAGCGCCAGGTACGGCCGGGGCTGATCTCGAAGTTCGCCGCGATCTGCGCCCAGATGTCGTGAGCCTGCTCCAGAGTACGCATGCCCGAGCGCGCCGTTAGTACGTTTCCGTAATAGTCGGTCAGACCCTCGTAAACCCACAGCAGATCGTTCTGCATCGGAACATTAAAGTTCGGCGTCCAGAGGTCGGCCGGGCGGCGAAATTTGCCATTCCACGAGTGCGTATATTCATGCGGCAGCAGAGCGCGGCCGCCGACGCCCGCCGACCAATCGGTAAAGTAATTGGCGCGGGTTCCGTCCTCGCTCGACTGGTGATGTTCGAGTCCCTTGCCGCCCACGCTGTCGCTGAGTGAAAACAGAAAATCGTAGTGATCGTAGTGATGCGAGTTGAAGAGCTTCTGCGCCTGCACGGCGAGGTTCTTGTGATATTCGAGTTCATCTGGTGTCATCTCGAGTTGCTCGGGTTTGTCGGCGAAGACGTCGAGGTAGACGGGATTGTCGGGGCCGGTCGAGATGTCGACGCGCTTAAAGTTGATTCCGGCATAGAGCGGCGAATCGATCAGCGTGTTCAGGGTCGTGTCTTTGAACTGAACCACATTCCCATTCTGCGATTTGACCTCAAGCGCGCAGGCGAACTTCCATCCGTCGGGGAGGTGCAGTTCGGTTGAGAATGAAATTCGGCGCGAGAAATATCCAGCGGGATAGAGCAGGACGCTGTTCCAGGTCACATCAGCAATCTTGTCGGAGATCCGTCCCTGCTGCGGCCGAATGGGCGCGAGATATTGAAAGGTGACCTCAAGCGCGGTCACAACTTTCGGCACCTCGACGTGGAAGGCCCACATGTCGACGCGGTCGCGCATCCAGGGAATTGTCTTGCCATCGGCGGTAATCACCAGGCCGGCCATGTCCGATACAGCATTGGACGGCGAGTGCGTACCCGGCAGCCATTGCGGATAGAGCAGAGTGATTGGTCCCGGCTTCACCGGGATGGTTTCATGCACGGTCAGAATGCGGCGGCGTACATCGGTGAGATCGACGTGAAGAGAAAGCGTTCCAGCGGCATATGGCTGATCGACGGGCGCGGGAATCGGCGCCGGCAGCGCAGCGGGTTGCGGGCCGGGGGATTTCTGCGCGAATCCAGACGCGGAAATGAAGCACGCTATGAGAAGTATTGCGAAGATGTATGTACGGAAGCGGCGATCTGGCATGAAACTTTCTCCTGAAAACTTCGACCGAACTGTACCACAGTTGCTAGTAGCCAGTGGGAGTGGGGTAGAAGCAGTTGATCAAGCGTAAGACAGTTAGACGGAAGAAGATCGAAGAGGGAAGCTGTTGTTGTCTTGAACAAGTAAAGAGCCGCCCCTGAGGCGGCTCTTTACTGCCTTCGAACACAGAGTTGGTTACGGCAATACCTGGAACCACGTGTTGCCAGATAGCGTTGCTCCCGGCGTAGTTACCGTGATCGTACCCGTGGTGGCGCCGGTTGGCACCTGAGCCTTGATCAGTGTGCTGGAGATGACAGCGAACGTGGCCGGCGTGCCATTAAAGGTCACGCTGGTCGTGCCCGTCAGATTGTTGCCGAGGATGTTGACGACGCGTCCTGCTGCGCCAAAGTTGGGATTTGCCGCGACGAACGGTGCAAGGCCCATGGAGACGCTGAAGATGGTGCCATCGCCAGCTGCTCCGATGCTGGTCGTTCCGTAGAAGTTTCCGTTCGTGGCTTGCATCATCGGTGCCTGCGGCCACGCGCCGTCGCTCGAATCGAAGGTGTGTAATGTGGTTAAGGTACCGGTTGGAGTGAGTTGGAAGACGGTACCGTCGGTGGACTGAGCGCCCCTATTTTCTCCGTGAGTTGTTCCATAGAAGTTGCCGTCGGTGCCTTGCACGACGCCGGCCGTAGGGTTGTTGCCATCGGCGCAATTTGCCAACGCGCAAAAAGCATAAAGCGGAGTGAATGTGCCGGACAGAGTTAATTTGTAAACCAAGCCTTTGCCGTGAGCCCCGCCTTCGTTGGTTGTCCCGTAGAAGTTTCCGTCACTGGCCTGTGTCAGACCACTGGAGTTGCTGCAGCCTTGGCTGACCGTGAAGCTATGAAATGTGATTAACGTGCCGGTCGGAGTAATTTCGAAAACTTCGCCGCAATCGTTGCTTCCACCCTCGTCGGCTATGCCGTAAAAGTTTCCGTTGCTGGCCAGCATCAACGATTCAGCCAGATTTCCATCCGCGCAGTTTCCACCGACGATATCAGAGCAAAAATCGTGCAGTACGGTGAGAACGCCGCCGACTGTAACTTTGAAGACGATACCGAAGCCATCGGGAGAGCCGATTCCGCCGAAGCCTGTGGTCCCATAAAAGTTCCCATCGCCGCCCTGGACCAAAGTGCTCGGATCCCAGCCATCGGCGCAACTCGCCTGGCTGCAAAAATTGTAGAGGGTGGTCAGTGTGCCGCCGGAAGTGATCTTGAAGAATGTACCGCAACCCGTGCTGGCCAGGTCCTTACAATTCGCGCCACCAGCCCCAGTCACACCATAAAAGTTCCCATCGGCCGCCAGAAGCAAATGGTTCGGGCCCGCACCATCGTCACAGTTTGCCAGCGAACAAAAGCTATAAATCGTCGTCAGCTTACCCGCGGGAGTAATTTTGTAGAAAGTGCCATAGCCTGCAGTCCCGCCCGTGCCAGTGGTTCCATAAAGGTTCCCGTCGAGGCCCTGAACTAGGGCGGTATTAGGGCTTTGGCCGTTGGTCCCGTGAAAGGCGGCTAGGGTGGTAAAGGTTTGTGCGGAGACCGCGATCACAGTTGCGGCGAAGAATATGGAAACGATCGAAGCGATTTTTCGGAAATTTGGTCTTTTCATTTTTCCTCTGTCCGGCTTTGCGCCGGCTGAAGCGAACGGGTTTTTAAAGGTCAAAGTTTGCTGTTGGGAAATTCGCTCTTGCAATCGAGCCATCTTGCACACAGCGGCTCGCGCGGAAGAAGAGGCGATTTACTCGAGCGGAGAAATGCCCTCTGGGGGAGGAAGATCGAGCGCAGCCATTATTCCGCCTGAAGAAGTGGCTGTCAATACTGCCTACGGATAGTTGTCACGGGGTCACGCCGATAAATCAATTCCGGGTAAAATGAAGCCTGCCGCATTGCTTCTTGTGGGCCCGTAGCTCAACCGGATAGAGCATCGGATTTCTAATCCGGCGGTTGCAGGTTCGAATCCTGCCGGGCCTACCATTTCGCAGCGCATGCTGTTACGCGCTTCAACTTGACTTCCTTCCGGGCCGGGATTAACTTGATTAAAATTTCGGCGCGCGCGGAAGCAACAACAGCAACCAGAGAGCAAGAACTAAGAAAGACCAGTTCATGCCGAGTCCGCAACGCACGGACTTCCCGACGCCGACTTCCCCTTACAACTTAGGAGCCTTTTCAGCGCATCGTGAATGCGCGTGCCAATTTTTGTGTCTCTAGTTTTGAGCGGAGACTTGGCCCACGCAATCGTTGCCCATAGCATCTGTTTTCAATCAGGAGGGTTGCATGCCCAACAATAGTTCAATCACTCACATCGTCGTGCTGATGATGGAAAACCGCTCGCTCGATCATCTGCTGGGAACGCAGCCGGGAGTGAATGGAATCCTCGGCGCCAACGGCAAGCCAAATCCGAATCTTTTCAATCTGGCGAAGCCGTCGGCCCCGACGTCGCAGAAGTATTCGGCGGGCACGCCAGGAAATTTCGTGATCCCAAGCGCGGACATCAGTAAAGAAGGATTTGGCGGCCCAGGACATTCGTTTAACGACGCGACCACGCAGATGGACGCCAGCGCCACAAGCTCCGCCCAGGTGCCCGATCCCGCGCCCCTGAACGGTTTCATCTCGCAATACCTTCGCGAACTCGCGTCGAACGGGCGCAAGAGTCCGGCCACACAGGAAATCGCCGAGCCGATGACGAATTTTACGGCGGCCCAGTTGCCAGTCATCTATGCGCTGGCCAGCGAGTTTTGTGTTTGCGATCAGTGGTACTCCGAGGTCCCAGGCCCGACTGAACCGAATCGCCTGTTCGTTCACGCCGCGACTTCCGCCGGCTTCGTGAACAACGAATGGGAGGCGCCGATCAATTCGCAAACGATCTATCAGGCGATGGAGCAGGCCGGCTACGACTGGGCTTTTTTTTATTACGATCTCAGCGATGCGGATTCGTTTCCCGCGCTCAAGGTGCGCACCACGCGCATCTTCCAGTTCTCTTCGTTTGCGGCGCAGGCTTCGGCAGGAACTTTGCCGACGTACAGCTTTTTGTGTCCGCAGATGAACGAGGGCAAAGACGGAAGCCAGCCCAACTCACAGCATGCGCCTTATGACGTGCGATTGGGAGAGAATCTGATCGCGGATGTGTACGAAGCGCTGCGCAACGGGCCGCTGTGGAACAACACGCTGTTCATCGTTACCTACGACGAGCACGGCGGTTATTTCGATCACGTATCTCCGCCGGCTGCGGCCGCTCCCGGCGACAATTTGAATTCGCCCAATGCATACGTCACAGCCCTGGCGAAGAAAAATTCCAAAGAGAATGGATATCTCATTGCGGCGAACATGGACTTCGGCTTCACCCGCCAGGGGCTACGCGTGCCGACGGTGCTGATTTCGCCTTGGATTCAGAAGGGAATTGTCGATTCGACGAAGTATCAACACACCTCGATTTTTGCCACACTGCGCGATCTGTTCGGCATCGGCAATCTCACGAATCGAGATAAAGCGGCGAATAGCTTTACGGCACAACTGAATAAGTTGAGCAGCCCGCGCACCGATGCTCCGACGACGCTGACGCGGCCGGCCATGCCGCCGCCGGCAACGGCTGCGGAAATGCAGAAGCCATTAACACAGCCGCAGGAAGATTGGTGGCCTATTCTGGCGCATCTCGACGGCCATCCCGATTCCGGGAAGATTCCACCGATGCCGCCCACGCGAGCGGCCGCGGCTGCCTACATTCAAGAGCGCCGCCAAGCTCACATACACTTCCACCGGCTGCGGCGGCGCAAAGCGTACTACGAGATTTATCCCACCGGGAAAGGGAAGTACGGCTGGCATTTTCACGGCGACGAAGGAGATTTGCTGGCAACTTCCACGCAAACTTATTCTTCGCCCACGGATGCGCAGGCCGATATTGAACGCATGCGCGATCTGGCGCCGTTTGCGCGGCAGACGCCACCAACCAGCGCGACGGCGGGGAATAAGACTCCGACGAATGATGTTGCAAAGAAGAAACGAAAGTGAGGCAGAGAGAATTCGCTGAAAACGAATTCTCTCTGCGAATTCTCTCCGCCACTTTCTTATTTCAAAGCGGCAGCCCAAGCGCGCTGCTGAAGAACTTTGCCAGCGGAGACATCTTCCGGCAGGCTGTGGCGAAGGTCGTCATGAATTTCGGCGAACAGACCTGCTCGACCGTGAATTCAATCGCCGTTCCCATATCACGCAACTTCATATCTTCCACAAATTCGTGATCGCCGGGGAATCCACGCGGAGGACGCGAGAGTTTACGAGCATCATCCCAGTTGAGAAGTTTGCGTACCTTGCGCCACGCTTCCGCGCGCTCCACCATTCCATTGCGAACCTTCAGGAGCGTGGGCGCTTCGGGGTGCCATAGACCGCTGGCGGCGAAGCATCCTGTAGGTTCGAGGTGCAGATAAAATCCCGGCGAATGAACATCTTTGCCGCGATGTGAAAAGCGCATGGCGACATTCGTTTTGTAAGGACGTTTGTCGTGCGAAAAACGCGTGTCGCGGTAGATGCGAAACAGCGATCCGCGCGAGGGGCGAGCGTCGGCAACGAGATGAGGAGTGATGTCGTAGAGCGGAGCGGCGAAGTCGGTGATGAATTGCAGCGCGGGCTGGTGAACTACGGCTTCGTATTCTTTTTTGCGGGCAAGAAACCAATCGCGGTTGTTGTTGCGCTTGAGCCGCGTAAGAAAACGAAAAAGTTCAGGAGTAAAGTATGCGGGCATAAGGTCTAAAAGAGAAATGCTGGTCAGGAACGGAAAGTTACTATTTTTTCGCCGGACGGTGCTGGCAGGAATCGGTATTGAGGCACGAATCGGCTAGTCTCAGCCGCTCGACCGGTTTTCCGCCGACGATATGCGACTCGATAATTTCTTCGACATCGTTCAAACTCACAAAGCCGTACCAGACCGCCTCCGGATAGACGACAACAGTCGGGCCGTGCTCGCACTGCTCGAGGCAGCCGGAATGATTCGATCGAAACCTTCCCTTTAAGCCGCGCTCGGCCAGCTTTTGTTTGAATAGTTTTTGCAGCTTCGCTTCCCCGGTCGGATCGCAAGAGCCACGCGGATTGCCCGGCGGCCGTTGGTTCCCGCAAACGAAGATATGTTTTTCGAATTTTGGCATCGGTCTATTTTCGCAGATTTCGCGTAACTGATCTGCTTTGCGTAACTTATCGTGCGCGGCATCGGATATACTTTCGAGACTTCACCCAACTTCAGGAGCAGATTTCTCCCGTGGCCGTCGGTGTTCGCACCCAGGACTTACGCAAGGTTTTCAACTCTCCGCCGCCCGCGGCGGCGGCAGGAATTGGCGCGCGCGGCAACGCCAAGGGATCGAAGCAGCCCAAGTCGCAAATTACTGCACTCGACGGCCTGTCTCTGGAAGTGAAGCCGGGAGAAATTTTTGGATTACTTGGGCCGAATGGCGCGGGCAAATCGACCACAGTCGGCATTTTGACTACGCGTGTGCGGTCGACCAGCGGGCAGGCTTGGATCGGTGACCACGATGTGTGGAAGGAACAGGCGGTGGTGAAGTATCTGATCGGCGTCGTGCCGCAGCGTCCGAATCTTGATTTTTCGCTGACTGCGCGCGAGATTCTGATTTTCCACGCCGCATATTTCGGCATTGGTTCGAAGCAGAGGAATGATCGAGCCGACGCGCTGCTGGAAAAATTTAAGCTGACCGACCGCGCCCATCAGATGGTGCGCGGTTTTTCCGGCGGCATGATGCAGCGGCTTTCGATTGCGCGCGCCATGATGCATGACCCGCAAATTCTCTTTCTCGACGAGCCCAGCGCCGGACTCGATCCGCAGACGCGCATTCTGCTGTGGGAGATCATTCGTGAATACAACCAAGCCGGCAAGACGATTCTGCTGACCACGCACTATATGGAAGAGGCCGACGCGCTCTGCAACCGGCTGGCCATCGTCGATCACGGCCGCGTGATTGCCATTGGAACGCCGGGAGAGCTGAAGAGTTCAATTCCCGGTGGATATTTGTTGCGGCTGAAGTTTGCCGGTATGCCGGCGGGATTGCTGGAGCGCTTGCAGTCTTTGGCGGGCGTGAGCGAAGTTCGCGCTGTTGATTCGACAGGCGTGGATGTTTACTCCGATCGCGGTGGATCGCTGATTGCCGAAGTTGCGGCTGTTGCCGCGTCTGCAGGCGCCGATCTTTCTGACGTACATATTTCCGAGCCAAGCCTGGAGAATCTTTTCCTGCACCATACCGGAAGGAGCTTGCGCGATTGAACTGGAAAACTTTTTTCGCCATGCTGGCACGCGACGCGCATGTGGCGCGCAGGAACGCGATGCAACTTCTGTTTCAAACTTTCCTGCAGCCGCTGTTGTTCGTCTTCATCTTCGGACGCGTCATGGTCGGCAGCGGCTACATGCCGGCAACGTATAAAAGCCTGCTGCTGCCGGGAATTATGGCCATCAGTATGGTGTTTACCGGAATTTGGGCCGTCGCCATGCCATTGATTGCAGAGTTTCAGTGGACGCGCGAGATCGAAGACCGCCTGCTCGCGCCCATCGACATTCGCTGGATCGCCGTGGAAAAAGTTGTAGCCGGAATGATTCAGGCGCTGGCTGCGGGGATTGTTGTCATTCCCCTGGCGTGGCTGGTGTTGCGGCCGGGAGTGGAGATTCACGTTTACCAGCCGTTCGCGTTCGTGGCGATCGTTTTGTTAGTGGCCGCGTTCTCCGCCTGCGGGGGCCTTGCCCTCGGGTGCAGCATGAACCAACAGCACATCGGGCTGATGTTCAGCATGGTCATTACGCCGATGATCTTTTTCGGCTGCGCCTACTATCCTTGGAGTGCGCTCAAGACGTTTCCAATAATGCAGAAAGCGGTGCTGATCAATCCGCTGGTGTACGCGAGCGAGGGGCTGCGCGGCACGCTCGTACCGCAATTTCCGCATCTGCCGCTGGCAGCCGTGCTGGTAATGCTGACCCTGTTCGACGTTGTTTTTCTGGCGCTGGGGCTGCGGCAATTCGATAGAAAAGCGATCAGCTAGCCCGTCGATCTCGCGTTGCTATCTGACTAGCGGCGAGATAAAATAACTCGTACACATCTTCTCCGCTTTTATTCCTGTAATTTTTTTAATCGCGAGTGTTCCCGCGGGTGAGAAGTGTGCGACCCCGGGAATGGCGCAGCACTTGTGTGCGCGCGAAATCCTGTGCAACGGAGTTGGACTTGAGCAAAGGCAAGACTGCGGTGATCGTGGGCGCCCAGTGGGGCGACGAGGGCAAGGGGAAGATCGTCGACGTGCTGTCGGAGAACTTCTCGGTCGTGGCCCGCTATGCCGGCGGACATAACGCCGGCCACACCGTTATCATCAACGGCAAGAAGTTTATTCTGCAGTTGGTGCCGTGCGGCGTACTGCGATCGGGCTGCCGCAGCGTAATCGGCAACGGTGTCGTGCTCGATCCTCTGGCCTTTCTCAAGGAAGTTGGCGCGCTGCGCGAAACCGGCGTGAAGGTCGACGGCCATCTCTTTGTCTCGAACCGCGCTCATGTCATTCTGCCGTATCACCGCATGATTGAACTTGCGGCGGAGAACGCGCCGGGACGCGTGAAAATTGGCACGACCTCGCGCGGCATAGGTCCCGCTTACGAAGACAAAATGGGCCGCCGCGGACTTCGCGTAGCCGACCTGCTCGATTTAAAACTGCTGAGGAAACACATCGAAAATGCCGTGCGCGAGAAGAACATGATTGCGCATGCGCTCTTTAATTCCGAGCCGCTCGACGCCGACAAAATGTATACCGAATACGCGGAAGCCGCGGAGAAAGTCGCGCCATTCGTGTGCGATACGGCAGTCTTGTTGAATCAGGCGCTGGCCGGCGGAGAATCGATTCTTTTCGAAGGCGCGCAGGGAACGATGCTCGACATCGATCACGGCACCTATCCGTTCGTGACCTCATCGAGTGCGACCTCCGGAGGAGCGGTGATTGGCACCGGCGTAGCGCCTACGGCGATCACCTCTGTGATTGGGATCACGAAGGCCTATTGCACGCGCGTGGGCGAAGGACCGTTCCCCAGCGAAGAAAAAGGAGCGGCCGGCGAGAGCCTGCGTAAACGCGGCAATGAATATGGCGCGGTTACAGGCCGTCCGCGGCGCACAGGATGGCTCGATATGCCGTTGCTGCGTTATTCCAACATGATTAACGGCACCTCGTGGCTGGTGGTCACGAAGCTCGATGTGCTCGACGATCTCGCCGAAATTCCGGTCTGCGTCGGCTACAAGATCGACGGCAAAGCCACGGTGGAAGCCCCGGCACAGGCCAGCGGCTATGAAAAGATCGAATGCGTCTACGAGAAGTTCCCGGGATGGAAAACTTCGACCGAGGGAATTACCAATTACGATAAGTTGCCCAAGGCGGCGCAGGAGTATCTGACGTTTATTGCCAAAGAGTCCGACGCGAAAATTGGCATGATTTCCACTGGCCCCGACCGCGACCACACCATCCTGATGGATGACTTTGTAACATCCTTGAAGAGCGCCGTGAAGAAAGCCTAAAATGTCCTCCCCGGCGCGCTGCACAGAAACGCGTCCGGCGCAAGGAGCGCACGATGGTGGTGTTGGCGGTTACCTGGATGGCGAAGGCTGGCCACGAAGCAGAAGTTGCTGCACTGTTTGAGAAGTTGACGGAGCAATCCCGCAAAGAACCCGGTTGCGCCATCTATCAGGTGCACCGGCACAAGACCGAGCCGCGCCGGTACTTCATCTACGAGCAGTATAAGGATGACGCCGCGCTCGAAGCCCACCGCACCGCGTCGCACTTTCTACAGTTTGCCAAAAAAGATCTGCCCAAGATCGCCGACCGCGTGGAAGGGCATCTGTACGAACCGCTGGGATAAGTCGTCGTTGGTCGTAGTCAGTAGCCTGTCAATCAGCCGGCTCGGTTTCTGGAAACGACTAACGGCCATCGACTATTTCGCCAACTCGTATCCCGCGAAGAAGTAACTCAACTCAAAGCGCGCGGTATCTTCTGCGTCCGAGCCATGGATCGCATTGAACTCAATATTGGTTGCCCACTTTTTGCGGATGGTGCCGTCCTCGGCATTGGCGGGATTCGTCGCGCCCATCAGCTTGCGCAAATCGGCGATGGCGTTCTCTTTTTCCAGAGCCAGAACGACAATCGGCCCACTCGACATGAAGTCAGTCAGGCTGTTAAAAAACGGCCGTCCCACATGCACGGCGTAGAACTGCTCAGCCTGCGGCTTGGAGATTTCCAGCATCTTGATGGCAAGAATGCGGAATCCGTTTTTCTCGAACTGCTCGATGATGTCGCCGATGGCATTTTTGCGAACTGCGTCCGGCTTAATGATGGTGAACGTGCGTTGCAGAGTCTTCATTCGGTCGTTAGTCCTTGGTCGTTAGTCGTTAGCTTTGAAATGACAGCGATTTTCACAACGCTTAGGCATTGACGCCAATTGCCGCCGCGAGCGTTTCGCCCATGGCCGCCGGGGATTTCGCTACTTTGATGCCGCAGGCTTCCAGCACTTTGATCTTCTCAGCGGCCGTGCCTTTGCCGCCGGAGATGATCGCTCCCGCATGGCCCATGCGCCGTCCCGGAGGCGCGGTCTGCCCGGCGATAAATCCGACGACGGGCTTTTTCATGTGTGCCTTCACGAACTCGGCTGCAGTTTCTTCCGCGTTGCCGCCGATTTCGCCGATCATGATGACCGCTTCCGTCTCAGGATCGCGATTGAAGAGATCGAGCGCATCGACGAACGTTGTACCGATAATGGGGTCGCCGCCGATGCCAATCGCCGTCGATTGTCCAATGCCGCGCTGCGTCAGTTGATGCACGGCCTCGTAGGTCAGCGTGCCTGAGCGCGAAACGATGCCGACGTTGCCCTGCTTGTGAATCGAGGCGGGCATGATGCCGACCTTGCATTTTCCCGGCGAAATGAGGCCCGGGCAATTTGGTCCGATCAGGCGCGAGCGGCGGTCCTGCAGAAATTCCCAGGCCTTCACCATGTCGAGCGTCGGAATGCCTTCGGTGATGCAGACGATCAAATCGATTTCGGCATCGGCTGCTTCCATGATGGCGTCGGCCGCGAACGGCGGAGGAACGAAAATCACTGTGGCGTTCGCGCCGGTTTTGTCGGCGGCTTCGCGCACCGTGTTGAAGATGGGCCAGCCCTCATGCGTCGAACCACCCTTGCCCGGCGTGACGCCGCCCATAACCTGCGTGCCGTAAGCGGCGCAAGCCTTGGCGTGAAATGTTCCTTCGCGGCCAGTCAGGCCCTGCACAATTAACCGCGTATTTTTATCTACTAAGATCGACATAATTCCTCGCTCTGAAAAATCCGGCTATCGCCACTCGGTTACGCCGAGAGTTCCCCGGGCCGCGGCCACAACTTTATCGGCCGCGTCTTTCATCGTGTCAGTGACGACAAAATTTAATCCCGAGTCCGTGAGAATTTTCTTGCCTTCGTTAACGTTGGTGCCTTCGAGCCGCAGCACAACGGGCAGCTTGATGTTGGTCTTACGGGCGGCTTCCACGACGCCGGTCGCGAGCGTATCCACGCGCAGAATGCCGCCGAAAATATTGATCAGGACAGCTTTTACATTCTTGTCGCTCAGCAAAATCTCAAACGCATGCGCCACCTGCTCGGAATTCGCTCCTCCGCCCACATCGAGAAAATTCGCCGGCATGCCGCCCGCATACTTGACGATGTCCATCGTCGCCATCGCCAACCCAGCGCCATTGACCATGCAGCCCACGTTGCCGTCGAGCTTGATGTAGTTGAGGCTGTACTTCGAGGCTTCGACTTCGAGCGGATCTTCTTCGGTAATGTCGCGCAATTCGCGCAGGTCCGCGTGGCGGAAAAGCGCGTTGTCGTCGAAGGTGATCTTGGCGTCGAGCGCGAACAGGCGGCCGTCGGTGGTGGTGATGAACGGATTGATTTCGACGAGGGAAGCGTCGGTATCGAGGAACGCCTTGTAAAGGCTGGTTAAAAACTGCACCGCCGGAGTGATCTGCGGTCCCTTCAGCCCTAACTTGAAGGCGATCTTGCGCGCCTGAAACGCTTCGAGGCCCATGCCGGGATCGATGTACTGCTTCAGAATCGCCTCGGGATTTTCTTCGGCGACCTGCTCAATATCCATGCCGCCCGCGGCAGAAGCCATGAAGACCGGCTTGCCCTCAGCACGGTCGACCAGAATGCCGAGATACAGTTCCTTTTCAATCGGCAGCGTTTCTTCGATCAGCAAACGTCGCACGATGCGGCCCTCGGGCCCGGTCTGATGCGTGACCAGCTTCATGCCCAGCATCTTGACGGCAAGCTCTCTGGCTTCATCGACGGACTTGGCAATCTTTACGCCGCCGCCTTTGCCACGGCCGCCCGCGTGAATCTGCGCCTTGACCACAACGCCGGTCGAGCCGGAGTCGAACAGATCGCGCGCCGCCGCTTCGGCCTCTTCGCGCGTCGCGGCCATTGTGCCGCGCGGCACGGCCACGCCATACTTCTTGAGAATTCCCTTTGCCTGGTACTCATGAATTTTCATAAGGAAGCTCGTCAGTCAAAAAATTGGAAGGTTCTGATTGCGGCGTCGCACAGCGGGCAGCAAACTAACGATTTTATAGAAGAGGACGAGAGTTGGGCAAACCCGGACACGCGATTCTGCACCTTCCGAGCCCTGCGCAACATCGAAATTGTAAGGAAATCCAATGGCGCCTGTCGAAGAGTCGATCACGAAAACGCCTTGGCTGGTTTCGCTCAATGTTGCCCTGCCACGCCTGACTGTTTACAAGGGTCAAACCATCCATACCGGAATTTTCAAACAGCCAGTGACTGGCCCGGTTTCATTGCGCACGCTGAATCTTGATGGCGACCGTCAGGCCGACCTCAGTGTGCATGGCGGGCCATTCAAGGCGGTGTATGGTTACCCTTCGGAACACTATGCCTTCTGGAAGCGCGAACTGCCGGACGCGGATTTTCCCTGGGGCATGTTCGGCGAGAATTTCACGACCGAAGGACTTTTCGAAGGCGATCTCCACATCGGCGACCGGTTGCAAGTGGGGACGGCAATTCTCATGGTTCGCCAACCGCGTCTTCCTTGTTTCAAACTGGCGGCGAAGTTCCGGCGTGACGACATCCTGGAGCGCTTTCTTGACAGCGGCCTAAGCGGATTTTATTTCTCAGTGGAGAAAGAAGGCATTGTGACGGTGGGTGACTCTATTGCATTCCTCAGTCGCGATCGCAAAGGGATCACCATTGCAGAGACCAACCGGGTCTACGCTCACGATCGGTACAACCGCGAATTGCTCGAAAAAGCGATTGCGACTCCCGCGCTTCCTGAAGAATTTCGCGACTACTATGCGCAGCGGCTCGCGGCAAGCCGGGGTCAGAGACCCTGAGCGCTTCTTCCGCGAGCGACTCGCCGCGCCGGCGAACTCGCATGCCGTACAATGCGGCGAGACAGATGATCCTCGACGCGCTCCAACGCATTGCCAATCAGAGTCAATCGCTCAGCCGCGCCGAGGCCCGCGAGGCGATGGCCGAGGTCTTGGCTGGCAAATGTACAGACGCGCAGATTGCGGCGCTGCTCATCGCGTTGCGCATGAAGGGCGAGACGGTAGAAGAGATCGTGGGCTTTGCCGAGGCGATTCGCGCGGCGGCTGCGCCATTGCCCATCGAGAGGGTCAGTGGAAATTCAGCAATCGCTGTCAGCGGCACTGGCCGCGATGCGCTGGCGAATGAGGCCGCCGACGATTCACTGATCGACACCAGCGGCACGGGCGGCGACGCCAGCGGAACTTTCAACATCTCTACCGTGACCGCACTCGTGACAGCCGGAGCCGGCGTCCGCGTCGCCAAGCATGGCAATCGCAGCATCAGTTCGAAGTGCGGCTCGGCTGATGTGGTCGAAGCCCTGGGGATTAATATTCAACTTACGCCCGAGCGCTCGGCGCAGTGCCTGCGCGAAATCGGAATTTGTTTTTTGTACGCGCCGAATCTTCATCCTGCCATGAAGCAGGTGCAGGGCGTCCGCCGCGAGTTGCGTATGCGGACGATGTTCAACCTGCTTGGCCCACTTACGAATCCGGCCCGCGCATCAGGGCAGGTGGTCGGGGTGTACTCGCTCGATCTGGTCGAGAAGCTGGCCGAAGCTTTGAGCATGCTGGGCCTGCGCCGCGCCCTGGTGGTTCACGGTCACGACGGCCTCGATGAAATCACAATCACGAGCAAGACTCGTGTGGCTGAAGCACGCGATGGTTCAGTGCGATCCTACGAAATCGAGCCGGAAGAGTTCGGCCTGGCTCACGCCACTCTAAAGGACATTTCCGGTGGCGATGCGGCACAGAATGCCGCCATCATTCGCGCGATTCTGGACGGAGAAAAGTCGCCTCGGCGGGATGTTGTAGTGCTGAACGCCGCAGCCGCTCTAGTGGCCGCCGGCAAAACGGACCACATCGGCGACGCAATTCCACTGGCAGTCAAATCGATCGACTCCGGCACCGCGAAGCAAAAGCTGGAAGCTCTGATTCGCTTCAGTTCAACTTAACCAATCGCAAATCGGAAATTACTGAGCTGAAGCAGGCGATCCCAGTTTGAACACGTTGTTCGCCACATCGCTCTCCGGCACGCTGCCATCGTTGACCATAATTTCCTGCGGCGACCGCGGAGTTTCGATTCGAATCGTGGCCTTGCTTTTGGCGCGGACTTCAAGCCGTTTGACGACTTCTCCGCCAGTGAATTTCAAGATGACGGGAACTTCCGCTCCCGCATTGCCGAGATTATCGACCGTCACTGTGACGATGAACGTATTGGTCAGCGTTTTGCGCGGGAAGGCCGACTCAATTTTGAAATCCGGGAGCCCGCGGTCGCGATAAACCCAGTCGTCGAAATACCATTCCAGATCGCGCTGTGTTTGCGCGGCGATCAAATGCGGCATGTACGACGGTTCTTTATCCTGTTCGGGGCGATACGCTGCGATAGCTTTCTTCAAAGCGGCTTCGCCGAGCATGTCGCGCAGCATCCACCAAACGCACATGGCTTTGCTACGATACAGTTCCTCATTGGTCGTATTTACCAGCGAGCGGTTGACTTCGTCTTCCGACCTTGGCGCGGTGGTCGCGTTCTCGATTTGGCCGAGCGCCGCACGATGCATCCCTATATAGTCGAGCGCGGCCTGCCGATTTTTCTGTTGCTCGAGATAGAGTGCCTGCGCGAAGTGGGCGAGCCCTTCTTCTATCCATGGACGGAATGATAAGAACGACGCGTGCGCGAGTTGATGCGCCGCAGCTAGAGCTGATCGCGTCGAATCAGTGCTTGAGAGAGGAGTAAGAAGCAAGGCGCCGCTCTCGAACGGCGCGTCGTCGGGATCGGGGAGATCAGCGGTCTTGGCTTTTTCGCGCTGCGCCCCGAACCAGTCGTGAATCAAAGCTGAGATCTTTTCCGCGTTGTCTGCATACGAAGCGGCCGCTGCATCATCGCCGCGCAAATAGTAGACATCGATCGATGGCCGTTGCAGCATTTGATAGTCGGCCACCGCAAAAGCAGGAGTCGCAAGAGCGAGCGTTGCATATGAGCATTTGCCCGCTGGCAATTTCGGACTTCCGCCAAGCGTTACGGTCCAGAGTTGTTCTCCGCCACATAGGCCGGTTGGAGCTGGAGAATCGCCAGGATAGACGGCAAGAGAAAATGAGATTTCCATCTTCGATCCGGCTTCCCGCGCTTTCCACCGTCCCAGCACCTCAAACAAACTGTCGCCTTCGGAAAGATTCGCCGACTCCGTCGCGATCGGATACCACGCCACATATCCCGCCCCGCGCACGGCGGTAAAGTTTGGGCTGATCTGATCCCAGTCATTATTGTGCGCGATATCATCGGGCGTTCCGATTCGCGTTAGCCGCGTCGCATCCAGCAGGATCACGCCTTCGTAGGCGATCTCTAACTCAATCGTTTGTTTCGGCGCGACCGGTTGCGGCAGTGTCACGATTGCTTCCGAGAGCGAACCGGTGTGGTCGATATCGGAGGTGTAAGGCTGCATTACCGACTGCAGCGGCTTATCCCCAGCCTTGATCGAACGCCAGTTCAGGGAGGATGTGATTTGCAGGACGGCGAGCTTCTGCGCTTCGACGGAATCGTTGCGCAGCGTGATCTTGCCCCGCACGGCTAGGCGTTGTTGTTGAGGATCGAGCTGTGCGCTGAGTTCGTAGCTGGTGATGGTGAAGGCTTCGCGGTTCAGGGCGCCGCACTGTAAAACTGGACCACAGAGGGTACAGAGCAGCCACAAAATCCTGATGCGGCGCGCCGGCTTCTGGAACTTCATTTCTGTTTCGATGCGCCCTTGCCCGCCAGACGCTGCCGCACAATCTCATATAAAACCACGCCGGCGGCGACTGAAACATTCAACGACGGAACTTTGCCGAGCATGGGAATCGAAACCAGAAAGTCGCACTTCTTCTTCACCAGATCGTGCAGGCCCTTGCCTTCGGCGCCGAGTACGAGAGCGCAGTCCATTTTGTAGTCCAGCGCTTCGTAGGATTGCGGGCCGCGCTCGTCGAGGCCGACGGTCCAGATGTTCCGGTCTTTCAGTTCTTCTATCGTACGCGCGATGTTAGTGACCTTGGCAATGGGCATGTGCTCGCTTGCGCCAGCAGAAACCTTGGTGACTGTGCCGGTGACGCTAGCGGCGCGTCGATCGGGAATGACGACGCCATCGGCCCCAGCGGCATCCGCCGTACGCAGGATCGCGCCCAGGTTGTGTGGATCTTCGAGTCCGTCGAGCACAACGATCAACGAATGTTCCCCGCGCTTGGAGTCGATAACATCGTTGAGATCGTTATATTGCTTCGCCGAAGTAACAGCGACCACCCCCTGATGCGCCGCATTGCCCGCCATTTGGTCGAGTTCCGTGCGTTGCAGGAAGCGGACCTGAATGCCGACTTTGCGGCAATCGTCGAGGAGGCGTTGCAGGCGAATGTCGTGGCGCTCCTTTGCCATGCCGACCCATTGGAAGGCGCTTCCGCGCGCCTTCAGCGCTTCTGCGACCGAGTTGATGCCATAGATGTAGTGCATGAGTATTCAGTGTACCTTGGCGGCAGCTTAGGATGACGAGCGCGGGAGCGATCGCAGAAGATCGATAATCTCTGCCGGTTCCGGCCTTTCCGTGTAGTCCTCATTCGCCGACCGGTAGAGCACCCTGCCGTCCCGGTCGACGATATACGTTGCCGGAATCGGCAACTCCCAGCTCTCGTCGCCGTTAGTGAAAGGCAGATTGACGAATGCACGGCGATACACTGCTTCCTGTTGCTGCGGCACGCGATAGGTCAGGCCAAACTGCCGCGCGACTTTGTTAGCCGCGTCAGAGAGCAACGGAAAGCGCAGCTTGTGCTGATCGTGCATAAAGAAAGACTGCTTCACCGTTTGCGGGGAGATCGCGACCAGCGAAGCTCCGGCTTGTTCGATCAGCGGCAGGATGAGATTCATCGCCTCCATCTGCCCAACGCAAAACGGACACCAGCGTCCACGGATAAAGCAGACGACGAGCCGTCGCTCTGCCAGTAGATTTGATGACGCGAACACCTTGCCGTTGTGATCGGATAATTCGAAGTCAGGCGTTTTCGCACCGACAGAGAGGACGTTTGCCGCGAGATGCTTGTCTTTGAGTTCAGCGACGGCCTGCGCGTGAATCGCCTGGGTCTCGGAGGGAACGTATTTGGCGATCAGTTCCTTGCGTTCGGCAAAGATTTCACGCAGCGGGCGTATGTCCGTCTGCGGAGCCGATTCTTCGAGGGATCGCCACTTCATAGATTCAGTTGTCAGTACTTGATATTCCGCCGCTGCTTAGAACTGACAACCGGTACTGAGCACTGGCAACTGCTTTCCTACATCCCTGGCAGCTTCATCCCCGCCAGCCTGCGCGCAAAGCTCGGCTTGCCCATCTGCTTGAACATTTTTTTCATCTGCGCATATTGCCGGAGCAGGTTGTTCACTTCCTGAATCGTCGTTCCCGATCCGCGGGCGATGCGCTTGCGACGGCTGCCGTTGATCACTTCGTGATGATTGCGCTCGTGCGAGGTCATCGAATTGATGATTGCCTCGACGCGGTTGATCTGCTTTTCGTCGACGCTGTCGGCGGCTTTCTGTAGCCCCGAGAATGGTCCAATCGACGGCAGCATGCCCATCAGGCTCTTCATCGATCCCATCTTTTTGACTTGCCGCAGCTGATCGCGGAAGTCTTCGAGCGAGAAGCCGTCGCCGGAGAGCGCCTTGGTGGCCATTTCCTGTGCTTTTTTCTTGTCGATCTGCGATTCCGCGCGTTCGATCAGCGACAGAATGTCGCCCATGCCGAGGATGCGCGAGACGATGCGGTCGGGGTGAAACGGCTCCAGCGCATCGTATTTTTCGCCCACGCCAATAAACTTGATGGGCTGGCCTGTTACCTGGCGGATCGAAAGTGCCGCGCCGCCACGCGCGTCGCCGTCCATTTTGCTGAGGACAATACCAGTCAGTGAAAGCTTCTTGTGAAATTCGTCGGCGGAGTTGACCGCGTCTTGCCCGGTCATCGCGTCGGCCACGAACAAAATCTCCGACGGATTCAGCAGCTTCTTCAGCGACTGCATCTCGTCCATGAGCTGGTCGTCGATGTGCAGTCGCCCGGCTGTATCGACGATGAGCACATCGCATCCGGTGACGACGGCCTCGCGGCGCGCTTCCTTGACCAGCCGCTCTACGGTCGCGGTGTTCGCCTCGGCTACCTGTCCTTCGTAAATATTCGCCTTTACCGCCTCCGCGACAATCTTCAACTGCTCGCGCGCGGCCGGGCGGTACACGTCAACCGAAACCAGCAGCGGACGATGTCCACCTTGCTTGAACCAATGCGCCAGCTTGCCTGAAGTCGTCGTCTTGCCGGAGCCCTGTAGTCCGGCCATGAGCACGACCGTCGGCGGCTGCGACGCGAACTTCACCCGCGCCGTGTCTTTACCGAGAATCAGTACCAGTTCGTCGCGCAGAATCTTGATGACCTGCTCGCCCGGCGAAAGGGCGGTCATCACTTCCTGGCCGACCGCCTTGACGCGAATCTGGTCGATCAGCTGTTTGACGACCTTGAAGTTGACGTCGGCTTCGAGCAAAGCGAGGCGAATTTCGCGTAGTGCCTCGTCAATGTTTTCTTCGGTGAGCTTGGCTTGCCCGCGAAGCGACTTGAAGGCGCGTTGGAGTTTTTCCTGTAAGTTCTCAAACATAGGCGTAATCGTCTATTTTAACAGCGATTTCATCGTCATTCCTTCACGCCCAAAAAGCGCAAAAACATTCGCGGCAGCTCGTCTTCCAGATCGGACTCAATGTTGGGCATGAGGCGGGAAAAGTCCTTCGGATTGGGCGGAAGTACAAGAATACCCTGCGCCGCAATGCCGACCATCAGAATGGCGAAGTTCACCGCCTCCTCTGGGTCGGGATGATGAATTTCGCGCTTGCGCGTGAGCATCAATGTGGCGAGTTCAGCGAACGACTTGCGCTCGAGTTCTTCAACTTTGCGGACGAAAGCCGCATCCGGGTGCTGCATGATGAAAAACAGCATTGCGCGCAGCAGACCCCGGTGCTCGCGATAGCCCTTCAATGTAAGGTCGATTGCTTTGCGTGCGACTTCCTCCAGTGACTTGCCCTCCCAGTGCTCGGCTGCGAACAGTTCCTTGATCCCCTTGTAGTTGCTCTCGAAGGCGCGGATGCAGACTTCGCGCAGCAGGGCATCCTTGTCGGGAAAACGGCGGTAGACCGTGCCGGGAGACACACCCGCGCGCGCTGCAATCCGTGGAATGGTCGCGCCTTCGATACCGTCTTTATCCAGAACCTCGACCGTGGCCTTGAGCAGGCGCGCCAGGGACTCACGGCTGCGCGCCTGATGCACGGGAAGCACAGTTTTAGGCATGTTGCGATTTTACAGGGGCCATTTGACAGAATATAAATGTGAATATACATTTACATTCATTAAAGAGGTGATTTGTGGCCATCGTTATAGCCCATCTGCTCGCTGCCTATGCCGTTGTTGCCGCTCCCGGCCTGGGATACATCTTGTACCGAAGGGCGCACGAGCGCATGTTGGCGGGCGATCCGCTGGCGAAGATCAAGCTGCATCGCGCGATCTTGATCGAGCAGGTCCTCACCACGGCCATGGTAATCACGCTTTGGCTCGCCGGAGGTGTTCCAGCCGCACGCCTTGGACTCGGCGCGCCGCGATCGTGGTGGTGGAGTGTAGGTCTGTCGTGCGTCCTCGGGACTTTGCTGGTGTGGCGGTCGATCTCCCTCCGTCCCAAGGCGCAAAAAATCCTCGACCAGGTGAAGGATCGTGCTGGGGCACTGCTGCCGCGGACGCCCGCCGAGGCACGCTGGTTTTCCGTGATTAGCGTGGGAGCGGGAATCTCCGAGGAGTTGGCCTATCGTGGATTTTTGTTCTACTACCTAACGTTCTGGTTCCCGCACATCAATCGGCTTGAATCTGCTCTCGTGACCTCGGTGATCTTTGGCATCGGTCATCTCTATCAGGGATGGAAGGGAATCGTCGGTACCGGCATCGCCGGCCTGTTTCTGGCGGGACTATATTTGTTGAGCGGAAATTTACTGCTGCCTATCGTCGTGCATGCCGTGGCAGATCTCCAGTCCGTAATTATTCTGGGTGGTCAACCAACATCCGGTACAGCGACAGAACAGGCAGCCTGAAGCGAATGCCACCGTTTGTGCCAACAGAGGGCGCTCTTATTTCGGCCGCTCCAACTCCACCCGCTCCGTCGTGCGGCAGTACTGCATCCCGCCCATGCGTCCGATGAGGTCGAGTGAGTCGCGATCGATGCGGCCATCTTTGAGATGAACGTCGTCGATGTGAATCGCCATGATCCTGCCAATCACCAGGCTGCTGCTGGTCGGCGCATTCGAAAAGTCGAGAATCTGGTGAAGCTGGCATTCGAAGCTGACGGGAGATTCCGCGACACGCGGCGGACGCACAACTTTCGAAGGCTGCGGCGTGACCCGCGCCAGCTCGAATTCATTGACGGATGCATGGTATTCGCCGCTGGTGATATTCATTTGCTGCAGCAAGTCGTAGGTCACCACGTTGACCACGAACTCTTTCGTCTCGCGCACATTGCGCAGCGTGTCCTTGGGCTCTCCGGGAGATTCTTCGCCAGCGGCGCTTTTGGATGGCCGAAGTCCGGGGGCGAATGCCAGCAGAGGAGGATCCATGCAAACGCAATTGAAGAACGAAAACGGTGCAAGGTTGGGCTGGCCCGACGCGCTGAGGGTTGAGACCCATGCGATCGGCCGCGGGCCAACTGAGCTCAGTACGATGTTATAAAGCTCACGGTAGGCAAGTTCAGAAGCATTGACATCCATTTAATGAATATAACTGCCGCACGAGCGATTTGGTTACGCGGAAGGGACGGAATTGCCTGAATTGGAAGTGACGACGGCACTCCGCGTGTCAGGCAAAAATCTCTTTCGCAGCGATGATCGTATTCGAATGAATGGTGACGGTATCCTCTACCTTCCTTGCATAGCCACCGGCGTAGGTCACCATCACCGGAATGTCGCGCGCCCGCGCCACGCGAAAGACTAGTTCGTCGCGTTTCTTCAAGCCTTCGATCGTCAAACTCAGGCCGCCGAGCTGATCTTCTTTATATGGATCGGCACCCGCGATATAGCAGATCAAATCAGGCTCAAACTGCCGCAATCCCGAGCTGAGCGCGTTATCGAGCCAGGCCAGGTAATCGTCGTCGCCGACGCCGTCGGGCAAGTCGACGTCGATTGAAGATGGTGGCTTGTACGCCGGATAATTATTGTGCTGATGAAGCGAGATGGTGAAGACATCGCCTGCGTGAGTTCCACGCATTTTTCCAGCCCCAGTTTTTCCCCCAGTCGACGCCGGCACCGACGGCAAGGGCGCGCTCTCCGTTTTTGTCCCGGCGAAAATTGCCGCTGTGCCGTTGCCATGATGCACATCGCAATCCACGGTCATGGCGGTGCGAATCATGCCATCTTTCTGCAGTCGCCGAATGGCCACGGCCACGTCGTGGATCATGCAGAATCCTTCGCCGTGATCTGGGTAAGCATGATGAAATCCGCCGCCGATGTTGAGACAGACCTTGTCCGCCATACATTGCCGCGCCGCCAGGATCGATCCGCCGGCGGCCAGCCAGAAAGCATCGACCAGATCGCGCGAGTAGGGAAGCTCCATTTCCATCGCTTCTCGCGCGCTAAGTGTGCCGGTCTTCAGTTTCTTAACGTATTCGGGGGTGTGAACCAGCAGGATGTCTTCATCGACCGCAGGTTGGGGCGCGAGAAAATCGTTGGGATCGGCAACGCCCATCGAGATCAGGCGGTCATGAATGCGGCGATATTTTTCGGCAGGGAATACGTGCTGCCCGATCGGCAGGTAATAGTGATCGCTGTAAATGAGTTTAAAGGGGAGCATCCGAGTGACTTAAGATTACACTCGTGCTGTAGCGTCTCCAATAGAGCAAAAGAGGTCACATGTACACTCGCTTATTTTGCTTGCTTGTTATCGTCAGCTCGTCAGCGATGCTTGCGCAGGACGCACATCCAACCGCCAGACTTTATGGCAAAGTAAAAGACGAGAGCGGCGCGTTGATCCCGTTCGCGTCCGTCCTTGTACATCGCGATCGCGGGGCTTCTAGGGAAGCACCTGATCTCAGTTCAGACTTGCGACTCAAAGTAAACGAGAGAGGTGAATTCTCGGTGCCGGTAGATCCGGGGTTGTACGACGTTGTGGTGTTTGCGGGTGTCTTTTCTCCCCAGTGCGCGAAAGTGAGGGTTACGGAGGAGGCCGGGCAACGCGATTTCACGTTGCACATCGATGTCGCATATAAGCTGATGAAAACTGATTGATTTATCTGCGCCTTGATGGTGGAGGCGGCACAATGATCGTTTTTCTCACCGGCACAATCGCGCCTTTCGACGGGTCCGCGGCGGCATTGGCGCGGGTGAGGACTTCTTTCTGAATGTACTGCACGAACTCCTGAATCTGCCGCTGCATCTCTTCCATGCGCTCGCGCATTTGCAGGATGATCGCCATGCCAGCGATGTTGACGCCCAGGTCGCGCGCAAGGTTCAGGATGAATTCGAGCCGTTGCAGGTCTTCGTCGGTATAGAGGCGCGTGTTGCCTTCGGTGCGCGACGGCTTCAGCAGGCCTTCCCGTTCATAGAGCCGCAATGTCTGCGGATGAATGCCATACATCTCCGCAACCGAGGAGATCATGTACGCGCCCTTGGATTTACGCTTGGTCACCAATTCCTTACAGTCTTCTCCCTACATTCGTATACCACGGTCGCGGAATCCGGCCAAACCCCAACCTCGGCATCGCATCGAAGCTGTGGAGGAATTCATATGGAAGATAAAGATGCTGTCAGCGTCCTCGAAGACCTAATTGAAACCTGCAAAGACGGACAAAAAGGCTATCAAGATGCTGCGGAACACGTGAAACGCACGGATCTGAAGACGTATTTCAACCAGCAGAGCCTCGAGCGTGGGCAATTCGCCGGGGAGTTGCAATCCGAATTGACTCGCGTTGGCAAAGATAAAGACAAGAAGCCTTCGGGAACGGTGGCGGGCGCCATGCATCGCGCGTGGATCGACACCAAAGTTGCTCTCGGCGGCGGAGACAAGTCGATTCTCAACTCAATCGAGGCGGGAGAAGACACCGCGAAAGAGGCCTATCAAAAGGCGCTGAGCGGCACGTTGCCGAGTGACATCGGCGAGATCGTCCGCCGGCAGGCCAGTTCCGTGCAGAAGGCTCACGATCATGTGAAGATGCTGCGCGACTCGGCTGCCGCGGCATAACGCTAAACACAACAAGACAAAAATTAAGAGGACCGGAAATCCGGTCCTCTTTTTTATTTGTTGAGTGAGAGGTTACGCTGCAGGCTGCGCGTTCTGCTCTTGCGGGACCGACCATCCCTCCGGCTTCACGGCGTGGTTGATGAAGTAAACCACGAAACCGGCCGCGATCAGGATCATCCCGAACGCAAATGAACTCATGCCGAGAATCGATTCATGCTCGCTGCGGATAACAGAGAATCCCAGCAGCAGCATGGGAGCGATGCCGATAGCTACGGCGCCGAACAATCCGCCCGGAACCCGGAAGGGGCGCGGCAGATCAGGTTCGGTGAAACGCAGCACTGCCAGCGCGATGAACTCGAGCCCCAGGCTGCCGCCGTAGAGCAGAATGTCGAGCGTCACCAGATGCTCGAAGCCGAGCAACAGGCAGGGCATCCAGAAACACGCCAGCACCGCGATCGCGACCCAAGGCGCCTTCGACTTCGGATGGACCTTGCTGAAAACCTTCGGCAACAGACCATCCTGCGCCATCGCCAGAGGCAGGCGCGAGTAGCTCATGACCAGCGCGTTGAACATGCCAAACGCACTGATGATGCCGCCGAGCACGACGCCAATTCTAAGCAACGGTCCGCCAATCAGCCCGGCAATATCAGCCCACGAGCCGGTCTCCCATGCGGCCGGCGTTAGGCCGGTCATCCACATGGCGGCAAAGGGAAGAATGTAGCTGGCGGCAACAATGCCGACGGCAACCAGCATGGCTCGCGGATAAGTCCGCTGCGGCCGCTCGACTTCGGCAGCGATGGTCGAAGCGTTATCCCAGCCCATGTAATTCCACATGCAGACCAGCAGGCCGGTGAGAACATCTCCGCCGTTGAGGGTAGGCTTGGTGACGGCGTGAAGCAGCGCGCCGTACCGGAACGGCGCAAGTAGCACAATCGCCAGAAACGGCGCCGAAAGCGCCAGGAACAGCCAAAGTGAGGTGAGGGAGACGACCTTCACGCCGGCAATATTAAGGAGCGCACACGCAACCACCACCGCCATTCCGACAAACAATCCGCGATGCCCTTCCTGAAACCAGGGAAACATGCGGGTGAGATAGGTGACGAACAGCGTGGGATAAATCGCCATGTCGAAAATGGACGCAACCAGCGAGAGCCATGCCTCCTGAAATCCCCAGAAGTTGCCCATGGCGCGGCGCACCCAGGCGTAATATCCGCCTTCGTGCGGCAGCGCGCTGGAAAGTTCGCCAATCATGAACGCGGTTGGCAGACTCCAGAGCAACGGAGTGACGAGCAGGATGAGGATCGCGCGTCCGTAACCGGCGCCATGCACAATGTCTTCGGTGCCATAGGTTCCGCCCGACACCATAAAGAAGGTGGCGGCGACCAGGGGCCAAAGGGTGAGGCGGACGAATCGTTTCCGGTGGGGGACAGCGGCGAGAGGCTGGGGATTTTCGAGTTGTCGGCTGGGTACGCTAGCTGTTGCCAATTTCTATGGCTTCCTCCTCAAGCGACTCACTCTCGCCACCGCGTCTCCCTTGGTCTTCGATCTTGCGAAATCTTCGAAGACTTCCATCTCGCGGCTCCCGGGAGTCAGCGATTTCCCGGGCATTTCGGCAAAGTTAGTTCGCAGTCTTTGAGATTACGGGAAATTTCCACAGATGCAAGATTTTTTTGATTTTTTTCAAGAATTTTTGTAAGCGGGCGGTGTGGTACGAGAGTAATGCGTGAGCAGTGCGTCGCGAGCTGCGAGTCCTGAGTTGTGAGCCACAAGCCAAGCTCTGCATCCTGAGCGAAGTAGTCGTCCGCGATAGCGGACTAAATCAACTAAATCGCGAGGCAAAGAGAGTTACGGTTGCGCTTCCCCACCCGCCGCGCCTATCATGCCGCCAAAGTCTGGAGGGACTATGAAACTGCGGTTTCTCGTTGTTGTTGCTTTGGTTGTTCTTTCGGTCGGCGCATTTTTCGCGGCGCCATTGCAGGCGCAAAATGCCTTTACGCCAGATCAGATCAAGTGGGGTCCGGCTCCGCCATTCATTTCAGCCGGAGCCCAACTGGCCGTTCTCGAGGGCAATCCCATGGCATCTTCCGGGGATTACACCATTCGCTTGAAGATGCCCGACGGGTACAAGATCGCTCCGCACACGCACCCCCTGCGGGAGAATGTGACGGTCATTTCCGGGACGCTGAAAGTTGGTATGGGAGACAAGTGGGACGATAGCAAAATGATGAGCTTCGGGGCGGGCAGCTTCGCATATCTCGATCCGTCAATGCACCACTACGCTGGCGCTTCCGGCGAAACCATAATTCAGATCCATGGCAAGTCGCCGGTGAAATTCAACTACATCAATCCGGCCGACGACCCAAGCATGAAGAAATAGTTGGATCATCGCGGGCGCCTTTTCATCCTGAAGCCCGCGTAGTTTGCGGGCTGAAGGACTTATGCAATTTGTTGCCAGCCTTCGCCGCACGCGAAGTGCATAGGTCCTTCGCTTCGCTCAGGATGACAAGGAGGAGTGGTGAGAAGAGGAGCCTTAGACCTTGCTCCACAACTCCGCCCGCGGATCTTCCGGATTCAGTTTCGCCAGCTCTCGCAGCAGCTCTTTCGTGCGCTCGTCGCGCGGCATGGGGACGGTTACAGTGATCTCGACAATCTCATCTCCACGCACGCCTTCGCGCGTGGCGGAAGGCACGCCTTTTTCTCGCAAGCGTAGTTTCTGTCCAGACTGCGTCCCCGGAGGAATTTTCAACAGCGCTCGGCCATCAATGGTCGGCACTTCTATTTTCGAACCCAGCGCTGCCTCGGTCGCATTGACCGGCACAGTCAGATAAATGTCGTCGGCATCCCGCCGGAAAATTGGATGGTTTTCCGTGCGGATGATCGCGTACAAATCGCCCGCCGCGCCGCCATGCGCGCCCGCATTACCTTTGCCCGGCAGGCGAATGCGCTGTCCATCGCGTGTCCCGGCCTTGATGCGGACTTCCAGCGGTTCGCTGTTCGCCACGGTGCCGTTACCGTGGCAGGTGGGACAGGTCGAAAGATTCTTGCCCGTCCCGTGGCAGCGCGGGCACTGCACGTTGAACTTCATGCGCCCGCCGGTCTGCGTAATCTGTCCGCTGCCTCCGCACTCCGGGCATTTTCCCGGAGATTCGATCGCGCCCTGCCCATGGCAGGTTGAGCAGACATCCTGCCGCGAGATATTCAGTCGCATCACGCCGCCGCGAATCGCCGTCCAGAAGGGAACATTGACCTGATATTCCAGGTCGCTGCCCGGCTCAGGACCAACTTCTTCGGCCGCTCCGCCCCTACCACCACCGAAAATTCCCGAAAAAATATCGCGGAAGCTCCCGCCGCCACCCGAGCTCTTTTGCCCGCGCGCGGCGTTGTCCATCATGTCGGAGAAATCGAAGCCACCGAAGTCAAAGTGAACGCCCTGCGGCCCAGCCGAATTTCCGCCCCCCGGAAAACCTCCGGGAAATCCCGCTCCACCCGATTGCCCCGCGCGCGCATAAGCCTCTGCCGTCGCTGGATCGATGTTGTCGGAATAAAAACCGACCTGATCGTAAATCTTGCGTTTCTTCGGATCGCTGAGAACTTCATTGGCCTCGGAGAGCGCCTTGAACTTCTCCTCCGCAGCCTTGTCCCCCGGATTTACATCCGGATGGTATTTGCGGGCCAGCTTCTTGAAGGCCTTGCGAATCTCCTCGGCAGACGCCGACTTCTTCACGCCAAGAATTTCGTAATAGTCTTTTTTAGTGGTCGTTGCCATGGCTGAATAAAAAACGATTGAATAAGAACCGAATGAATAAAGAACCGGCTACCTGGCTTAATTTACTATCTTCCGTCGGATCTGGTCCTCGACTAACACCGGCAACTCTCCGAGATCGGGCCCATCGTCATAGACAGGGAT